>Ga0233439_10005185_pt1 | contig 12228 bp, 14 predicted proteins | sample SI_123_September_6_FD_182713 | JGI IMG/M metagenome (GOLD analysis project Ga0233439, IMG submission 182713) | Seawater microbial communities from Saanich Inlet, British Columbia, Canada - SI_123_September2016_100_MG | ecosystem: Environmental > Aquatic > Marine > Inlet | place: Canada: British... | reverse complement strand
AAATCAAATATTCATTATGCAAACACTTATTTCTAAGATTAGTTACTTTTTTTAAAAGATATTTCTTTCTAAAACTCCTTAAACGACTAAACCTTTTTCTATCTCTCATTTTAATAAACAACAAATAACTTTGTCATTAAATATTAAACAAGGATTCTATTTAAATCATTTCTTTTTCAATCAAAAAAATCATTTCTTTTTCAAACCTTTAATGGAACTAACTTTCCCAATAACAATATCAGGACAAGGATTGAACATATGTTCTTTGTAAATTACAAGAGTTTGATAATCTTGTACAAACCCACTAAACTCTTTTTTCAAATCCTTAATTAATTTATGAAAATCACCCATGTTCTTAACAATAAAATAATTTTTAAAATCCCAAGTTCCAAGCATTTTTTTTATCGATAAAACATAAGGATTTTTTGACATATAAGTTAAATATCTTGTCTCTTCATCTTTAGGAAACGAGCCCAGAGTAAATGAAAATAAAAATCCCAAATAATCTAAATTAGAAAAATTTAATGAACACGTATAACCATCAATAACACCAGCTTTTTCTAATTTTTTAATTCTAAGACCAATAGCATCAGCACTCAATTTAACAATTGGAGAAATTTTATATGTTGACACTCTAGCGTCTTTACCCAAAGAATGTAAAATTAACAAATCCTGCTCATCAATTTTCACATTAGTAACATCCCTAGATCTAACAGTTGAAATCTTACCAATATCAGGAATAGCATTCTTATCAACAACATCAATAACAGCCTCAGTATCCTTCTTTCTAATTAAACTAGCATATGGATCTAAAATTCTCTTTAAGATATTATCAAAATCTCGAATATCCTTAGCTAAAATAACAACCTCTAAGTCCCAATCATCATTAAATTCAATAACCCTCAAAACATTTGAATCCTTACATAAAGCCTTAATAAAATCATCTTGCTGCTTAGGATTCTTCTCATTAATTAGCAATAAAACATGAAACTTCTCATACCCTAAAGCTCTATAATTAATCCTAGCATAAGTACTAATAACAATTTGCTTTTCAATCAATTGATGATATCGATACTGAACACTCTCTTTAGAAACACCAATCTTTTTAGCAATCTGTGTAAAACTCTCCCTAGAATTTTTAAGTAATTCAGAAATTAATTTTTTATTCTTCAAATCTAACTTGTAAGTTTTTTTATTTAATAAATCAAATGCACTTGTTTTATTCATAATCAATATAATACCAGATTTATTTATAAATTTTTAGGCAAAATTGTAAAAAAAAATAAAAAAATCAATCAAAAAGATTAGGAACAACATAGAACAAACTCACTCTTGCACCACAACAGCTTTTATTCTTCGAACACCAGCACTAGAAGACTGCTCCTTTTTAATCTTAAATTTTCCAAGCTCTTTAGTATTTTTAACATGCGGTCCTCCACAAAACTCTTTAGAATAATTTCCTACAAAATAAACACTAACAATATCAGGATACTTAGCGCCAAACTCCATCTGAGCGCCAATCTTTTTAGCATCTTCAATTGACATTTCCTCACGCTTAACTTCAAACTCTTCATCAATCACTCGATTAACTTCATTTTCAACATTCCTAATTTCATCAGGAGTAAGTTTCCTATCAAAACTAAAATCAAACCTTAATCTCTCTGTTGTAATGTTAGACCCTCTCTGTTTAATGTCAGAAGACACAACTCTTCGCAAAGCCTCAAGTAACAAATGCGTTGCCGTATGCAATCTTGTAGTCTCGGGAGAATTTTCAGAAAGTCCACCTTTAAACTTACCACTAGAAGCAGTTCTAGATAACTCTTGATGCTTCTCAAACTCCTCTAAAAAAACTTTCTCATCAACACTAATAGATTGTTCAAGAGCTAATTCTTGCGTCATCTCAATTGGAAACCCATAACTTTGAAATAATAAAAATGCATCCTTGCCACTAATAACATCTGCCTTAGCTGCCATCTTATTAAACTCACGCAAGCCAACTTCCAAAGTTCTTGAAAACTTATCTTCTTCCTTCTTTAATTCATCAACAATAGTCTTTTTACTCTCAACCAGTTCCTTATAATAATGACCATAAATATCAACAACTATTTCACCAACAAAATTTGCAAAGTCGCCTTCAATTCCAATTAACCTAGCATATCTAATCGCCCTTCTAATTAGCCTTCTCAAAATATAACCACGATCTAAATTACTTGGAAAAGTTGGATTAGTATCGCCCAATAAAAAAACAGCAGCCCTAATATGATCAGAAATAATTCTCATCTCCTTAGTAACTTGCCCATAACTTTTAGAACTCATCTCTTCTAATTTTTTAATAATTGGTAAAAACAATGAAGTCTCATAAGCACTTTTCTTGCCATTCAACACAGCAACAACTCTTTCAAAACCCATTCCAGTATCAACATTTTTTTGCATCAAAGGAACAACAGTTTTTTCATCAACCCTATTATAAGCCATAAAAACATTATTCCAAATCTCAACCCATCTCTCATCTTGATCGTCAAACTTTTGAGGAGCATCTCCCTCACCAGTCCAATAAAAAATCTCTGAACTAGGACCACAAGGTCCTTTCTCACCAGCACTCCAAAAATTATCCTTACCTAAAAAAGCAATCCTATTAGAATTGACACCAAGAGATTTCCAAATATCACTAGACTCATCATCGCGAGGAACCAAATCATCTCCCTTGTAAACAGTAAACGCCAACATCTTAAGAGGTAAATTAAGCCACTTCTTACTTGTTAAAAACTCAAAGCTCCACTTAATACTCTCCTCTTTAAAATAATCACCCATAGACCAATTTCCAAGCATTTGAAAAAAAGTATGGTGAGTATTATCTCCAATATTTTCAAAATCAACCGTTCTAAGACACTTTTGAATATCAACAAGTCTTTTACCATAAGGATGCTTAGATCCTAAAAAATATGGCGCTAAATGCTGCATTCCTGAAGTGTTAAATAATACAGAAGCGTCCCCAATAGGAACTAAAGGAGCACTAGGAATAAGAGAATGACCTCTTTCAATAAAAAAATCAAAATACTTTTGTCGAATTATTTTTGGATCCATATAATACAAGAAAACTCAATTACTTTTTAATAATTTCTAATCTTCTTTCTCAACTTTACTATAAACAACACCTTGACCACCAAGCAAAGGAACTTCAATCTCACCAACAATCTCAATCATCCCATTTCCCTTAGTCACAAAATAACCAGTTCTTCGTTGCAAAATATCTAAACCAAAAGCATTCAAAGTCTTTTTCAACACATCAAAACCATATTCTTTCAAAGCAACCTGCTGCAAATCATCCGTCAAATAATCATCTAAAAAACTAACTTTAAATCCATCCCTTTTAGAAAAATCCCCAACAACATATCTATCACCATCAATAGTAACTTCATATTGCGTAGCTCTACGAGATACACTCTCAGCAAACCTTAAAGTATCTTCAATTCCCTCAGATTTAACTTTTACCATCTAATCAATTACAAATCTCCCACCATACTAATCCAAGGATCTTCTCCATCCTGCAACAAAGGAGCAACAATTCTTATTTTAGGTTTCATAATAGAACCAATTTCACTACCAACAATATTATTTACTTCAGCAAAATAAAGACCTTTTTCATCATGAACAAAACTATAATCATAAAAAATTTTTATTTCAGATTTTAAATGATCTAAAGATCCAAAGGGTTCCTCTTCAAGAGAATCAATCAGACTTGTTGATTCAGAGTCCATATGTTCTCTTCCAAAATCATTAACAAACTCAACTTTATACAAACCAGCTCTTCTATCTAAAGTTGCATAAATTTCTCTTCTTCCACCATTAGAAAATCTAACCTCAACAGCCTTTTTAGTTTTAGCTTCAGTTTCTCTTACAAATTGTTCAAGTAATGTATAATTATATTCAACCATACAAACAAAAAAACCACCTAATTTATAAAAAAATACAAACTACAAAACAAATACTAAAAAACACACATTACAACACAACAACCCAAAACACATTTCACTTATAAATTCCAATATACACTTTCTCTTTCTCATCGCCAATTCTTTTTGCTCGAAGATCAAAAGATGTGATTTTAATCACTTCAATATTAATTTTATCACCTAATTTAAACTCACCACTTACAAGAATTGGTTTATAAGACTTATTTCTTCCAATAAACTGGCCCTCATCACAACCAACCTCATCAATAACAATTGATCCTTTCCATCCAAGCCATTTTTCATTTTGTAATAGAGCAATATTATGAAAAATATCAGTAATAATTCCAGTTCTTCTTTTAACTTCCTCAGGTGCAATCGGATCTAACGTAGCAGCAATAGTACCAGGCCTTGGCCAAAATCTAGAAATATTAATAATCTCAGGACTAGCTGCTCGAATAACTTTTTGAGTTTCCCAAAAATCATCATCACTCTCTGTAGGATACCCAACAATTATGTCAGTTGCAATAGTAATGTGCTCAACCCCATCACGTAACTTTTTAACAATTTCAACAAACTTCTCACAACTTCCACCACGTTTCATATCATTAAGAACTTTATTTGAACCAGTTTGAATGGGAAGATGACAAAACTTAAACATTTTCTCATGATTATAAATTTCAACTAACTCGTCAATAAATTTAACCAAATGAACTGGATTTCCCATCCCAAGTCTAACTTTAAAATCACCATCAATTGCAAGAATCTCTTTTAATAAAACGCAAACATTAGTCTCAATATCAAATCCATAACAAAAAGTATCCTCAGAAGTAAGCAAAATCTCTTTAACACCATCAGCAACAGCTTTTTTAGCAACATTCACAATATTTTCAATTGGATAACTCTCTAAATTACCTCTAGCATGCTTAGTTTTACAAAAAGCGCAAGCACTAAGACAACCTAAACTAATTGGAATAATTTCAACAATTGGATTTTTTCTAACCTTAGGCAAATCTAATGGAGGCATCTCTCCCTTCTCTAAACACTTAACAATATTCTCATTAATAGTCTCCTCAACAACTTCAACAATCTTATGAAGATTTCTTGGACCAACAACAGAATAATCCTTAAGTTTCTTAGGATCAGACTTAGGTATACAACCAGCAATAACCACAGATTTGTAAGGATACTCTTCCTTTAACCCATCAAGCCTAGTAAAAAACGAATCAACAGTTGGCCCTTTAATAGTACAAGTATTAAGAACAATAATATCAGAATCCTCAATATCTTCAACCTTTTCAAACTTAGCTTCAATTAACAATCCTGCCATTCTCTCTGAATCTGCAAAATTGTGTGAACATCCAACCGTTTCAATAAAAAATTTCATTTTAAAAGAGATTTTACTTTATTTTATATATATTTATAGTATTTTTCAAACATATTCTAAACTATAACAATAAAAAGATACCATTTTCATCCATAAGCCCAATTCAAACAAACATAAAATAAACCAATCAAAAACATCGGTAAAAATAAAATTCTTCATATTTATGTTTAATATACTAGTATTTTATACTTATAATTGTGAAAACAAATGGGAATACTAAATGATATAATTAGAAATGGAAGAGAACTTTACGAAGAAACAAAAGAAATTTTTCAAGAAGGAAGAGAAATAATAGAACATGGGAAAAAAACACTAGATGATTTTGTAAAAGAAACTCAAAGACTAGAAAGAGAAGTAAATGCAAAACAAGAATCAAAACAACCTCAAAAACCTCCAAAAGTATACAAACCAACTCAAAGAGAAGTAATCAAAAAACCAAAAGCACCAAAACAAAAAAAACCAAGCTACAAACCAACAATTGATATTGATTTAGACGCAAAAGTAGCACTTGAGCAAGGGAACTTAGGTTTAGTCTATGATTTAGTATCAAAACTAGATGAAAAACAAGATTACCACCATGAAATCTTAGCAAGCATTGCATACAGTTTCAACGACTTAGAAAAAGCTACAACTCATTACAAACTAGCATCAAGAGTAATATCAAATGAAGCAAAATTTGCAAAAACATTTTGCCTCTACAAAAAAGAAGGATCAAACTTTGGAGAGATAAGAGAACCATTAATTGGACTTACCAAAAAAAGTTACCAAGCAAACATGACCTTAGGATCAATTCTCTTTAACAAAGGAGATTATAGAAGAGCGCAAGTATATTTTATCAAAGCATCAAGACTAAAATACACTCCAAAAACTCACACCCTAATTTCAAAATGTGAAGAAAACTTTTACAATGCACGCCCAAGTGAAGATAACGTGTTACCAATTGCGCAAATAAAACTAACAACGCAAAAAGTAACAGATATCCTAACAAGAATCTATGCAGTAAAAGATATACAAAGAAGTTGTCAAAAACAGCAAAACTAAAATTAATTACCCAATTTAGAGATTAAAGTTTCTTGGCACTTTGCTTGATATCCATCTTGAAAATTTTTTGTTTTTTTTACTTGAGGCATCGTCCTTGCAATCAAATCCAAAGATGAACAAACATTTAAACCCTTATCAACAGGCTCTTCATTCATTTTCTTCAATTTATACAAAGGCAAATCTAAACTAGACATTTGTCTTGCTAAAATATATACTCTATCACCAATTCCATCTTTTCCTTGACAAGAATCATCTAATATTTCATATCCAATAGACTTAGCATGATGCTTCATATAACCACTCTTACTCTTAGCTTCCACAGCATCTTGATAACTTTCAATAAAAGCATACTCATCAGGACATTTATGTGCAGGCGCAGCAATAGCGCTAGAATAAAGCACCAATGAAGCAAGTAACGATTTAATCAATCTCATACTATTTCAAAGTAACCACTAGAATATAACAATTAATTCCCTTTATTGGGGGGAACTAATCAGCTTTTGTAAGACCACCAACTTTATCATCCAAACTAAGACCACCCTCATCTCCTTTAGCAATACTAAGACCACCTTGACCATAAGCATCCCTTGCAACAACATAAGCAGTTTGTAAAATATTCCATTTGTCCCTATTTAATAACTTAAAACCAACATCCATTTTCAAACCATTATCAACATAATGTTTAGCGATATCTTTAGCAAAAATATTTAATGGCTCTTCATCAACTTTAGATACAAGCCTCTTCAAATCAAAATCTTTATTTATTCCATTAATTAATTTTTTAATTTCATCATCACTAATTCTTCTAACAAGCACATCATCTATCAAAGCATCACAAATAAGCTTTTGATCCTGGCAAACAGACTCTAATATCACATCTTTATGAACATAATAACTACCTCTTCCAGAGTTCAAACATGCATAAGATCTCTCAGGCGAATTTCTAAACCATTTCTCCTCTTGAAGATATGAAATCCTATCTCTTAATAAATTCAAATTAGAACTATATTCATCAGGAGTATTATATACAAAATCACCAACATCCAAATCACCATCAACAAATCTTTTAGCAAAATTATCAACATACACATTAAACACACCTTCATCAACAAAAAACAACAAATGAAAATCAGTATCAACCTTTCCAATTAATTTTTCTCCAACTATTCTAGCCTTATCACTATCCTTTATACCATAAAGAACTTTTGCATAATCTATAGTAACTTTATTTAATATTTTATCATGAAATTTTTCAAGTTTAGTATAGCTAATTTCATTAATCAAATCGACAAAATAATTATGTTTTTTATCTCCCATTTTATCTATAAATCTAGAAAAAATAAAATCATCAAATTTAGAAACATACTTAACTTCCATAATATCAGGACAATTATAACAAACTCCATCAAAGTAAGTATCAACCACATTATTAATTACATTTTCAAACTTAACTTTATTTAAAACTTCAATTCCTCTAAAAGTAGTTTCTTGATTATCCAAACAAATCAAATCCAAAGAAAAATCCATTAAAACCCAATTAATTTCACCTCCATAATATCTTTTTCTAACCCCATCTAAGTTATTAAAAAAAGATTCATCGTTTGAACATTTATACTTATCAATCAACCTAACAGAATTATTTCTATCAACAGTATAACAATTTAAACCATATCTATTTCGATTTTGAGCAATGGTATGATTAATTATCCATTCAATAGACTTATCTTCAACTCTTATATCCTTATCAGTGACCATTTATATTCCAAACACCATCACCTATTAATTACAAAAGAAATCCCTTTTAAAAAACTATCCACTAAAATTCGAATAAATACCCAAAGCCAACTCTTCACTACTCTTTCTTTTACTAACAACCTTAACATCATCGCCATCAACTAACACCTCACAAGGCATTGCGCGCAGATTATAAATCGATCCCATCGAATAACAATACGCGCCAGCATCTTCAATACAAAGCACATCACCCTCACTAATCTTAGCAACTTTTCTTGCCTGAGCAAAGTAATCACCAGTCTCACAAATGTTTCCAGCAATATCATAAACAAAACTAACGCCATCAAAATTGCTCAAATTAATTATGTGATGATACGAATCATAAAACATCGGCCTTATTAACTGATTAAATCCACTATTAGTGCCAACAATAGATTTGCCACCATTATTTTTAATAGTAGTAGCCTCAACAAGAAGCACCCCACACTGAGCAACTAAGTAACGCCCAGGTTCAAAATAAACATCAAGCTCCCTACCAAAACGAGAATTTACTTGACTAACTAATTCAACAACCTTTTGACCAAACGCCTTATAATCTAAATTAATTTCATTTGGATGATAAGAAATTTTAAACCCACCACCAAAATCAACAAATTTCAAATCAGGAAAATTCAAAGGAGTTAAAATCTCAATAATATTTCTAAGCCCACTGAGCATATCAACAGTTTCGGGAATACCAGAACCAGTATGCTCATGTACCCCAACAATTCTCAAACCAAATTCACAACAAATCTGCTTAACCTTTCCAATATTTTCAAGCAAAATTCCAAACTTAGTATCTTTCCCACCAGTTCTAACCTTCTCATGATGCCCAGACACCACATCAGGATTAAACCTAATACAAACATCACTATTAGGATTTAACAGACCATATCGCCTAAGCTCACTAATAGATCCAATATTAAACAAAACACCCTCATCAATAACCTCTTGCATTTCATCATTAGTTAACATGTTTGCAGTAAACAAAATCTGACCACAACTAAACCCCACCCTCCTTGCAAGTATAACTTCAGCAGGACTAACTGCATCAATGCAAGCTCCTTGATCTAATAAAATCTTTAAAATACTAGGATTAAAATTAGCTTTCATCGCATAAAATAACTTCAATTTCGAATAATTAAAAAAACCCTTCAGCTCCTCAAACTTCTCACAAACAACCTGAGCATCATAAACATAAAGTGGAGTCTTATATTGCCTAGCAACTTCTAATAACTTTAAATTAGTAACCATTCAAATGCTAGAACCAAAATACTACATAAATATTCTGTTATTCAAGTAACAAACTAGGATCAAATTCACCATTTAAAACATCTAAATAAATCCTATCACCCAATTTATCTTCATAAAGAGAAAACAAAGCGCAACCAATTGAATGAGCATAAGACTGATACATATTTAATGAACCTTTAGATAAAATTTCGTTTTTTGGCTCTTGATTAAATTTTTCACAAAGTCCTCCATAAGCTGTCTTTAAAAAAGAGAGATTTAATTTCAAATTCATTTCTAATTGAGACCTATCAGATGAATCATCAAAATACTTTCTTGAAATAAAATTTTGAACACCAATAGCATGGCCTTCTCTAAAAATTAAAAAATCTTGACTTTGTTTTTTTTCATCTTTTAATAAATAACCTTGAACAAAATGGGCATACTCATGAGCCATAAATTGAACCAAAGATTCATCTTTAGAATCCATTTTAATTTCATTATTTCTAGGATCAAACATTCCTTTTATATTTGAATAATCAACAAAAGATTTTATTCCAAAAATTGAAAAAGCAACTTGAGCAACCCTTAATGATAGAGGCAAATGTTCATATTCAGTCAACATTTGTGCAAAAGGAATACTAATAGTACTTGCTAAGATAAAAGTAAGACCCAAATAATTCGAAATTCCATTCGTTTTTGAAGAAAAATAATTTGTAAACCCTATCTTTGGTCTTAAACTTAAATCAATTCCCAAAAAATCATCTACATCTTGACAGATTTCATCAAATTTATCTGATAATTCCTCCTTAGATATCCTTCTTGGTTCAATATCTTCACCATCAATTTCGCTTCTAACTAAATCTAATTTCCTTTTTCTTTTATAAATTAAAGATTCAAGTTTACCAATATTTTCTTCTCTTTCAAAAACTTTAATTAAAGAATCATTTTTTAATTTATCAAAATAACTAGAATCATCAACTACAAATAATGGATTAAATTTAAATTCTTCACTCATTCTTGATCACCCTTAAGAGAAAGTTCATCATTGCCATCTCTAGAGCCTTTCCCACCCTTAGCCATATAACTAACTGGATTTCCAAATAAAAAGCCTAAATCTGCCATAAATAAAGAAAAATAAGCCCAAGTTATAAATTTATCTCTTCAAAGTGATGAAAAATTCAAAAGACTCCTATTTATGATCTCATCAGCACTAAGTTCATCATATCTTGTAGGAGCTTTAGTTGAGTACTCAATCTGAGTTTGAGTAGGGGTTACATCCAAATTATTATCATAAACATCTCTTTGAAAATCAGTTAATTCTCCAGATTTATACAAATCTCTAGCCTTATTTCTAGGAATAATAAAACCAAGCATATACACATCATCTTGAACACTAGATAAAGTATCTGGAGTATCTTGAATCGGTAATACTTGATACTCAACATTTCCAGCCATTAAAGCTCTAAGTTGCATATCTGTTAATTGATCAATTGAATCTATAATTTGAGTTGCTTGTACCATGTAAAATAAAAATAGAAACTAGAATATAACTATTAATTCCCCCATAAAGGAGGAACTGAACCAACCAAAACATTTAAACAAGTAAACACACCAAATAACAATAATGAAAAAACACATTAAAATTCAAGAAAGTAAATTTACAATGTTAGCCTCATAAGAAGTTCTTAAAAAAGATTGGAATAATGAATACGATGATAGATGGGATAATATATAAAAACCAGAATTAAATTATTAAAAACTCATTTGCTGTAACAATTTTAATTTTTGCAAATTCTTTTATTTTAAGCAAATGTGGATCCCCCGTAATTAAAAAATCAACATTTCCAACAACAGCAGTTTCCAAAATAACATCATCATCGGGATCATCTTCAATAACTTTTAATTTTCTTGGAATTTCAACAAAAATTGCAATAGAACTAATTATACCAAGCATATTTTGTTTCTGATCCAAAGTAAATTTAAATTTAGAATAATCCATAACCCGAATCAATTCATCTAATTGCTCAGCAGAAGTTATTAGTTCAAATTCTCCACTCAAACATTTTTCAAAAATAATTTTCGGTTTACCACTCCATCCTAAAGCAGAAATATAAATATTAGTATCCAACAAAACTCTAATTTTACCATCATTCATTTTAAGAACTATTTTCTCTTTCGAGCCCATTTAACAGCATCATTTACATCTTCTTTAGTAACATTTTGTTTCTTAAATTGCTTTTCAACTTCTTTAAACAATTTATTAAATTCAACTTTAGCATTAGGTATTTCAACTTTCTTAAATAAAACACCACCCTTTACTGCAAAAGGAACGAATCTATCGCCAGGATTAAAGCCTTCTTTTTTTCTAATATCTTGAGATACAACTAATTGTCCCTTTGGACTCATTTTAACTAAATCTAATTCCATTTATATCACCAGTTTAACAGTTAAACTGTTTAACTATTTAAATGTTTCCACAAATAATAATATTTAAATAGATTCAATTATTTATAAAAAATATGAATTTAATAAAAAAAATTAATAAAAGTGAAGAAAATATCAAAAAAGGAAAATTTATAAAAGCAGATACTTCAATGAAAGATGAAAAGATGTTAGAATTATTAATCAAATAACCTCATTCCAACTTAACCCCACGCATCCTATTCTCCAAATCATTTAGCTCACCAGGCTCTAAAAAACCAAGCTCCCTAGCACAGTTTCCAACATCAAACCCATTAATTCTCATCATCTCTTTAATTGTCATAGGATTTCCATATTCCATAGATAATTGACACATAGGAATTAGAGTTCCAAATAAATCACCAGCTCTAGAATCTTTATCTA
>Ga0233439_10005180_pt1 | contig 12241 bp, 23 predicted proteins | sample SI_123_September_6_FD_182713 | JGI IMG/M metagenome (GOLD analysis project Ga0233439, IMG submission 182713) | Seawater microbial communities from Saanich Inlet, British Columbia, Canada - SI_123_September2016_100_MG | ecosystem: Environmental > Aquatic > Marine > Inlet | place: Canada: British... | reverse complement strand
CCGTTTTATTTACAAATTATCGTAGATGAAATGGTATTGAAAAGTTTCTTGGATATTAGGTCCTGTGAAATTAGTGTGCTCACCGAAATTAGAGATTTTGATTATCGACTACCACCTGACCTAAAACTTTTGAACTGGATGGATAGTTCTGCTCTACTGGATTATGTTGATGTTGCGCCGAATCCTTTACGACCCTTTTTGTGGTATTTGGAACTTCAACCATTCAAGAGTCCAGATAATAGAAAACTTAATGATAGGCCAAAACTTCCGAGACTGGTTTATAGACCGTATGGATTTTACAATCCTTATGCAAACAATAGTTCTTATGGTTTGTTACCTGCAACTGATGGTTCAAAAGTTCCTTCTATATCATGGAATCATCATAATCATAGTCTTGATTGGTTTTGGGATAAGTCTATGATTCAGTGGGTAGGAGATTCACCAGAATATCAGGCGGAAAGTTTTAATACCAAGAACGGTTACGATATAATGATGGCACACAATTATACCACACTTCCGAAAAGAGGTCTATGTCCTATTTGTAACGGGGCAATACCAACCAACGAAAATCCGGGTGCTTATCCCGGAGCCACATCTCGATTTGATAATGATACAGAAGTTTGTTCTGCTTGTGGAAGTGCTGAAGCCTTGACTCCAATGTTAAGTGAAGAAGGTAAAGATTTAATGATTGTGGCTATGCAAGATGACGATTGGGATTTGTGGAAGGCTGGAGTTTTGTTGGGTCGTGAACCTGTGGATGAGATGCTGGACATGAGCAAACGGGCTACCGAGATTATGAAAGAAAAACTTGCACTGGGAAAGTGATATTATGAAGAAGACATCTGGAGATAAACTTTTTGAAGTGTTGGCTCTGGTGTTATTCGTGAATCTTTTCTTTATTGAGATGGCGGTGATATGATGGGTAAGATATGGTATTGGGGAGAATCAATCACGGCTGAGGCACTGGTTGAACACATTGATATGTTGCCGACATTAACTCCATCAGAATTAAAGGTTGAATTGAAACAGCGAGGCCAACCTATGAGTGGAAGCAAGTTGAACTTGCAGACAAGGTTATTGATTTGTGATATTAGTAATATGAAGTATCCAGAAATAATGCCTCAAAAGTTTCGACAAAACTTCGTTGATAAGTCATTTAGACTTGGAGAGGATTATGCAGCAGATGTTCTTATTCCTCGATTGCGACAATTGTTAGTCACCCTTTCGAACTCAATGTTGGTTTTGAATTGGACAAGTTTCCCAGAGGTGTTGTTAGATGAGTGAACTAAAGTTTAGAATTGAAACCGACGAATGGATTTATTGGGAATATGTGGAGGCTTAATTATGGAATGGAAACCAGATAAGTATTATCTTATGAAAGAATGGGGTATTAACCCTTACGACCCTCCAGACACTCTGGAAGGTTTGTCTAAGATGCCACATAAAGAAATTAAAAGGTTATACAATGCAATAGCAGAGAATACAGGATTACCGATGGTCTACAACTCCAAAACCACACCTTACAAAATGGAACTGATGGGAGTTATTTATTTTCATAACAATCTTTATTTTGAAAACACCATTGATGGAGTAAGTGAGTTCAAGGAGTGGGTAAATAAGTATAGACAAACTTCTCGGCTGCTAAATTGGTCGCCATCAAACTTTGTTGAGTTGATGAGAAAACAAGGATTCTTTTTAGCACATCTGAAATACGGAGTGGAATAGTTATGACAGAATGGATTCAATATGGAGGACCATGCAAAAGACAGACAAAGAAACTTTAATATGTTCAAGTTGTAAAATGTATTTTGGGAAGGTGGAATAATGGGAACAAGATGTATCACAGTAGTAGAAGATGAAAACGGAGAAGAACTTTGTCGTATTTTTAGAGGCTTTGATGGTTATCCATCAGTTCATGGAAGTGAGATAGTTGCGTTTCTGGTTCGTGGAAGAGTGAAAGAAGCATTGTTGCTGACTGATGAAAAAAGTTTTCTTGGAATGGGAGATGTGGCATCGAGTTTGGTAACTTATTTGAAAGGTTATCGTAAAGATTACACAGACCCAAGTTCAGATAAAACATGGAGGCCACCAAGTTCAATTGGAAACAAGATTCAACTTATGCCCGTAGGAACAAAAGATGTTGGCGAAGAGTTTATCTATACAGTAGTCTATCAAGGCGACAATCAATTTGCTAAGGTAGATGTGGTGAGTATTAGTGATGGAAAGCGTGTTACACTGTTAAGTTAATAAGGGTGATTTGCTCTAAGTAGATTATGGACAACAAGATTTGGGTTTATACAACAAAACAAGAGGCTTTGGATGGTGCAACATCATGGCTACAAGCAAACGACATTGATGATGTGGTGTCACCAAACAGATTAGTGCAAACTTTGATTCCTAATACGATTCACGAAGAAGACCTCGGCCAGAAGTGCTATATGGTAATTACTTTAGGAGAGGCTTCCGTGTTTAGTCTATTAGGATTACAAAAAGTTAAGCGAGAACTCATACAACAACAAATGGATATTTTGGATGCTAAAAAGACTAAGTTAATTGATGACAATGCTTGGCTTAGTGATGGTGAGTGATATGGAAAAACATACAGTTGTTCGTATGAAGATATTACCAGATGGTTCACGAAAGATTTTGAGTAAAACTATTAAAGAAGTTGAGGTGAAGAAAGATGAGTCGTGATATGACAAAAGAATTAGAAGGCTGGCTTGATGAATGGTCTGCTAAATTAGATTCAGTAGAAGAGGGATTAGAAAAGGAAGTATTTCGATTGGATTTATTTGAAAAGTTTGCTTCGTTTGTAATGAAGATTAGTAGTTTTCCTATGAAGCATTTTATTGTTGGTGAAGAGGAATAAGCATGGAGAGAGGTGCATTTGAATTGTGGTTAGACCAACACAATCATAAAATGGAATTGATGAGAACTCTTACCTCACTAATAGCAGCCATATCTTCAACATTTGTTCTTTATATGATATGGTGATGAATAATGAAAATTAAGAACGCATTAGGATTATTTGATGGAATGTCTTGCGGGCAAATTGCCCTTGAGCGAGCAGGTATTGAATACGAAAATTACTACGCTTCGGAAATTGATAAGTGGGCTATTGAGATTACTCAAAAGAATTACCCAGACACAATTCAAGTAGGAGATATTACTAAACTGACAAGTAAGGACTTACCTACAATAGAGTTATTGATGGGTGGTAGCCCATGTCAAGGATTTAGTCTGGCTGGAAAACAACTCAACTTTGATGACGAAAGAAGCAAACTTTTCTTTGAGTTCATACGACTTCGAGATGAGTTAAAACCAAAGTATTGGTTATTAGAAAATGTTAAAATGAAGAAAGAGATTCAAGATGAGATTTCAAAGTTAATCGGAGTAGAACCGATTGAGATTAACTCGGCATTGGTGTCTGGGCAAAATAGACGCAGGTTGTATTGGACTAACATTCCTAATTTGAAACAACCAGATGACCTAAAGATTTCTGCCCACTCATTATTGGATGATAAAAGTTATCAAGTGGCCACCACACGAAAAGGAAAAGCAGGTGGACCACGACAAATAGTCAAACCGCCTACCGATAAGTTTGGTTGTATTACGGCAAGTTATGTTAGTGGACCTAATGGTGACGGAAGACCAGCCAAAACAAAGTTTTTCGGAGACTATGCTCCGGGTCGAGTTGAGAAACTTAGTCCCAGAGAAGCAGAAAGATTACAAACTTTGCCAGAAGATTACACTGAAGGTGTAAGTAAGACTCAAAGATACAAGATGATTGGAAATGGTTGGACCGTAGATGTTATCGCCCACATCTTTAGAAATATATAGAGTGATGGACATGGGGCTTATACAAAGATTCAAAAATTGGCGGAATAGAGATTCTATAAGAATCGCTGGAACGGGTGGGATGACTCTAAAAGAACTAAAACTTCATCGAAAGAAAAGTCTGGCAACTATTTGTCAGAACTGTCGGAATCCTCATTCTTTGCGGATGACTTCAGGTGAAACTTTAACTTGTGTAGAGTGTGGACATAAACAATCAAGTTGGAATGGTGAAAACTAATGGGAAGAAAATGTAGTAAATGTGATATAGAAGGGCATACTGCGAGGAACTGTCCTTCAACAGAAGAAGAAAGATTGGCTGCGAAACTACCAGTCCCAACTAAGATTCATATTACGATGGAGGCAAAACTTTGTGGAGCAGGTGCTGAAGACTGGCCACCGAAATGGTTGGAAGATGAGTTAGCACAAACTTTGCCTGTATGCGAGGAGTGTGCGGTTCTATATCAAGAATTAACGGGAAGACCTATTGATTGGCCAAGAGTCCCATTGGAAAATAATTCCAATTCAGAGGCTTAAACTTTGGGTCGTGAACCAAGCAGTAAGCATGGTGAGCATTATCTGTTTCCGACGGTTTAAGAACTTGTCCTAACATCCAAGATTCCACAGCATCAAGGTTAGCGAGCGCAGGAAAACGCCTCCCTTGGATGCGGATTTGAAACTCTTCTACGGGTTTTAAGGTTCCCTCGAAATAAACTTGGTATCCTTTCTTGGATTTGGTGCGAAGTAATTCAGAAATCACAACTTCTTTACGATTAACAGGTTGAATCAAATAAGACTTAGATGTAGAAGCATCGTAAAATATATAGACTTTTAGATGGTCGTAACCTTGTTGTATCTTGGTGATAATACCATCGGGGCTAATAGGATAAGTAGCAACCTGATACTTACGATTGAAGGGATTGAAAAAACTTTGATTATACCATGGCAAACCAGTGTGCATATTTTGATTAAAGATTTGTCGGGGAAACCACATTAGTTAATCACCTCATTAGGAAATCGACTCCAGTTGAGAGTCTGGGTAAATTGGTGCTTACATAGCAAACAGTATTCTAAGATGTTTGGGGTTTCAGGTTCATCGACAAAACCTTGAAGGGTTTCTAAATCAACCGTAGTTAAAATATAACCATTCATGAGTTTCGTCATTAAATCTTGAACCTCTTCAAAGTTATCAAATCTTTGAAGTTTGGATTGCCTCGGCCATTTGACTCCACAACGAGCACATAAATCTTTAACGCCCTCAGTCATACTTAATGATAAGGTAATCGTCTACTTAAAGTTTATGTAGGTGCTACAACCTATAAAGTATATGAGATGGTTAGACGACCCAGCCGTGCAAGGTGCTATTTCAGTTTTCGCAAAGAACCGAGAAGTGAAACTTACGGTTCACAGGTCCTTAGATAAATCGGAGGATTTTGGTTTCCGCCAGCAAAGGTTTCGGAAGTCATCTTCAGTCGGCGAAGTTCTCAAAACTTTAGGCTGGCCTGCACGAGAAATAAGTCTCTTCGTTGGAACTAACAATTTGAATTGGAATCTAATGAGATTGCCACCGCCATTAAGAAGTCGTGGAGTAACTGGTTTCAACAAAGATGCTATCGTGGAATATAGAAACTTTTGGAAGGATACACTAACTCGTGAAAAGTGTAAAGCGTTACAAGTAGATTTTGAAACTATTTGGAATGGGAAAGATATGGTCTGGGATATAGATTTGCCCCAACACCCCGGAGCAGCATTTGGAGTCACTAATGAAATAGCAAAGTTTTTAGAATCTACTCATGGACTACATCCTCAAATTGTATTCTCAGGGTCCAAGGGTTTTCACTTGTGGTTGCACGCTGATGAAGCAAAAGTTTTAGCCACGAAAGTAAGTCCTTACTTCTCGCCGACCTATGATAAAGAAGACGATGCCTTACGATACCAAAGTAAGATTTATCGCACAGTGGTTGAGGCTATGTTTGATGAAGCCACCACAGGAACTAAAATTAACTATTTAGATTTAGCACCAGTGCAAAGACAAGGAGTAATTCGTTGTCCATATAGTATTCATCCTAAAACTGGACAGATTGTCTGGCCTCTGGATGCAGAAGAAAGATTGGCTTTAGAACAACTGGTATCCCAAAACTTTGAAGTTACTTTGTGGGACATTGTGACTACGATACATCCATGGACAAAAACTAATGAAATCGACAGGGAAGATTTTCCAGAAATGGGTATTCATCCATTTCGTGAGGTTTGGCAACGAGGTTTCCCAATGTGGCAAACTTTAAGTATCAGTAAAGAGTAATAATTAGTATGAGTGTGCCTGCAGTAAGTCAAGACGAGATTATGAAAGCATTGATGCGAGAGAAAGCATTACTTAAGTCATCTACTATTTCACCACCAGACCCAATTACTGCCGAAGACATTGTGGCCGATATGCAAGCAAGAGCAAATCCGGGTCAAGGTGGCCAGAGTATCGCTGCAAATCGAAACATGGGAAAACCGACAGCCAAGGGAACTGGTGTAGAACATATTGACCTTGAAAACTTTTTCAATGTGCCCGGTCTTCAAAAAATGCTGAAGAACGATAAGAGATGATATAATGCAATTTAAAGACCTAATGGCATTTGTTAATAATTACGAGGCTGGTGAGAAGCCAGATGTGGCAGATTTGAACCTCTTTTTCAAAAAAGGTATATCAGCAGTCTCGTCAAACACGGATGCCCTTGAGAAACCTGTTGAGGGAAAGTGGGTAAAGTCTGGTGATGCTGCAATAGCATCAGATATAGCAGAAAAACTTATTTCAAAAAAAGGTTATGCAATTTTCTTCTACGATGGGTCCAACGATGCTAACTTGTTGTTCTTTGATGGTGTTTCGTTTGTTAAAATTGATAATCTCCTGCGTTTTGGACAATTAGTCTATGGCGGCAGTGATAAGGGTCCATTAGGAGTAATAAAAGGTATTGCTCTTGAATCACAGATAGTTGTTAATCCAGAGGACACAGCAAAAATGCTTCGTGAAGATTTATTTGATTATGATGAGGATTCAACATGGATTGACGAGGATGATGAGTGGGGGTATAAGAAGTGGTCGCAGTTGTTTGGAAGTAGTAACTCCCCCGGATGGGGCTATGCCGACCCAGAAGCGATGGCTTGGTTGATTCAGATAGAAGATTTTGAGTTTGCCATTATGAATTGGACTAAAACGGCAATCAATGATTTACTGGCTTACATCAATACTAAAGTTTAAGTAAGTGGCACACCATAGCAAACCTATGGGTGTTAAAGAATATACCGACCGATTGGCTATCTGTAAGGCTTGTCCAAAAATGGCTAAGAAACTAACTGGAAGTTATTGTCAGTTGTGTGGTTGCATTATAAAACTTAAGGCTCGTAAGGAAAACGAAAAGTGTCCTTTGGGTAAGTGGTAAGATGTGGCAAGTAGAAGTTGGTGAAGCCATTACGGGTTCAGAGTTTTATGTAGCCAAGGTTGAAAAATCTGGCTATTCTCATAGTTGGGGTCGTGGTGGTAAAAGTTATGTGCCATCTGCTGTGTATTGTCCCCAGTGTAGTAAAATAAGAGAGCACAATCATAAGTCTGGCAAAGTAGAACTTAAACGAAATCCAACGGAAGATGATTTTTGTTGGAATATCATTTATGACGAAACTTTATCATTTGGTATTTGTGGATGTTGTGGATGGGAACTGCGAAATAAGACTCCAGAAGATGACGCTGAAACTTTACGAGGAGTTGGTGAAGACCACGCAGTCGAGCAAGAATGGATTGGAGAAGCAACTTATGAATCAGGATACTTTTGGTTAAGTTATGCAGATTATCAATTACTGTTTCAAGTTGTAATAAGAGCGCATCGTGGCAAACTTAATTTGAGTCCTGCGGTGCTGGTGGCAGAATCAGGTTACCTGTTAAACAACAAAACTTTTCTTCAGGTTGCTAAAGATAAGCAATACAAAGAGGAAGAAGGAAGAATCGGGATACCTCGGCAGTGTTGGCAAAGTCTTTAAGTATCAAGATGACGCATAAGTTATTGGTGTCGTTGTGGTAAGCAAAGAAGAACAGGAACTTATTGAACTTAGAAAGGCTTGGGCAGATTTGCCACTCCTGAACTTTTGGCACGATACTAATGATGCTCCAGATTCTTTTTTTGATAAACTATTGGCTTCGGCTCGTGGTGATGACGATGAAGAAGAAGAAGAAAAGTTATCAAGAACTACTACTCGTTCTAAGGGTTCAGTCACAAAGGCCAAATCCACATATGGTGGATTCAGTGTAAAATCTCCAGAAGTAAAGTTCCCAATTACTCCTAAGAAATGGGGAAACTTTTGGGAAGTCTTGTCTGCTATGAAGAAAAATCGTGGCACAGAAAACATTCCGACTAAAGCCCAACGAAAGGCTGGAGTTGATTGCTTAAACTTTACAGTTACTAAAGGTTTAGATATTCGTATGGGTAAAGGAAGAAAAGGAAGTTCTGCTTTTGAGAAAGGACCATTTAATACAGTCGTAAGTTATGAAATGGTAGACCGCCAATGTAACTCTTGTAAGAACAAGTGGACAGTAGATGTGAAATGGAAAGAAAGCAAGCCCGGTAAAACTTGTCCTGATTGTCGAAAGCAAAATGACTTCAAAGATATTAAGGGTCCATATGTTAATTCAGTAGATACTTTACTATTCCCAGTAGGTTTAAGTTCCGACGGTCAGACTATTGCATTCATGATGTTACAAGGAAAAGAAGCCAAAACTTTTGCATTCCTGAAACCGGGAGACCGCATTTGTGTAAAAGGATTCATAAAAGGACAATGGTTTGACATACTAATTCCGAATGGTGGAGGATTAGATAGAATGCGTCCACGAAGTTGGGATTTCAAGAAGGCTATGGCAGCAGGTGGAGTAGGCACTGTGCCGTTAATTACATTAGGTGGAAAATCCTACGGTGGTTATATTAAAACTGCATAGATTTATATGGCTGAAAAGTCCTATAAGTATTATGGAAGAACTCTGGACCTCCGAAAACTTTGACAACTTACTTACCAGTAAGCCAGATGGAAGTTTAACTTTAGAAGAATCTGTTCGACAGTTTGCTCGAACTATGTTAAGAGATTGGAAAACTTGTGATATGTATCCAATTGTTGGGTATCATGAAGACCATATGACTCAACCAGAAATCATCGGTGTTGCTGCTGTCGGCATTCCTCGTCGTGTCGGTATTTCCTCTGTGGCTTTGTATGCTATGGAAGACCATTTGCCAGATAAACTTATTGATTGGATAGATGAAGTTATGTGTGAAGCCGGCGACGGTTTAGATTGCGTATGTGAAATCATGTTGGCTTATCATCGTGCAGTCATACCGATTAAAGGTGAGACCCTCTGGGATTATGAAAACTTATTTAATGAAGTAGTCAAAGGCACTCGTAGCACCAATTATCTTAAACTAAAACAATGGAATAAAATACCATCGGTTCAATCAACAGGAAATCTTCTCCAAACCAGCATAGTTGTAACTTCCGAGTTTGAGTATTCGAAAAGTTTTAAGGAGGAATGGAGATGAGTTGGGAATTATACAACGCAAAAAGAGCAGTCCAGCAGAAAGAAAATAGGAAACACGCTTTAGTTATCTTGTGTTTTGCAGTGCTGGTAGTTGTGGCGATATTTGCAGTGATGGCATAACCTTATAGGAGTGGTATGACATATACTACTTGGAAGTGAGGCCAATGAACGAAAAAGAAATGAAAGCATGGACTGTAATAATGAACAATAGTGTTCAGCGTTCAGGAAGCGATTTTTGGAAAGTAAAAAGTAGTGGTGGAGATAAAGTATATTCAGTAATTAGGTGGAGTAGCAACGACTTGCGTTGCGATTGCCCCGGATTCCGTCACTATGTAAAATGCAAGCACACAGATGCGGTAAGAAAAATGCTGGATATAGCAAAAAATAATGGGTGAACAATATGGGTGAAAAGAAATGGATACAAGCAGCAATAGGATTATTAGAACAACGAGCACTACGAAGTGTAGATATTGAGCGTGACTTGTGTATGCGTTTCCGCCATTCCCCCACGGCACGAAGTATTACTGCGGCATTAAACGGCGACAGAAGATTTCTAAAATTAGGAGAAGCACATAACTCTTCACTATACAAAAGAAAAAGCCACAAAGTTGCCGTCTGGGGACTTCGTGGTGCAACATATTCAGAGGTGAGTCCATATGAGCGAATCTGAAACTTTTGTAATTCTTATTGAGTTCGATGATGGTCGTCGAGACATTAGTGAAGTTATCTTTCGTAATCGAAAAGATGCCGATAGCCATGCTAAAGATTTAGAATTAGCAGATGAAGTTTGTTACACAAGTATTCGTAGGGCGAGTTTAGTATGAAGCCAAAAGATAAGGGTGTTTGCGGCAACAAAGAATGTGACCGCCCTATTGATAGAACTTTTCAAAGATTGAATCAAACCCAGACTAATTATTGTAGTATCTATTGTAATCGTTATGTCAAAGAAGGTTTAAAACCAATCAAGAGTAGTGATTCTAAATATCATAAGAATCTATATAAGTTTCCTATAATAGAATCGCACTGTGAAAATTGTGGAGGGCTTGTGGAACTCAAGTGGCAATTCAATAAATCCAATAAACATTTTTGCACTAACGAGTGCCGTAATGGTGGTAGAAAAAAACTACATAAACGAAGAGGTGGACTACTTATGGCCATCTTAAAACTTATTCGAGATAATGGTCGAGAATGGTGGACAGCAAATGATATTGCTAAAGTTATCAATGATAAACAAAACCTCTATACAACTAATGGTAAGGCAATAGGTAATCACATGAAGTATTTAGCATCAAAAGATTTAGTAGTATCTCAACAAGAGGCTGGCTTTCGCAGTAAGACTTATCAGTTTAATAATATGTATCGTGAAATGCCATTAGTGCCGTTATTGACCCAAACGCTTAAATAGGAGACTCCCGTATTCAAGGTTGTGAAAACTACGGGGAATAAGAAGTGGTGGGACTTTTGGAGACACTACAAACGCAAGAGTGGGGCTGTTACCTACGCCAAGAAACATAGTGGCCTATGGGTCATTATCAAATGCAACCCAGAGATATTGACGAAAGGGGAACTTGAGGACTTGGGTGTCTGGATTGTCGGTAGAGCCGATGAATACTTATTCTTTCAATCCAAGCATGGGAAAGATTTCGAAACATTCTACCCTGCTGTGGAATACTGGATGGACGGCGAACTATTACACACCGTCTAAGAGGTATATAACACGAAGCCTTAACTTAATAAGAGTCATGAGACATATTTAAATTATGAAAGAAGTAATACTTGTAGTAATGTGTATGCTGTTGGCTGGTTGCATGAGTCCAACGGAAACAAAGATTGAAACAATTGATGAAGAAGTTATGGTCGATGAACAATGGAATAATGAATCAGTGCAATACTGGAATGTTAATCCGATGAGCCGGGAAAATAACACTATTATAATGTTTAATGAAACTGGAGATGTTAATATGACTCTTAATCTAAGTGCTTTCTTTCATGAACCATTATTGTGGGAACAAGGTTTTGTGAACTACTCTATAATTTACAACAATGAAACTGTTTGGGCTGTCGAGGAAAACCAAGGATTAAACGAGTATAGTTTCAATATGTCTAATGTGAGTGGTAACTTGACTATTCGGATTCAAAGCAGTGGGTCAGATAGCCAGACAGATAACAAGCCGGGTGATTTCTTCATAGCCCGAACCCATATAGAGATGTGGAATGAAGAGTAAAGTTAATAAAGGATGAACCGTATAATGGAAAGTGAAAACTATGAGTGAGGAATATATAAAACCAGAAGATGAGCCATGTGCCGAATGCGGTGCAGAAGATGATTGGACCCAAGATGATAAGCGAGGCGAAGAGTGGTGTAATGCTTGCGGATTCATCCGTGAAGCATACCAAATTGACTACGGCAAGGATTGGAGAGTTTTCTCTGATGGCGAAGGTTCAGACCAAGAGAGAACAGGAATGCCTTCAACAAATCTTTTACACGATAAAGGTTTGACTACTGATATGGGATGGCAAAACAAAGATTACGCTGGTGGTGCTATTACTGGAGATTCTGCCAAGCGAATGAATCGTTTGCGCCGACAACACGCTCGAACTCGTGTTCGCAACAGCACTGAACGAAACTTAGTGTTGGCTCTGGGAGAACTTGACCGATTAGCAGGTCGTATGGGATTGCCCCATTCGGTTCGTGAAGAAGCGGCTTACATCTATCGTAAAGCCGTAGAAGCAAAACTTGTCCGAGGTCGTAGTATTGAAGGCATGGTTGCCGCTTGTATCTTTACGGCTTGCCGTCGTAGTGGAAACGCACGAACTCTTGATGAAGTCGGGGCATACAGCAAATCC
>Ga0233439_10005176_pt1 | contig 12248 bp, 11 predicted proteins | sample SI_123_September_6_FD_182713 | JGI IMG/M metagenome (GOLD analysis project Ga0233439, IMG submission 182713) | Seawater microbial communities from Saanich Inlet, British Columbia, Canada - SI_123_September2016_100_MG | ecosystem: Environmental > Aquatic > Marine > Inlet | place: Canada: British... | reverse complement strand
GAACCGAGGAACAGGCGCTCGTTATATTTTCTTTTTTCGATTTCCGGATAGGCAACCGTGCCCACCGTTGCAGCCGTCGCCACGCTGGATCCCGAAGAGGCGGCGAATATGGTGCAGGAGCCGATATTGGCATGCATCAAGCCGCCGGGTAGCCATGACAGCCATTGAATGACCGCGCCATACATCCGCCGTGCGATGCCGGCGCGCAGCATGATCTCACCCAGCAGGATAAACATGGGCACGGCAACGAGGATGAATTCCTTGCTCTTGTCCCAATAAATCTCCGCCAGGGCGGCGGTCAATCTGCCGTCCATGGCGACTTCATCAAGGACAAAACTCAATATACCAAGTACAGCCGCTACCGGTACGGCGGAGAGTACAAGTACAAGTAAACCTACTACAATTCCGATAACCATCGTCTTATCTCGTCCCCTCGGCGCCGTCGCCAGTTGCCAGGACCACGTCCTGGCCATGTGTTTCTTCTTCCATAACTTCTGCGATGGAGGGCACGCCAATGAGCTTTGCAACGAGCTCCCAATTGCGCTGAAACAGACTGAGGGTGGCGTAAAGCGTTACAAATACCAAAGTAATCAAAAACAGCAGCAATCCGGCAAACCAGAATAATTGTGGGATCCACTGCGGCGTACCGAGTGTGGTGATCGATACGGAATTGCTTTGCCAGGAATTGCCAAAGGATATGCCGGCGTAATAAGTCATGACTGACATGTAATAGAACAACAGGATGCAGCCGACGACATCAAGACAGGCGGCAACCGGCTTGGGCAACAAGCTATAAAACGCATCGATCCGCACGTTGGAACGATGCAATAAACAAAATGAATAAGCCCAGGTTGTCGTCGCGGAAAATACATAGCCTGAATATTCATCCGAACCGCTCATGGTTATCCCGACAAATTTGCGAGCTAAAACATCAACGGTAACCATGAGCGCCGCAGCCATCAGCGCCGCACCGCCCACCCAGACGGCCCAACGGGACACAATTTCCAGGCGATTGTGAATATTGGCTAACATAATCTATATCCTTGACCCAGGCATCATGGAGACCCCTGTTATAGGGCTTCATACAACAATAGCCCGGGGATTACGAAATTGGCGCCGCGCGGTTTAAAACGCGGCGCCAACTTGTTCGTCTAGTGTCGGAAATTACATGGCAGCCTTCATGCCGGAAATTTTTCCGATGGTCGCATTCCATTCGTCGAGGCATTTCTGCGTGCCACAACGTTTGGCCCAACGCTTCAGGACGAAGTTTTCCACGACGTCTTTCAATTGGGCCTTGTCAGCCATACTCGGTTCCACGGGAACCATGCCACCAGTAGGGCCGTCACAAGGACCAGCGGCATTGCAATTCATGCCCCGTTCGTCGTTCTTCGCCGTGGCCACCCACATCTCTTCTTCCAGAATGGCCAATTCTTTTTTCAGCAGAGCTTTTGTTTCTGCATCTAGGCCGTTCCAGACCTTTGTATTCATGGCCAGGAAGGAAGAGGCATAACCCAGGCGAACCCGGATATTGTGGGTCACTACCTGATACCACTTGGCGTTATATGCCGGCAGGGTACCGGTGATGCCGCAATCGGCCACGCCTTTTTGCAGCGCTGGCACGACCTCGGCAAAGGCAATGGTCACGGCGGAGCCGCCAATGCCTTCAATGAAATCACCCAGCGTGGTGCTGTAGGTACGGATTTTCTTACCCTTTAGGTCTTTCAAGCTAACATTTTTGTTGCTCTTGTCGCCAAGGTTGCACCACAGTTGTTGACTGGGCCAGGCATAGATCATCAGCAATTTGGCACCGTATTTTTCTTCAAATTCACGGGCCATAATGTGACGATAGGCCTCGTTGGCCTTGCGATAGATGGACAGATCCTGGATCACACCAGACAGATCAGCGCCTTCAATGGCGGGGCTGTCCTGCGCCACATAACCGGTCACGCCATGCACGGCATCGTACACGCCGAGTTTCAACAGACGCATGATTTCAAAGCCGGAAAGACCTAGTTCGGTCTGCGACTTGGCGTTGGCGGTCAACTTGCCGCCCGACAACTTAGGCAGACGCTCTTTCCAAAACGGACCTTCACGCTCTTTCCAATGGTCCAGGAAACCCCAGGTTCCAACAACCTTGAATTCCTTTTTCTGCATTTCAGCCGATGCCGGTGCAACCGCTAGACCAAGGGCCATGGCCCCCGCGATCATCCCTGCAACGACAGGCTTAAACATGTCGAATTTTTTCATTGTAGCCTCCCATTTCGTTATAATTCGCCGTCACCGTAATGGACTGGATCAACCAAGGCAACCACCGCGTGATTGCATTTTTCCATTCGAGACAACGCCGTAGGCAATTGGCTATAAGAATTCATGGGTTTTGTAACAAATAGGAAATGGAACGGTAGAATGGCAGGCAGCGTTTATGATGTGAGTGGAAAGGTGGCTTTGGTAACGGGTGGTGCCTCCGGCATTGGCGCGGAGACCGCCAGATTGCTGGCTGCGCATGGGGCAAAGGTGGCCGTGGCCGACATCAACGAAGGGGTGGCAAAGGAAAACGCCGCGGCGATCGAGGCCGCAGGCGGCCAAGCCATGCCCATCGCCCTGGATGTTATCCAGGAAGCATCATGGGAAGCCGCTGTCAACGATACGTTACAAAAATTTGGCGGCGTGCATATTCTGGTTAATGCGGCGGGCATTGAAATGACCGCGAAAATAGAGGACACCAGTCTTTCCGATTTTAAAAAAATTATCGCCGTGAACCTGGAAGGGGTTTTTCTCGGCATGAAATATGCCATGCCTGCGATGCGGGCGGCGGGCGGCGGCTCCATCATCAACATATCCTCTATCGCCGGTATCAAAGGGTTCGTTCGGCAATCGGCCTATGTGGCATCAAAGGGCGGCGTGCGTTTGATAACGAAAGCGGCGGCGGCGGAGGCGGCGCACTACGGCTATAACGTGCGGGTCAATTCGGTCCACCCCGGTGCCATTGATACGCCCATGGTGCGCGACATGATCGCCCACCACGATGAGGCGCGCCAACAGGTGGTCCTGGACAAAATGCGTGATATGCATCCCATTGGACGAATGGGTCAAGCCATTGATATAGCCAACGCCATTTTGTTCCTGGCTTCCGAGGCTTCCAGCTTTATGACCGGCTCGGAAGTGGTGGTCGACGGCGGCTTTACCGCCATCGATTAGCGTCCTGGTTCATTTTTCTTGAAAATAGTCGTTGTAGGCAAACAGCCCCGGCATTCCACCAGTATGCAGAAAGACAACGGTCTGATCGTCCTTGAAGCGCCCTTTCGCCACCAGGTCAATCAGGCCGGCCATAGCCTTGCCGGCATAGACCGGATCCAGGATCAACCCTTCCAATCGCGCGACAAGGCGGACGGCGGCGCGCATTTCCTCTGTCGGCATACCATAGGCGCCGCCGGCGTAGCCTTCGACAATCTGCAAAGCATCCTTGGAAAATCTGTCGCCGCCGCCCAGTCGTGCCAGGGTATCCTTGGCAATAGCCGATACTTTGCCGCGAAGGTCCGCTGCATGCGCCGTGATATCGACACCAAGAACCCCGGTCTGACTGGCGATTGCCTGAAAACCGGCGATCAGCCCGGCTTGGGTACCGCCACTACCCGTGGCGTGGACCAAATAATCGATCCGTTCACCATCCGTGTCGGCCTGGGCTTCCAACTCCTCAGCGCAGGCGACATAGCCCAATGCGCCAGTGGCGTTGGAGCCGCCGCTGGGTATGACATAAGGCGTTCTGCCGCTCTTCTTTAGCGCACTTGCCATGCGCCGCAGGGCCCCATCGCGATCCGTGCCAGGGGGCAGCAGATGCACCTGCGCACCAAGCAGATGATCCAATTGCACATTGCCGGAGGTTTCATACGCCGGGTCATCCCATGCTACGGCGCGGGCTAATACCAGATGACATGACAGCCCGGCCCTGGCGCAGGCGGCCGCAGTCTGGCGCACATGGTTGGACTGCACACCGCCTGTGGTCAGCACTGTATCTGCGCCCTGGGCCGCCGCCTCAGCCATCAGGAATTCCAACTTGCGGGTCTTGTTGCCGCCCAGGGCCAGGCCGGTACAATCATCCCGCTTCACCAGAATGCGCGGGCCACCCAGTTGCGCGGTCAACCGTGGCAGGTATTCAAGCGGTGTTGGGAAATGCCCCAGGGGCACGCGTGGAAATCTGGTGAGCGTCATGGCTGCGGCCTTATCACAGAAAAATCACCGGGAACTTAAAAGGAATGAGTTGGCAGGATAAATCCTGTTGGCACCGAAAGTAAATGAGACCGGCATTGACGGCAATCGCTGCTGCCAAAGCCCGGCACCGGGACAGCCACCCCGGACATGGCCCCCAACTGCCCGACCAATTCGCATTCATCACCATCGGGCAGACAAAGGACATCCAGCACCCGGCCCGCGTTTTCTCCCCCGGTGGTCAGATGATCGACATGCCAACGGATGGGTTTCTCTGCACGAAGATGCCGTCCAACCCGGGCCGCCAACCCGCCCGGCCCCCGGGCACTACCGCAATAGACGTACAGGCCAGGAGCAAGGGTCGGACTTTGCAGCCGCGGTATGGGCAGTGTCAGCGATCGGGGAAGTTGTATCAGCAGGGCATAGGCACCAAGCGATCCTGGAAGATCAAATAGATCAGCCATCGACCGGAACCAGTTTATTCTGCCTTGTCGCCCGTCGTGCGCAAGGTCACGGTAGAGCCTGCAATAACAAAAGCCACAGTGCCGTTGGAGGCATTATAGGTCCAGGTCTCCAATGGCCCGACTTTTGAGATATCGTCCGGTTTGCCCAAAGCGTCCGTCAGGGCAGACTTGTCGGAGACACCTTCGGTTTTTGCCAGAATTTCGGCCTTGCTGTCTTCAAAACAGCCCGTCAAAAGCGGCAGCGCGATAACCAGGGCAGCCAAGCCCTTCCATTTGCCAGTCATTATCTCAATCTTTCCTTTGCAATATAATTGTCGCGCCTAGTTGGCATCCGCGACAGCATCCAACAAGATATCCAGTACGATCCCCGTCGCCTTTTGTATAAGCACAACATTGTTGTCAATGACAACACGCTCCGTCCCGCGTGACGGGCTGGGCAGCACATCGTTCAGATCATGCGGCAGATCACGCTTGGCCAGGCCGGGGGGCAGGCGTTTGCGTTTCGCCAGGCCGGGGGGCAGGCCATGTCGTTTCGAAAGACCAGGGGGCAGGCCGTGTTTGCCATGCTTGTTTTTCTTATTTTTACCGTGATGTTTTTTGCCGTATTTTTCGTGCTTGCCGTGCTTGCCCGACTTGCCCGACTTGCCATGCTTATCTCTATGGCGTTCGCCGTCTTCGTCGTCATGATGACGTTCGTAGCGACTATCTGGTGCCCGTCGCGACGCGTAATATTCCTCAATCAGGCGCTTCTCCACCTCCTTGAAAATGATATCGCTGGCATCAACCTGGCCGGATTGGGCAGGGCCGGCAAACAGGAAAGCGAAGGCAAGGCAAAGCGCCACGATAGGGGCGCGGAAAGTATTGTACATGGTTAATCTCCGGTTTCGACCAAGTACTAACCCGTAACCATACAAGATGGTGTGATCGTGATCACCTAATTGCGGTATCAAATTGGTGGCGTCAAAATTATGGCACCTAACCGTGATGCCAACGCAGGCTATAGGCTTCCCCTGCCCTGTCAATGTGGCAGCAATGGGGCGCACCGAAATGCGCCGGCATCAACAAGGCACCACGATCAGCGCAAAAATCCAGCACCCGCCGCCGGGACGTTCGCGCTTCATCCGGCAAAATACAAAAACGACTGTTCCATTCGGGATGATAGACTTGCAAGGGATGATGCAGAATATCGCCCGTGAAAATCGCGGCATCCGCGCCCGATTCCAATTTTAGGGTGATATGGCCCGGTGTATGTCCCGGTGCCGGTTCCAGCAACAGGCCTTCCGCCAGAAGATGATCCCCCTCGGTCATTTCCGCCAGACCGTGTTCGACGATGGGCAGCACGGAATCCACAAAGCTTAAACGATCCATATCCTCTTCCGCATGGGCTTGATAATGCTCAAAATCAGCCCGGGAAAAAAGATACTTGGCATTGGGAAAGGTCGGCACCCAACGGCCATCCAGCAGCTTTGTGTTCCAACCCACATGATCCACGTGCAGATGTGTGCACATGACCATGTCAATGTCCTCAGGCTGAAATCCCGCCTCCGCCAGGCGTTCCAAGTAGGGGCCTTGATTGTTGGTCCAGTTTTCCGCCGGCATGCGGTCCTTGTCGTTGCCGACACAGGTATCGATCAGCACGGTCAAGCCATTATGTTCGACGACCCAGGAATGCATATTCAACAGGGCGGTCATCTTCTCCGGATTGACATATGTGGGCACCAGCCAGTCCTTATGCTCTTCAAACACAGCCGCGTCCCAGTCGGGAAAAATGGTGGAAAGGCGAAATCCCGGGCCGGCCATCTCCTCCACCCTTGTGACCCTGGCCGCACCAATTGTCTGCTGACTGATGGGAACACTCATTTCGCAGCCTCCGTCTTTTTTGAATAACTATGTGGTTGTAACAGGCGCCAGACGCCATCGGCGGTCAGAAGAATGCGGTCGCCGTGAAAGATGCGACTGCGGACAAAGGCAAAGCGATCATCCATATAGGTGATTTCCGTGGCGCCTTCGATCCAGGCATCAAGGGGTGCCGGCGCCAGATATTCCACATTCAGGGCAATGGTCGTGGACATGCGCCGTGTTATGCCCGAGCTGGCCCGGCCCATAATATCATCGGCGAAGGTAAACAGCACCCCGCCATGGACAATGTTGTTGGTGTTGTCATGCATCTGCCGGGCCTGAAAGCCGTTCATGAAGCCGCCGTCTTTGTCCCGGCGATAATGGGTCGGCCCGCATAAGGCGGGGAAACTTCCCTGGCTGGGAAAGGGTTGAAATCCCTCCGGCAACTCTGGCAGCACTTCCGTACCTTGCGCCGGTTCCTCTTTGCCCAGGCCCGGATTTAGGGGATCAAACATGGCCGGATCAAATGGCGCGAACAATTTATAGGCACCATCGGCGGTCATCAGGGTTAGATCGCCTGCAAACAGGCGCAGACGCAAGAACGCCATGGTGCGGGTGATGCGGACCAATTCGACCGTCCCTTCGACCAAGGTCCCAAGAGGTACGGGAGAGAGGTATTCCACCTTGAACTTGATCGTGGCGCAACCCCGGTGCGTAGCGTTGACGACGGCATGTCCGGTTATGTGATCGGCAAAACTGTACAACGCACCACCATGGGTAACGTCATTGGGATTGGCGTGCATGGCGGCTGTTTTGAAAAGATAGCGAAAGCCGCCTTCTGGCAGTGCTTTGGCATAGAACGGACCAATGCAATCCGCGAAACGCCCATTGTGGACAAAAGGCTGGAAACCATCTGGGATGTCGCTGGTGATATCACCGGGCAGGTCTGGCGCTTGTAAGTTCATACCCCTCTCATAGCACGCTATGGACGGCTTTGTTACCACCCTTCGTTTCGAGGTAAAGCAAGCACGGTTATTGTCTATAGACAATATTATTGCGTATTGACAATTATTGGAGATATCCTAAAATTCTCTGTCTTCGCCGCAACTCGGGTTCCCACCATGCCACTGCTGACCGACTACACCTCATTCGCCGACGCTCAAAAGCACTGTTCCAAAGAAAGACTTTGGGAATTGTTCGATGGCGATCGGGAGGCCCTGAACATTGCCCACGAATGTATCGAACGCCACCCCCGGGACCGCGTGGCGGTGCGGATTGCCTTGGCGGAAGGTGGTTCGGAAAGCTACACGTTCGGCGAAATATCCGACTGGTCGGGACGTTACGCCAACTATCTTCGCGCCCAGGACATCGCGCCGGGCGAACGGGTTGCCCTGATGGTAGAGCCGTCATTGCATTTTTATATTGCCCTGTACGGTGCCATGAAGGCCGGCTGTGTGGCGGTGCCCATGTTCACCCTGTTCGGCCCCGATGCGTTGCGTTTACGGGTTGGGGACTGCCAGCCGAAATTCCTGCTGTTGGCCCCTGAAAAGACGGATTTGGCCGCAGATGCGGGTTGCGACACGGCCATCGCAGATGATGACTTCATGGCCATGCTTGAAAATTACGATACGGCCTTTGAAATGACCACCGCCGGCCGTGACATGGCGATGTATCAATATACTTCCGGCACCACGCGGGAATTGCCCGATGCCGTGAAGCATCGCCACCAATCCATTGTCACGGTCATGCTGGCCGCCCTGTACGGCACCGGCACCAGGCCCGGCGACCGTTTCATGTGCCCCTCCTCCACCGCGTGGGGGCATGGTCTTTGGCACGGCACCCTGTCGCCCCATGCTCTGGGCATTACCACGGCCTCTTATGCCGGCAAGTTCGATCCGGAGCGGTTGATGGCAGCCCTGGAAGAGTTTGAGATCAGCAATCTGTCGGCGGCGGCAACCCATTTCAGGATGATGAAAAACGCCGGCACCTCCGGCAATTACAACTTCAACCTGGAAAAAGTCAGCTTTACCGGCGAACCCATGGATACGGACACGGCGGAATGGGCCAAGGCCACGTTTGGCCAGTATCCGTGCAGTTTCTACGGCACAACAGAAGTTGGCGTCCTGCTGGGTAGTTATCCGGGGGCCGAGGATTTGCCGCCGAAACTGGGATCTTTGGGCATGCCCATCCCCGGCCAGGACGTCGCCATTCTGAACCCCAAGGGTGAACATTGCGCCCCGGACGAAGTGGGCGAGATCATGGTCATGCGCCGGGACGGCTGGTTCCCCACCAAGGATCGCGGGCACATTGATGCCGAAGGTTATTTTTTTCACGGCGGGCGGGCCGACGACGTCATCATTTCCGCCGGCTGGACCATGTCGGCAATGGAAATTGAAGATACCCTTTTAAAACATGCGGATGTGTTGGAAGCCGCCGTGATCGGTGTTCCCGACGACATCCGGGGCCTCGTCGTCAAGGCTTTCATCATCAGCGACCGGGACGGTGATGACAGCTTTATCAAGGAACTTCAATTATTTGCTCAAGAGAATTTGAGCCGTCACGAATATCCCCGCATCGTCGCCTTCGCGGACGAGTTGCCAAAGACGCCGGCGGGCAAAGTTAATCGTAAAATACTGCGGGACCGCGAAGCGGCCGCGAGAGGAGAGTAGACAATGAGCGACGAAAGCCAAGCCAGCGAAAGTGGGGGACGGTTCCCCAAAATCTCCGAACGGGGCCTGGAAGATCTACAAAAACGCGTCGGCGTGAAGATCGAGAATATGCCGGAGCCGTGGTGTTACGAGGCAACCCGGGACAACATCCGCCACTATGCCCACGGCATCGGTGACGACAATCCCCTGTGGTGTGATCCCGAATATGCCGCGAAGACCAAATATGACGGCCTGATCGCCTTGCCCTCATTTCTGTTCGCGACCAACCGCATCATCTCCGGCTATGTTGGCGGATTGCCCGGCATCCATGCCATGTGGGCCGGGGCTGATTGGAACTGGCATAAGCATCTAAACCGCAATGACGAAGTCCATTGTGAAGCCTGGTTGAAGGAGCTGATCCCCCACGACACACAATTTTCAGGCCGCGCGATCGAGCAGGTCTATCATGTGGAATTCTATAACCAGGACGGCGACAATATCTGCAGCGCCGACAGCTGGTGCTTCCGCACGGAACGCGACAAGGCGCGGGAAGCCGGCACCAAGTATGACGCCGCAAAAAAAGGCCAGCTGCGCTATACCGAGGAAGAGCTGGTGGATATCTATCGCCATTATGCCAAGGAAGAAATCCGGGGTGGCGAAACCCGTTATTATGAAGACGTCAACGTCGGCGACAAGTTACCCACGATGCTCAAAGGCCCCATGACCGCCACGGGCTTCATCTGCTATGCCCAAGGTTGGGGTGGGCTTTATATTCGTGCCAACAAACTAGCCTGGCAACAGATCCATAAACATCCCGGCCTGGGCATTACCAACCGCTTTAACATCCCCGACTGCCCCGAGCGGGTGCATTGGGAGAACGATTTCGCAGTCGAAGTCGGTGCCCCCGGTGCCTATGACTATGGGCCGGAGCGGGTCTCCTGGCTGACCCATCACCTAACCAACTGGATGGGCGATGACGGTTTCCTGGCCAACCACAAAACCCGTATCCGCCGCCATAACCCGGAAGGCGACGTGCTGTATATCAACGGCGAAGTGAGCAATAAATTCATCGATGGTGATGGTCGCCATTGTGTAGAGATCAGCCAAAAGGCCCATCAGCAAGATGATGAACTATCGATCCAAGGCACCGGCGTGGTGGTACTGCCGTCGCGGGGTTAGAAATACGGGACAATGCCGGGCGGACCATAGCCACGAAGTTGACCTGAACCTAAGCTCTGAGGTCATGCCCCAACGGGCCCGCGACCTGATCCCGGGTTTGCGGGCCCGCGCCAACGAATGCGAAGCGCTGCGCCGGGTGCCTTCGGGACACGCGCCCATATGCAAATGCTGCTGCAACAATGCGTGGAGTAAACGGCAAAGGTCGTGGATGTTCTATTTATCGCCGGTGGCAGCAGTGCCATGAACGACGGTGAAGCCTTACAGCGTTGCTACCGCGACATATCCGCCTTGCGCACCCACTATTTGATGGACGGCGACCGGTTGCAGAAAAACTGGGTTCGCCTAAGCTTCCGCCTCGAACCCCTACGCCGCACGTCAGGCGTTTAGGGCCCGTCAGGCTATGCAAATAGCGCCGCGATCCGCCAGCATCTCCACCACCGGCCAGCGCCGGCTTAACAGCGATAGTCCACCTCGACCCCAACAGCAGACGTTGGGTGCAACAGGATACAATTCTGCTTTGTGCCATAAGCGACCATGCAACAACTTATCTATCATGCTTGGATTAGCTGAACACTTGCCGTTACACTACCCGCCATGACGGAGAAAACCCTACGCAGATTAGCAGCAATCGTGTCGGCTGATGTGGCTGGCTATTCGCGCCTCATGGGACGCGACGAAGCGGGCACCTTACGGCGTTTGAATGCGCACCGTTCTGAACATATTGACCCACTGATCGCCAAACACGGTGGACGCATCGTCAAGACGACTGGCGATGGATTGCTGCTTGAGTTTCCATCTGTCGTCGCGGCAAGCGAATGCGTTGTTGCTGTTCAAGAAGGTATGGCGACCCGCAATTCTGGCATTGGGGATGATGACGCTATCTGCTTCCGCATTGGCGTTCACCTCGGCGACGTGATTGTCGAAAGTGACGATATCTTCGGCGATGGTGTCAACATCTCGGCACGACTACAAGAGATTTGTGATACTGGCTGCGTTACAATTTCAAGCAACGCCCATGACAGTGTCGAAGGCCGCATTGAGGCCGAATTTGTTGATGGTGGTGACCGGGAGCTGAAAAACATTGAGCGATCCGTGCGGGTCTGGCAGTGGGCGCCCTCTGCATTTGATGCAGAAGTTCCGACAGTCATCAATGCGCCACTGCCGTTGCCCGATAAACCCTCCATCGCGGTGTTACCGTTCGATAATATGTCTGGTGACCCCGAGCAGGAATTCTTCGCCGATGGCATGACAGAGGACATCATCACCCTGCTTTCCAGCGTGCCGGACCTATTCGTGATCGCCCGCAATTCTACCTTCGCCTACAAAGGCCAATCTCCTGATGTGCGAAAAGTCGCCGCAGACCTTGGCGTCCGCTATGTGCTGGAGGGCAGTGTGCGCAAGGCCGGTAATCGCATTCGGGTCACGGCCCAGTTCATTGACGCCGAAAGCGGTAACCACATCTGGGCCGACCGCTATGATCGGGTACTGGATGACATCTTCGCGGTGCAGGATGAGGTGACCCAGGGCATCGCGGGTGCCCTGCAATCACGCCTGTTGATGGCGGAAGCCAGCTTTCTAAGCCGTAAGCCGCCCGGTGCCCTGGATGCCTGGGGCAACGTTGTTAGAGCAAAGACGCTGTTGCAGAACTATCGCCGTCAGGATATCGACGAAGCTGAACCGTTCGCGAAGCGGTCTACGAACCTCGATCCCAACTATGCGATCGGCCATGCGGTGTCAGCATACATTTTGGCATGGCGCTCCTACAACGGCTGGACAGATGACTTCAAAACGACCGCCAGCGAGTCCCTTCGACATGGCGAACAAGCGCTGCATCACGGGCCGAACGATCCCACAGTTTTGGCGGATGTGGGTTTTGCGTGCTGGTGGCTAGGTCGGTTCCGTCAAGCTCGCA
>Ga0233439_10005175_pt1 | contig 12252 bp, 12 predicted proteins | sample SI_123_September_6_FD_182713 | JGI IMG/M metagenome (GOLD analysis project Ga0233439, IMG submission 182713) | Seawater microbial communities from Saanich Inlet, British Columbia, Canada - SI_123_September2016_100_MG | ecosystem: Environmental > Aquatic > Marine > Inlet | place: Canada: British... | reverse complement strand
TCGGCGCTCGACAATATGCCCAACTATCAGCAGGGCATCATTTCCGCCCTGGCCCGATTTGCCTTTGAGTTGACCGATCAGATCGGTCGTACAAGGGGCACGTCCCAGACCGATAAAGATCTACAGGAAGCTGCCGGCCAGTTGCAATATGCCGGTGACGTTTGGGTCTTTGACCTGTCGACGTCATTGGCACCAACCACGACGTCCGAAGCCCGCTATCGCAAGGCAGCGAGATCCCTGCGCAACTATAATCAACGCCTCTCCGCCGGGAATGCAATCTTCGAAAAGCGGGCCGATAACCTGATGGCCACATTGGACCGGTTTGCCTTGGACATGGGGGCATCGTCCGCCACCCTGGATCGCCATATTGCAGAACATGCCGGTGATTTCATCGATTTGCGTTCCGATGATGTCTTCTATGGCATCAAGGGGCAAAGCTATGCCTACTATCTGATCATCCGTGACCTGGGCCTGGACTATGCCCATGTCCTGTCGGAACGGGAATTGACCAATGCCTGGAGCAATATGTTGGAAAGCCTGCGTCATACAGCGGAATTGTCCCCGATGGTGGTTGTCAACGGCACCCCTGATGCCCAGGCAATGCCCAGCCACTTAGCCGCACAAGGCTTTTACCTGTTGCGCGCGCGCACCAAATTACGCGAAATTACGAATATTCTGCTGAAATAAGCGTCGCGGCGTTCTGACGTATATTTGTTGCCCTGACGCCGTGGTGCTGTCACCATATTGACGATAGTGAGGGCAGGACCATGGAAGAGTTACAGCAGAGCGTCTTAACGCGGACGAAATTTTTGTGCGTGGTGGATGATTCTCCGGAATGTCGATTGGCGTTACGTTTCGCCTTTCGCAGGGCGGCACGTACAGGTGGCGGCGTCATACTGTTATATGTGATTGAGCCGGCTGATTTTCAGCATTGGGTCGCCGTGGAAAACCTGATGCGTGAGGAAGCGCGTGAGGCGGCGGAAGAAGTCCTGCATACTCTGGCCGATGAAGTCAGCCAATGGTCGGGCATCATGCCTGAATTCGCCATTCGGGAGGGCCGGAAACAGGACGAGGTCATTACCTTGTTGGAAGATGAACCGGAGATCCGGCTGTTGGTTCTCGGTGCTTCGGCTGAGAAAGAGGGCCCCGGCCCCCTGGTCAGTGCCTTGGCAGGTCCCATGTCGGCGAATATGAAGGTTCCCGTTACAGTTGTTCCTGGTAACTTAAGTATCGAACAAATCGACGCAATTACTTGATCCGTCCCAAACGCGATCTGCGGGCGATCTGACGCTGCTCCACTGCGGCCTGTATCAGCCGCCGGCGTTTGACATTGGCCCGGCGTCTTTCCTTATGCCAAAGGCCGATCACTTTGCGACGGTAGGGTTGGTTCAAAGTTTTGGTCGCGGAATGATACAGAGCCACCGCTTGATACCAGGATTTACGTTGTTCGTAGAGTTTTCGCAGCAGTTTTGCGGCGTATTCGATATTTGCGGCAGGCTCCAGGGCCATATCCAGATTGGCGAAGGCATCGGGATGATAATGCAGATTGACCTGCATACAGCCCACATCAATATTGCGCACGCCCGCCTTTAACAGAGTTTGTACAGCCGCGACCGCTGCCGCTTTGGTTTCGAAATAACGCCCCTTGCCCTCGGCATAAACGGTCCATGGCCAGGCAATAAATACCTTGCGGTCCGCCATCCAACGGCCGGATTCCGCTATAGTGATCGCTGTCAGCATTTGCCCTGGGATGCGATGACGGCGTTCCGCATCGGCCACCATGTCGCGGCAATCCAGTTCTTTCCCCACCTCTTGAAGGGGAGCCGGGTTCGGCGGAATTTGTTGGTTTTCCGCCATTGACGATGTGCCACGCGCCATGACAGACGACGCCGGGGAAAGCCAGCAAAGGCTAAACATCAACGCAATTACAGGACGCAATTTCCGAATTTCGGCCATGATAGATCATGCTCCAGCATTCATTTTCTGCAAAATGCGATGCAAAAGCTGTGCCAGACGAGGTTTTTCCGTGAATCGGTCCGTATCAGGCTGTTCTACTATTCGGCTGCGGCGTCCTGGGCGGCGAAATACGTCATAGGCAGGTTGCAGACCGCGGCAATAACCCCTGTCATGGCCGCCTGCACCCGCTGTATGGCGGGCAGACGAACGACTTCCTGCTCATCCATATAGAGGCGTCGATTAATCTCGATTTGCAGCGCATGAACGCCGGTCCCGGGACGGCCATAGTGATAGGTGGTAAAGCCGCCGGCATAGGGATTATTGCGCTGAACCCGCAGACCCAGGTCAGACAAGGTGCGGTGAACGCAATCGATTAATTCCGGGGCGCAGGCGGTACCAAAGCGATCACCAAGGACAATATCGGCGCGCCGGTCGCCAATCGCGGCGGCCTGGTTAGCTTTGTTGTTCAGGCCTGGGTTGGAATGCAGGTTCAAACCACTGCTCGACGGCATGGAATGGCAGTCGATCAACAGGCAATGGCCAAAGGTCAATTGGCAATCCTCTATCATCCGGGCCAGGCAGTGGTGATAGGGGAAATAAATCCGGCTCAAGCGTTGGCGTACCTCGGTAAAATCCAAATGGTCGGTATAGATGTCCCGTCCATCGGCTGCCAGGCGCGGAATTGTGCCCAATCCCCCTGCCACCCGCAGTGACGTCGTATTTACGTGGCTGGGCAGCTCCTCCGCGAACATACGGGGGTCCAGCTCCCACGGTTCACGGTTCAGATCCAGATATGCGCGGCCATAGGCGGCATGTATCAGGGGCGCGCCATGGCTGGGCGCTGCGGTAAACAATTCCTCGACGAAATTATCGGCGGATCGTCGCAATACCAGTTCGGGCAAGCCAGTCGCCGCCATCAGGTCATCGGGATAGTGCCGGCCGCTGTGGGGTGAGGCGAAGATAACGGGTGCCGATTGCTTAACCGGCCTGATTACATCAAAAGGCAATGGCGCGGTCTCTGCATCAGTAATCGTCATTCACCAGTCCCCACTAGAGCAATTCCGATCAAAAGAGAATCGCTTTGCGATTCTAAGTGATTGGAAAAATTGCTCGATTCTTAAGAGTTGGAGCATTTCCTAGTCGGAAATGCTCTAGGTTGTCCAAGGCAACATTGCCAAGATGCTAACATGGGGTCGGCGAGATACAATATAGCCAGTGTCCAAAAAATGATCTATTTCGGTTCCAGAATGCTGCTGTATGGGAACCAATGCTGCATCGGTAAAATTTAAGGCTTTGCTAGGGTATCTTTACACTTTGCTAGGCATGTCGGATTATTGTGACTGACAATTATGATGATCGAGGGCTCTCAACGAGCGGCAATGAGAGCGGTCCAGAGGATGGTTATGGCGAAAATTCTATTGGCGGAAGACGATGATTCCATGCGGCATTTCCTGGGGCGCGCCCTGGAACGGGCCGGCCATGAAGTGTTTTCCGTGGGTCAGGGTGATGAGGCCTTGCCGGTTTTAGCCGAAGGCCGCTTCGACCTGCTGTTGGCCGATATCGTCATGCCTGAAATGGACGGTATCGAACTGGCGCGGCGCGCCGTTGCTGTTGATCCCGGCATCCGTATCATGTTCATCACCGGCTTCGCCGCCGTTGCCCTACGTAATCGGCAAACCTCGCAGTCAGACGCGAAAGTCCTCTCGAAGCCATTTCACCTGCGTGACCTGGTTGATGAGATCGATAAAACCCTGGCGGCGTAGAGCAATTCCGATCAAAAGAGAATCGCTCGAAGCACTGGAGCGATTCTAAGTGATTGGAAAAATTGCTCTATTCTTAAGAGTCGGAGCATTTCCTAGTCGGAAATGCTTGTCTTATAAATATCCCGATCATTTGTGGTTTAAGTGATCACCACCAGGGGGTGGCCACCCCCTGGTGGTGGAATGGGACGGATCGTTGACATGCGGGCCTTTGCAGGGCCGAGTTAGAGATTGATCGCCCATTTCTTTTCCAATGGTCTGAACGGATACAAGGGGTTGCTCTCATGGGGCAAGCCCCGCATGACAAGCACAGGACAATGGTCAAGATGAAACATTATACACCAATCGCCGCACCAGTTGTAGCTGGGATTGACGTCTCGAAAGCCCATCTCGATGTCTATCTTCACCCGGAAGGCAAACGCCGGCGTTTCAACAATGACAAAACCGGCTGGCGGGCACACCGGGATTGGCTGGCTAAAGCGGAACCCGAGCATGTGGTCTATGAAGCCACGGGGCGTTATCATAAGGGTTTTGAACGATACCTTGGCGGCCATGGCCTGCCCATCGCCCGCCTCGATCCGCGCCGCGCCGCGCCAGACGCTTTGCCGAGGCCATTGGCGTGCAAGCCAAAACGGACCTGGTCGATGCCTGCGTTCTGGCCCAATTCGGGGCTTTCCTGAAGCCGGCGACAACGGCCTTATCCGGTCCGGCGCTGGAGCAAATCAAGGAACTGGTCGCCGCCCGCCGTGGCCTGATACAGCAGGGGACCCGTGTCGCCAACAGAAGCAAAACCACGATCATCCCCCTGCTGAAGCGGCAGCTCAAGCAGTCGGGCGCTCAAGTGGAGCGGCAGATCAAGGCCATCGACAAAGAATGCCGTGAGATCACAGCCTCGGACCCGGTGTTGGCCCAACGGCTCGCAATCCTGCTAAGCATACCATCCATCGGAGAGATCACGGCCATGGCCGTACTGGCCGAAATGCTGGAACTGGGCGAGCTCAATGACAAACAAGTCGCCAGCCTGCTGGGCGTCGCGCCCATCGCCCGCGACAGCGGCGCATTCCAAGGCAAGCGCCATATCCGTGGCGGCAGGGCAAAGCTGCGCCAGGCTCTCTACATGGCCGCCCTCGTCGCGACCCGCTTCAACCCCGATATGAAACGAAAATATCAGGCCCTCATCAAAAACGGAAAACCACCAAAGGTCGCCATAACGGCCATCATGCGTAAGCTAATAATCCTCGCAAACGCACTCATAAAAGATAATCGAACTTGGTCCGAAATCAGACCTTGCGTATAACGGATACTCTAACAGGGTGCTGAAAAAGGCATAGCAGATTTGATTTGTCGAGGAATTTGGTCACGAGATGCAGTGGGATTGGTTCGAGGTTACGGACTTTTGGTCTTTTTGGCTGGATTTGGATGGGTTGGGCTGCCTTTAGACGGACTCCGGGCGTATTTCATGGCGGTGCTTCAAGCAGTTTGGGTAGGCGGATCAGATTGTAGGCCGCCAAGGCCAGGGTGAATTGAGCGTTAACCCGCCGTAAGCCACGAAACTTGCTCTGCCTCAACCCCGCACCCTGCTTGATCCAGCCGAAGATTTCCTCGATCCGCTTACGGACGATCTGGCTGATGCCATAGCCTGGATGTCGCGTGGTCCGGCGCAGCTCATCGACGAAGGCTTCGACGTCATAACCCTTGTCGCCAGCCATGGTAATCTGTCGACCGCCAGCCACTTCGCCCAACGGGCGTGCGCAGCTACATCGTTCAATATCGTAACCGCGTGGGCCAGTCCAAGCGCAAGACATTGGGCCGTCACGGCGTCCTCACAGCGGAAGAAGCCCGCAACCGGGCGCGCGCAATGTTGTCGGGAACCAAGGACGGCGATGACCCTGTCACCGACAACAGGGAGGCACGGGACGCGGCCGCGGTGACAAGCCTGTGTGAGCGTTATATGCGGGAGCACGCCACCCCCCATAAGAAGCCGTCCAGCGCCAAAGAAGACCAACGCCTGATCAATAACAAGATCATCCCCGCCCTGGGCACTTCCAAGGTAGCAACCGTCAACCGCACGGACATTTCCAAAATCCACCACCAAATGCGAAACACCCCTTACGAGGCGAACCGGACCATGGGCCTGATCAGGAAAATATTCAACCTGGCCGAACTGTGGGGCCTGCGCCCGGATGGCAGCAACCCTTGCCGTCATATCCAGCGGTACAAAGAAAAGCAGCGGGAGCGTTTCCTGTCGGTGGAAGAAGCCAAGGCCCTTGGCAAGGTGTTGAACCAGGCCGAAAAGGACGGCACCGAACAGCCCGTATTCATCGCCGTCATCCGTTTGCTATTACTGACGGGAAGCCGTCTGTCCGAAATCTGCGCCCTGCGATGGGACTATATCGACATAGACAGAGGCGCGGCCCGTCTGCCGGACAGCAAGACCGGCGCAAAGACCATCCACCTTGGCGAGGCAGCCTTGGACGTCATTAGCGGCGTTCCCGGATCAGAGGGGTATCTATTCAACGCCGTCCGTGATGACGACAAACCCCTATCCAAGCACGCCGTGGAAAAAGCCTGGAAACGCATTCGACTGAAAGCAGAGTTGCCCGACGTCCGGCTGCACGACCTGCGCCACACATTCGCGTCGTGGTCCGTCATGAGCGGCCAAACCCTCTACATGACGGGTGGCTTACTCGGCCATGCCTCAGCACAAACCACAAGCCGCTACGCCCATCTTGCCGCCGATCCGCTGCGGCAGGCTGCGGACACGGTGAGCGAGACCCTGGCGGCGGCACTGGCGAATCCATGACGACAACTCACCTTGAATATTTTGGTGTCTATCTGATGCCAGGTCGCGTTCATTCGCCAAGTTGCGATTTGGGAGGAAACTTCCAAGTTGAGCACCAGAAGCCTTCAGGTAAATCTAAGGTCCGGTGGCCTAATTCGGGTATGCTAGCCAACGGTAGCCGCTACAAAGACCGAGTCGGGTTCCCAGATTCTCATCTCATGTTTGTATTCTGTCAAAAGGTCGCCCGCCCTAGACAGTTCAATCGTTACCAGACGATCACCCTCCGATGCGGGACTAAGTTCTAGCGTCAAATAATCGAATAACGGTTTTTCATGGACCGCGATTATGGTTTGCCTGCCTTTTTGCCTCGACAATGCCCTAAGAAGGACAGCGAATTGTGCAATATGAATTTCGTCCATGCTTTGAACGGGATCATCGATAACCAACCAAGGCAATATTGGCTCCACCGAAAGGTGAAGCGAAAGAAAAAGTGTAAGCGCCGCTGTGTTAAGATTGCCGGCGCTCAACATAGATCGTGGATTACCGGCAAGGCCGCCGTCCCGATATCGCGTTTCCAATATAGCCTGCACTGGGCCGCGCCCGTGTTCCGGTATAGCAAAACCAGGAATAAAGGGCTCCTCCGGTGCGAGCCTGATAAATAGGTCTTTCCAAATTTCATTGAGGGAGTCATTGAAAACACGCCGCACAATATCTGTCCGAACGTGCACAGCTCTGTCGGATAGAGATTTTGCATCTTCCCTTGTGTTGGCGACCTGGTCCCAAGCTGCGCCAACACGCGCCAATCTCTTCTGAATTTCTTTATGCGCTTTTGATTTAAATGCTTCCTCTTGCCGCCGATCTGAATAAAGGCGCGCCGCCTCTAAGGCGCGTTGACGATTAGATTCGCGCTTCGCAATCCCAGCCCGTCGTTCGTCAATCTCGGCTCGGCACCTCGTCAAGCTGTCAGAAATAGATTCGCTCTCTTTCGGTAAATCGATTCCCAGCCGCTGAGGAAAATCGGACACCGATGCACGTAAACCCACCAGAATTTCTTGCTTTTGGCGAAGCTCGCTCAAGGTTTCAGCTGCTGAATCCACCGCCTTTTTTAGCAACTCACCTTCGCCTGCGAATTCCCGTGTTCTTTTTAAGCCTTGCTCGGCCTCTGCCAAGTTTGCCGTGCGCGTCATCACGGCGGTGCGATCTGACTCTGAGAGAAGCCGACTTTCTAAATCTTCGATCTCCGCCCTCTCCCTACCAATAGCACGCGTAACGACCTGCCGCTCAGCTGTGACTTCTTGCAACTCGGTTGCTGTCTGCGACAGGCCTGCAATATGCATGGTCAAATGCGCATGCAATGGCACATCAGAAACTTCGCCAAAATCACGATCGCATATGGGGCAAGTATTATCGTCAATAAAGGGAGATACTTCTGATAGCGCTCTTGCTATCTGCCCGCTTTCTTTGGCAAGGGTGGCCAATCTCTCATCGAGACGTTGCGCTCTCGTCATCGACTTCTGCAGCGACTCGCGGCATGTATTGAATGCTGTTCGGTTCAAGGTGTCTTGTTCGACCTGTCGACGGCACCGTGCAATTTCATCCTCAACAGCCGCTTCTGCAGATTCGTGAGCGGAGATCGCACCGACGCGGCTTATCGATGGTAGGTCCCTGACCAAGGTGGATGCCGCCGATAATGCGGTCTCTAAAGTCGCTTCGTGATCAGTCAACCACGCATGCAATTGCGTGCGTCGTGCTGCCAGTGTGCTCTCAGCCTCAGCAAGCCGTGATAGATCGACTGTATTTGCTGTAGAGATCCACAATGAATGCGCTGCTGACACCTCACGGGACATAATCGACAGTTTTTCCGCTTCGGTACCTTCATCACCTTGATCTGAAATTTGCCTGATCAGCTCATCCAGGTCGGGAACGTTTTCGACGTCAAAGGGTGCGAGCGCTTCCAACAAGAGATCGTGTGCCGATTGACACGTTAATTTCGCCTCATCCAGATTAGCGATTGCCAGATCAAACTGATTTTCAAGGCGCTTTTTCTCATCTTCTACTTCGGAGTATAGAGGCAGAGACTTCCTTAACCGCGCCACATGACCGAGATGATGCAGCCCGTCGATCACATTGTCTAAATGATCAAGCCCAAGCATGTCCTTGACGAATAGGGTCAAAGGACTGTCATCATCCCGCGCATCGCTTGTCTCGTAAATTTCGAGCAAACGCCCCAATGTCGCCTGAGCAAGAAAGCAACGCTCTGTATAGAACAAAGCTTGTGCCTTCCTTAGCAAAGGCTCTCCGCTGATCCTTGATCCACTTATGAAAATTTCTGAGGGGTTTGATGTTACTTGCAGATGCTCACATCTAATCGTAAGTGAGGCTTCTTTTGAGTCACGATGCACCAGATGGTTCTCATAGTTAGGATCGAACCGACGAAGCGAAGCGACAGCACCTGTGAGCCCCAATTCAATCGCAGAAAGCAGGCTCGTCTTTCCGCTGCCATTAGGCCCGTGGATTAACACGATGGGCGCGTCCAAATTTAAATCGAGCGTGCCCCGAATAGAGCGAAAATTCGAAACCTGTAGGCTGGTAATGCGAGAGGTCATGCCTCATCCTCCCAAGCCTGTTCAAGTTCGGCTGTCATGATGGCATTTATTGCCGATTTCACCGCCCCACTGCCTTCATTTGCTAGAGGCGCAAGTGCCGCAATGTCGTCGCGCAATCCCGCCAGCTCAGTTTGAAGCTCAGTCAATGGATCAACTACCAAGTTGTCACTCGTAACCAACCCCAGCGGTGTCAGTATGGCCAACCAATTTGCCAACAAACCATCAGTTTCCTCGACCGACATTGCTCCGAGCGGTAATACTCGGCAAACTGACATCATATCCGCTATTTCAGCCTGAGAAGGACGAGGACCAACAATGATCGTCGTTAAAGGATTTCGTGCGCGGGCTACATCAAGGGCACGCGCAACACCCAATACTTGCCGGACAATCTCGCCATTATTTTCTATTTCGGCGGTGTCCGCGATGAGAATGAGATCGCTGGACTTCGCGGGACCGAACAAAACTGCAGGAAATCTAAACTGCATACCACTAATCAAAAGCGGCGGCGGCAAAACCTGATACCCATGCGGCACAAGAAATTCAATCACCTTCACAACCGGTGCACTCATGCTCATAAGGCAGTCTCCTGCTTGAACTGTTCCAGGAAAGCCGCCGGAGTGGCGTTTTTCTCCAGCAAAGTTTCGACGCAGACTTCGCGTATTTGTAATCTACCAGTCCGTCCTGGCGCCTTCAACGGGGCCCTTTGTTGCGTATAATGAATAGGCTTGCTGTGGATGAGGACGGCGTCGTCCTCCAACTCAACGCGGCCTGTCGCAAAAAGCATACTGGCAGCGTGTGTTGACGCGGCCACAAACAGACGAGTTTCCCTTTTTCCAGATTTAACCACAGCGATACCAGCGCGGTCGATCACATTGCCAGGCGCTTCTAGTGTCCAAAGACCTTGCTCTATCCCATTTCCGATAGCCGCCGCAGCAATTGCCGCTTCAGGCAATCCATTGGCCTGCATATCGATATCAGCCTCAATCGCCGAGGCCGGACGTGATGTTATGGGCTGATAAACTGCGCTTCCCCCATTATCATTACCAGAGGTCACCAATGTTCTTGTCCGACTGACATACTCAACCAAATCGCTGGCAAATGCTAGATGATCACAACTGCCCTTCGTAGCCAAATCATTGCGCAATGCTATAAGGCCATTATCGATCCATTCGGTCATTCCGTCTTGGCTGACGTCGGCTAATTTCGATAGTCGGCCCAGCTTTTCAGCAATAGAAAAAAATAGTAGCGCGAGCAGCAAAGGTTTCGCAAATGCTCGTATATGAGATTGTCCCTTGATCTCGGTACGCTTGGCACCCTGATAATCGCCCTTATAGACGATTTCTAAAAGGCTCTGCTGACCGTCCGTCACTTCTTCTTCGGAAAATACGTAGCTCGGTCGCTCGCCGGGCCATTGCCATGCAAGAGTGTCTTCTGCCTTTCCGAATAGATGTTGAATATTAAAGTCTTGAGCGGACAGGCCTAGCATCAGGGTCGGACGTTCTGAGATTACTGTAACTAGATGGCTGAATATGCCCTTTGTTTTATCTTCGTGGCTCCAGCTTGCAAGCTGAGCTTCGCGCCCAACAATGTAGGGACGATATTCATTCTCATTGTTGCGAGCACGCACAGCACAACCGTGAAATTTTAGCAATTTGGGTTTCTGTTGCGCGTTCTGCAGGTCCTCGGACTTTACGCAAACGACCAGCGAAGTATTTCCATTGCTAATGGCGGCGGTGGCCTTTTCGACCAGCCCGTCCCAATTGGCTGAAGCGAGTTCATCCACTATCCCTTCCCTAACCATCATCGCCAAACATAAGTGTTCAGCGTCGGGTTCAACCGTGTCGTCGCCATATGTGCCAGCAACATCAACCCCCTCCCAGACAAGGATATCATTGACCTCGTCACCGACACGAATGTTCAAGAATGTTGAGTAATTCGTGGAAAGAGTTCTAGTAATCCGTTTGATCTCCAGCCATTTCTTGACGGGCTGGGCAAAATCGATCTGATCCCGCTCTTCTGCGCTAAGGGCAGCGTTATCCAATGCACGGGCCAAGGCCTCTCGATAGCTGCAATTCGGGTCATCGACCGTAATTCGGACGCGCAAGTATTCCAGGACCTTTACAATGAGCTCTTCCAACATGGGAAATCTGCCACGTGAAATCCCGGAGCCTAGCCAGAAAGCATATCGGCCATCGGCAATTCCCTGCGCAAATGTCTTAAACCGAGTATCAAGCAGTTGAAGCGTTTGTGTCACGCTTATATCTGCTGCCGTCGGTGTCTTACTCATCTGACGAGCCCATACTCCGAGCAAAAATGCATAACAGTTCCCGCTTAAGTCAAAACGCTATTCTAAAAAGATCTGGGCCACAACGCTAGGCTATATATTAATGATTTTCCGCAATGGGTGGCTTGGATTGACCGTATCGACTGTCGCTCCCGTCATCAAAACCCACAAAACCATCAAAACCTACTAGGTCTAGTTTTGTTAGTTTTGTGGGTTTTGAGATAGATTTGGATTGATCGCGTAGTCTTTCCTAGGACGGCCGCCCTTTGCTCCGCTATCACTGTTAACCGGCCTCAGCCAATCGGCAGCTTCAAGCGCTGCCGACGCTGCTTCAAATGCGACTGAAGAACCGATACTCGCAATACCCCAGGTCGAATAGACATCCCTCGCATTTACCGTTTCTGGGTTCCTGACCAAGATCGCTTGGGCAAGGGCTAGCACGCTGGCATCATGCTGGTGGTGCCTGGCATCGCCATAACATCGCACGGTCATAGGCGCAAAATAGTCGTCGATTAGGTGGATTGCCGCTTGGATGGCCTCTTTGCCGATCTGGGCGGGCGGTACTTCGGCGGTGATGGGATCGATGGACCACCAAAGATGTTCAAGGATCAGGGCAAGCAGCCGCCTTAGGGCATTCAAGGCACCGGGGTCAGCCGCCCTGCTGCTTACCCCTCGCTTACCCGGCAATTGTAACAATTAAGGGGTTAGCGGCTAATGCCGCTAACCCCTTGAATTTGTTGGTGCCCCTGCCCCGACTCGAACGGGGACGTCCTATGGACAACAGATTTTGAATCTGTCGCGTCTGCCAATTCCGCCACAGGGGCCCGGGCGGCATAATAGCGCCGACTGGGATTGGGTCAATGA
>Ga0233439_10005169_pt1 | contig 12261 bp, 14 predicted proteins | sample SI_123_September_6_FD_182713 | JGI IMG/M metagenome (GOLD analysis project Ga0233439, IMG submission 182713) | Seawater microbial communities from Saanich Inlet, British Columbia, Canada - SI_123_September2016_100_MG | ecosystem: Environmental > Aquatic > Marine > Inlet | place: Canada: British... | reverse complement strand
AAATGTGTTTCCAGCAGAAACATTATCAATATATTGTTTGGGCATTACAGAGAATGGATTAGTCCCTATTCCTGAAATTGTCTCGGAATTTGTTACATATGCTTTATTTGAGGTGATTGTTTTTTGCACACTTAAACTTCCGCCATGAGTTTCACCATCATATAATGTTATTATTTCTTTTACTTCAATATTTCCTCCAATTGCTTTAATATTACCTCCTTTCCATACTCCACTGATGATATTTCCATTGCTATCGATTACTGGATTGGTTACTTTTCCCGAAACGATTAAATCACCCCCATCTATATCTATATCTCCGGTCGTTTTTATATTTCCGCTTATATCACTATAATAATTGATAATTGTATTATTTTTACCTATTCCATCACTTGTATTTAAAGAAGTAGAATTTTGGTAATTATTATTTACATAGTTATTTTTGGCTTTAAAATTTGTACCTCCATACTTTCGAAAAGACATTTATAATTAAGTTAGATTAATATAAAATATTTAATATATAATTAAGTATTTTATATAAAATTAAAAATAACTGTGTTTTACAAAATATACTATATATATAGATGAATATTAGTATTGATGTTTCTATCAATTTGAATAACCATTCTCCTTATCTAATTGAGCAATTTTTTAAAAACATACTTACTAATTTTAAGATTAGATATTATGAAGATTATGAGTTTGATAATATAAATAAATATCAACGAAATCATAAACTATATACATTTATAGCTAGTCATGATAATGATTATAACTCTCTTCAATTTGAATTATGGCAATTTATTTATAAATTAAAAAGAAAAAGGGGTATTAATATTGAATCTGTTTTTGATAATTATAAAAATAAATTATTATTTTCTTCAAGTTATTATCGAAATTATTTATGCTATGATGGAACACGTAAAAGAACCCGTAGTTATTCCGAATACGATAGTGATATATTAAAAGATTTTTTTAAAATCAATAACTAACTATTAATATTAATAACTTCTTCGGCGTCTTTTTGTTGAACTAGATGATTTTGATTTTGATCGGCGATATTTTCGTCTTGGGGTAGAATGTCGTCTTGGGGTAGAATGTCGTCTTGGGGTAGAATGTCGTCTTGGGGTAGAATGTCGTCTTGGGGTAGAATGTCGTCTTGGGGTAGAATGTCGTCTTGGGGTATATTTATGATATTTTTTAATATGATATGTTCTATGTTTTTTATGTTTTTTATGTTTTCTAGTTTTAGGGTTATTGATTGGAACTGGAATTAAGAATTGTTCTCCATAAGAAGGACTTGAAACATGTGTATAAAATGTATCGTTCATTTTTGTTGGTTTTAAACTTTGGTTATCCATTTCAATCATATATGGTGTGGATGGAATAGAATGTTTATGTTTTCTTGGATTGGTATAATCATTCTTAAGTCGTATATCTAACGGTTCATTCACGCTAGGAACTGAAAACAAATCTGCAATATCATTATTATCTAGTTCAATTAAATATTTTGATTTATGTCCATTTGTGTTTGTATTTACTAAAATATTTGCGGTTTCTCCATCGTATTTAGCATTCCATTTAGTAGAATTAATATTTTTTTTATTATTATCAATAACTACAGTCTGAGCCATTCCTTTTTGACTAATATGTGTGTCCATATATAAAAGAAAATATTTTAATTCATTTAATTTATTTTTTATATAAACAATAATTTAAATGGTTTTGGAATTTGTTTACCAAGATATTCCATCGTCAACTAAAATAACAAATGATCAATCTCAAGATAATATTCAACAACCCGGTTCTTTTGGGAATTATTGGGAAACACCTATTCATACAACTGTAGAAAAAAAAACTATGACATATGATGATATATTATCATCTTTGAATTTAGTTGTTTCGTCGGATGGGGTCTTAAAAAAAATGTCTAGTAAAAATATAAACTCAGGAGATTTTTTCAATTCAAATTCGAATAATATACAACCATCATCTGGTAATATACAACCAACCTCTGGCAATCATGAATCGCGTGAATCGAATGGTTTTCGGCCTGCTCAATTTCGTCCACCGTCTTCACAAAATAAAAAAGTGACGATAGATAAAAGGATAGATCCAGGCTTGAAAAATAGTGCCATTTATAATAAGTATTTTAAAGGATATAAGGATATAGCAGACGATATAGTACCAAGACGTCCTTTAACTCAACAAGAATTAAAAAAGCAATTAATAGAAGAACGAATAATGGCTTTATATCAAAAAAAACGTGTTGCTCATATTAAGTCTAAACAATTATCATTTACAAGTGAATTAGGACCCATACGCCCGCGAAATGGAGGATATGAAAATCATTTATTTAAATTCAGTAAACGATAGTAAATATAAATCCTAAATGACTTAAATACTTAAAAGTGATTAAATTAGTAAAGTCGGTATTTAGATACAGTTGTTTTAACTACCGACTTTAGCTCAGGGGTAGAGCGATTGACTGTAGTGGTTTATTGTAGGTATCAATCGGTCGCTGGTTCAAATCCAGCAAGTCGGAATTATATGGTGTTTAATTATCATTTATCATTATAATTAATCATTTAATATTTACTATATATAGGAATGTCTGTAAAAGTACTTATATTATGTCAAAGGAAGACGGGTAAATGTAGTAATTATCAACATTTATCAGTAGAAAATGAGATTATACCTAAAATCGAAACTTTTTTAACTAGTTATTTACATGGTAATGATTATAGTGTAGAATATATGTCATCTATATCTCAATCTAATATTATAGGTACCGTAGATTTTGACATACGCGTAGAAAATAGTCCTGAGTTTTTAGACTTTCTTAATACACATAAAAATTACTATTCTATTATTATCTTACAAACATGTCCATTTATGTTTATGAAATATGACCTTATTCGTGAATTATTATGTGATAATGGAGTTATGGTATTAAGTGCTATAAATTGCGGAGACCCAAAGTTAGTTCGGAATAGAAATATTCAAATGGTAATGAGTAATATTCCATCGTTATCAGATCATTTTGAATTTGTCAACGGATTTTATATAAAAAAAAACGATCCTGTAAGAACTATAACGAACGAAAATGATAATCGATTACTGCCGCCTCCTCCTCTAAATAATCTTCCAGCGATTACAAATTCATCAGATCCTCCTCCAAGACCCCCTAGGCCTCCTCCTCCAAGACCCCCTAGGCCGCCTCCTCCAAGACCCCCTAGGCCTCCTCCAAGACCGACCAACACTAGTGGAGGTCGTAATATAACTCGAAAAAGGAAAACTCGAAAAAGGAAAACTCGTAGCCATAAACACTCCATCAAAAGAAAATACAAAAAGAATAAAAGAATAAAAGGTTAGTGAGGATAGTCGTTATTATCAATATGATATAATTCTATGTTATCGTCTATACTCCGATTATCTTGTACACTCCGATTATCATTACATACATTTATATCCATTTCTTCATTTGACGATTCAGATAAATTTGCGTCAATTTCCATATTCTCAAATTTTTTCGTTATATTGGTGGTTGGTTTATTAAAAGGATATATATTCAAGTATGGAGTATTATTTCTTAATAGATGTGAATTTGTTCGTAATAAATTGAAACTATCTCTATAATTATGATTTTCTCCATGAGGTTCAGTACCATAATAGGTCGTATCATTTACTCTACTATTAATTTTTTTATTTATTTCTAAGGTACAGTTTATGATATGTTTTAAAATTTTATCCGTTTTTGTTACGTAGTCATCATGTGATTTCATAATATCTTCACGTATTCTATGATAATCTTTTATTACTAATATATCTTTACCCATTCCGCATTCATAAGTATTTAATAATTCATTTACAAAATCGTTCATTCTACGTGGATCTATTACTTGCTGATTTATTCCAAAACATCTACAGAATTTACATAACCATCGATTACGAAACCAATTCTTCTTGATAATTTCTGCATTTTCCATTTCTTTTATAAACATTTCATCTATTATCGAGAAAGATGACTTCAAAAGTAATATTTCTTTTATAAGATTATTTTTCATTTTATAATTTTCTGAAATCGTATTTTCCAATTTTTTTACTGCTTCTGTTTTACCTTTTATATGTTTCGCCGCTAATACTGTTTTAAGATAACTATTCTTATTTTTTATTTCTTTAATATTATTTATTTTTCGTTTTTTGATATCTTCTATTTTTTTAATAATTACGAATACATTTGTGTTATAAACAATAGGATATAGAATTCGTATTCGTTTTGGTATTACAAATTGATTGGTGTCTTTTATTTCTCCTATCTTTTTTTCTATATCAGTTAATTTATCTATCATCATTTTTTCTATTTCATTTGGTCCAATTGATTCATAAAATAATAAGGTTTTTCCTGAGAGAAATTCTGCAGATGTTTGTAATTTATCATATTGGTATGCTGTTATACTATGTGCTTCCGATTGTGCATCTAATTTTAGATATGAAACGATTGTTAATAAAATCGAAATTATTCCATTTACACATGCGACCAAATATGACCCCCATATATAATCACGTGATAGTGAACTTAATATAGTTGCTGCAGTTGATAAAAAAATAGAAGGAATCATTAAATAATTGAGTCTTTTTTCACAAAATGATTTAGATTCCATATAAATTAATTTTTGACCTCTTAAATAAGTTGCTAGAATATCAAATGAGCTCGAATAGCTATGTTTTTTTTCGAAGTAATTATTTTCTATATCATCCTCAATTTGTTTAAAACTATATGAATTAATTTTATATTTTCTGTAATTTACTATATTATTTGATAAATCAGAAATTTCAGGTGTTCCGCTACTGCTTATATCTTCTGAATTAATATTACTTTTGGTGAAATCTTCTAATTCTTCTATATGTATTGATATTTTATTATCAAAATCAATTTTTGGATTTTTTTTAGTTAAGAGATTTTTCAAATCATCCTCTTTATCTATTTCACTAGATTCATCACTTTTATATAAACTTATTTCCTTATGGGGAATATTTATAAATTCATGTTCTTCTGTGATTATAGAATATGTAATATTACTGTTATTATTATTGATAGCATTAATTATGCCTTTATAGATAGTATCATTATATTTGAATGAAACAATACTTTCTATACTAAAATATGAAATAGAACTCATATATAATATTATTATATATTTGTATTTTATATATGAATAAAACACGAAAACAAGGTAGAGGAGTAGCGACCCGTGGCTGGAAAAAACAACAACCTAATCGGCGTCAACGAACTAAGATGCTTAAAAGGTGCGGAAAAAAATGTTTTTTAGGAGCTAAAAAATCTTTTCCAATTTGTAAAAAAAATACATGTAAAATAAGTAAACAAGGAGTTTATTCCGCATATATTCGTGCACGACAATTTAGTAGTCGCGGTAATAAATATAGAAAGGTTGCTCGTAAAGCAGAACGACTATTGGTTAAAATGAACATAAAACGATAAATAAAATTGAAATACTTTAATAATTATAATATAAATTAAATAAATTATAATTATTATTACAATTAAATTATGTATCAAACGTTTTTGACACCGCCTACATCGGGTGATAATGTGGATTGGGATTTCTTTATTGATCACGATCCATCGGGTAATCAATTAGTTCCTGGTTATCAAGGTTATCAAGGTTATCAAGGTTATCAAGGTTATCAAGGTTATCAAGGTTATCAAATAAAATATAATTCGTTTTATCGCGATAATATAAAGAGTATTCAAATTAAATTTAAATATAATAACGGTTGTTTAGTATTATGTTTTATTTTATTAGTTATGTTCGTCATAATACATGGGACGAGCTTTATGCGATATCTATATAGTTTATGATATTATTTATTCCACATCGAGTTTCACCGAATAAACGACCGTTAGGATCTAATTTATATTTTAAATAAGGAATATTATTTATAGAAATAGGAGTAGGTGATTGATTTGTTTCTGCAGACGATATTATATTAATATTATTCAAATCCACTTCTGTAAAAAGACCGGAAACTAAATCGTTTTTTACACTTTTAACATTATAAGTATTGGGTACCGTTGTAATATTATTTCTACCATATAATTGCGAATAATTTTTTACACGTGCATTACGAATAGTATTACAATTTAGATCACAATTTAATAATTTATTTTTTTTTCTTATAATATAGTCTTGTGCGTTGGTTGATTCTTTTGGTTGTCCAAACGTTTTTTTACCTGATGTTGTTATACCCGAAAAAATGGTATTTGATGATCTCATATAATATATATTAAAGAGATTAAATATCATAAATAATGGTCAAATTTAAACAGAAACTAAAGTCCATACTATTTAGATCTACAATTCTTCCATATGTGTCTAGTAGCTGAACATTTATATTTTGTAAATTGACTGGTCCAAAATATTCACGTGGAGTGGTTGTAATATTCAAATTATTTTGTGAAACAACCGTGAATGATCCTCCTGATAAAGAAATACGAGCTAATATGTTTTTATTTAATAAAGATTCGTTGAATACGCTATAAAAACTATTATTTACACTAGTGTTATAATCATCTATTACTAAATAAAGATATCTTGATCCCGTTAAATCAACAATTCCTTCGGAAATATAATTTTGGTTATTGATATATTTTCCATTTCGAAATCCCATTACCCATCCTAATTTTAAAGTTAACGGTAAAGTATAATTATTTAATCCAGATCTATCCTTTTGAAAATCTAGTTCAAAATTGAAGGTAGGGTTAGTAGATGGGTCTAGTCCAACTAACATCTGACCAGTGCCATTCGTATTATTTGTTATATTTATTTGAAATACTATATTCGAATAGGGAGCGCCTAAAATACTTAATTCATTATTTAAAGCCGTTTCTAGACCAGTATAATCGTAATTTCCTTCAGGGATTTCAATCAACTGACATGCATTTATATCTGGTAATTCAATAAAAAAATAATTATTATCAAATTGTTTTGAAATTACAAAAAAAGTACTGGGTATTTCAATCGCACTTAGTTCCATTTTGACTACATTATTTAAATTTTGGTGTATGGATGTTGTAAAATTACAAGGTGACGTGGTATAATAATTATCTCTAAACTTTGAATCTATATTTAAGTTCATATGTCTTACTCTTTTTTTAAGCGGATTTATTACACCAGGAAAGTATTGACTAGGATATGAGGATAAATATGGTATTTTATCTCGTTCTTGTATCATATGATCGTCGGAAATAGTTAATTTACTATCTTTTACTGCGTAACTATTATTATAGGCATGTTCTACTATATCTAGATCTGATTTCGATTTTTCATCTGGATGAAGGTATCCTGTATTTACTAATAATATATTTTTAGCCTTTATAATAAATTGAAGAGTTTTATTAATCATATCTTCGCTCATTCCATTATTTATTGCTAATGTTAATTTTTCCTTCATTTTTGTTTCTTGCATATCTAAAATATTATTATCATATTGGGGAGGTAATTCAAACATTTCTATTAATTCGTGTTTGGAATAATTATCAATATTCAAATCAAAATTCATATATATTCTTGATAAATAATATTTAAATGTTCTTGGTTATTTATTTTTCTTATAAATTTCATGTAACAGAATATTATTAAAATTGAAATAAAATTATCTATATTTGTTTATCAGAAAATATATTATGCAATTATCTGATGAACAACAACTTGCGTTCAATCAATTTATACAAGGAGAAAATCTATTTATAACTGGCCCTGCTGGTTCGGGTAAATCAGAACTTATTAAAAAAATATATCATCATGCTGTTCATAATTTTAAGCCTATACAAATTTCGGCATTAACTGGAAGCGCTGCAGTATTGATTGGATGTAGAGCTCGTACCCTTCATTCATGGGCTGGGATTGGTCTAGGTCAAGATACTATTCCAAATCTGATTAAAAAAATATTACGTAACCATTTTTCTAAACAAGCATGGCGAACAACCCGTATTTTAGTAATCGATGAAATTAGTATGATGTCAAAGAAATTATTTGATACACTTAATTCTTTAGGAAAAATATTACGAAAAAACTCTAGACCTTTTGGTGGTATTCAGGTGGTTTTTTGTGGCGATTTTTACCAATTACCGCCAGTTGGAAACGAAGAAGATCCTGATACTGAAAAATTTTGTTTTGAAAGTGACGACTGGAATAGTGTTTTTCTAAGGTCTAATCAAATACAACTTATTAAAATATTTCGACAAAAGGATTCACAATATATTACTATGTTGAATAAAATACGCCAGGGGAAAATAACTACATCTACCGATAAATTATTAAAATCTCTGGTGAATAAACCTATTTCTGACACTTTAGTTACTAGACCTACACGTCTCTTTCCTGTTCGTAAAGCCGCAGATACTATAAATAATGATTGCTTACGGAAATTATCTGGAGAGTGTAAATCTTATAATATGGTATATCAAAAAGATTTGGAAATTAGTAAATCTGATCAAAATATACGATCTACCTTTTCGTCCGAACAAATTGAAAATGAAACGCATTTTCTAGGTAAAAATTTATTATGTGATGAAACGGTTATACTTAAAGTCGGGGCACAGGTGATGTCTATTATTAATATTCAGCGTGACGAAGATAATAGTTTGGTTGTCTTTAATGGCAGCCAAGGAATTATTACGCGATTTTGTGAACAATCAGGGACTCCTTTTGTAAAATTTAATTCGGGGCTTGAAATGGAAATGACACGTCATACATGGATGAGTGAAAAAATACCTGGTGTTGGTGTATCACAAATTCCACTTATTTTGGCGTGGGCGATTACAATTCATAAATCACAGGGAGCCACATTAGACGCAGCAGAAATTGATATTGGTAGTAATATATTTGAAGGAGGTCAAACCTATGTTGCATTATCGCGTGTCAAATCATTAGAAGGGTTATATTTAACTTCTTATGATGTTAGTAAAATTAAGACTAAAATATCCGTCAAGAATTTTTATAATATGTTAAATAATTAAATTCAATTATAGTTTATTTCATTTTTATAAAAATTCTGTAATATACCTAGATATATCACTACAAAATAATCTATTTAGAATTACTAGTATTTTCATACATGGATTCTCATATTTTCTTAATGATTTTATGACTAAATATATATATTTTTCATTACATTCCGGATATTTACGCTGAGATAATTCTAAGTATAAAGAATCAATACAATTTTTGATTTGAATATCAATTGTATGAAAAAGTTTTAATAATGATTTCTCGAAATTATATACTTTGTACATACTCCTATTTAGGAATAAGATAAGTGATCTTAATTTTTGTAACCTTATTTTATAACGATACAAAGGGACCTTTATAAAAATGTCTAATTTTACGTTGATAGTAAGAACCCATTCCCTTGTTTCTTTATTTCTAAGATGTATCCCGTACAATTTCATTTTATGAAAAGAGTGTATTTCGATTTTTAATCAATTAAGATTTTTAATTACTTTTACTTTTAATTTATAAAAGTATTTCAAATTTTTATCAAAAGATATATAAAAAAATCAAGATAAAATTTGATTTATATGCATTTTATTCTTTATAATAAGCGCGACGGAGATAAAAAATCTATGGAAACGGCTGAAATAAAAAATGTAAGATTGGCTATGATAGTAATTACTATCTATGTTATTCAAGAGGCACTTTATAAGACACCTGTTATAGAACAATCTTCTTTTTTATTTTAGATTTTTTATTAATATTTATTAATATTTATTAATTATTCCCACAAAGCGTTTCAGATGCGCCTAGTCGCTCTGTAGATGAAGGACTATCTGATACTAAACTTGGCATACTTGAATGTGTACTAATCGAATGTGGACTAATCGAATGTGGACTAATCGAATAAACTTCTACTCCTTTACTATTAATATTCATATCTTCGGTGGTGTCGGAAGAACCTTTTATTTTTGAACTTTTATTTGTCATTAATTCTTCTAATTGGCTTTGTTGTTTTTCTATTATTTCTTGTTGCTTGATTAATAAGTTATTCATATCGTTCACTTTGATTTCTAGAAGACGATGAAATTCACATAATTGCGCATTATTATAATATTCATCTGCGAAAATTGGCGTGTTGGATTTTTTAATATACCACCATTCCTGCTGTGGATTAGAATTTTCAAATTCTAATAATTCCACTATATGATGGCTTTGACCAGTTTCTTCTATTTCGGAACAGATTTTTTTTGTTCGTTCATTTTGATATAAATAACTGAAGTGAACAAATGCTGATATAAATTTTTCCTCTGGATTTATAAAATAATAGTCTTTATCGGTTGGTGTTAGTTCCTTCTGTTTAAAAGGAATAAAATCAATTCGATATACCTTACCCATTTGAATTTCTTTATCAAAGTAATTCGATAAAGATTCCCATTCCCAACGAGATCTTACTCGTGGAATATAAAAGCTAATATGTTTGATTTGATCACAGACTGTCATAATTAATAATATACATTTCTTATTATATGATTTAGTAATTCAATTTTTTTTATAAATTTATAAATGAATTATGGTTTATATATAGTTTTTGATTATTTTCCATTTTTATCTTTTCTTTCGTGTTCTTTTATTACCTCCAAAAAAAGAAAACTCTTTACATTTACATGACTTTACTGTATTGTTTTTTTTCGTCTTTTGTTCCGTTATAAATTCATCTGTTATTCCAAACGATTCTAATAATTCAGCTTCTATAGTATTACAACTCAAATCAACAATCAATATGTTTTTCACTTTTAATTTTTTTAAATATTTAAATAATTCCTCCAGAGAAAACTCTACAAATCCGTTGTCGTATTTATGTTCAAATTCTTTTGTAAAATTTTTTATTTCTTTGAATTTCGTTGAATTATTGGGCCGTATAAGTGCTGTAACAGACCATCTATAATAATTATCATATTCTCTTTGTTTATCTCTCTCGCTTATTTCGTATTGATATATTTTATTCAAAAATTTATCGTTATGTTCTCCACTAGCAATTTTATTTATACGATACCTTTTACGATTACATGTTTTTAGATTCTTATTGTACTCTTTGCCCTGGTATTCATCCCAATCTTTGTTTATTCCAATTTCTTCATTTATAATATCTACAATATCTTTTTGATCTTTTTTACATTTTTTAACCATTCCATATTCCTCATCTTGTTCCTTCAATTTTCTCTGTAAATATATTGCCATTTCATTTATCGTTTTCTTTTTTTCTAATGGAGATCCTTTATTCAACCTTATACTATTGAATATTTGTTGCACTTGATTGTTTCTACTAAATGAGCATATTCCTGGAGTAATCTTATTTATTTTTATTATATTTAAATTACTTATTACACTAGAGTTTATATAATTGTTATCATGTTTCTTAGTGTTTTTGGCGTACAACCAATCGTTCACATCTTGATAACCTCCATGTGTATCAATAAATACGATTGCGGTTTTATTCATATATAAATAACAGATATTTTATACACATTCTAAAATATTTGGATATAAATCATAAAAAAAATGTTATTTAAGAATTAAAACTTTTTAAATAAAACTATATTACTCTAGTTTCTATACTACGTTATAAAATCTATTACTTAGAAAATGACCTAATTTTTCTTCTGGTTTTATTATACTTTCTACTTCAGGTGTTAAGTTTAAGTAATCGTCCATTATATTATATGTTGTGTCGCAAATTTTTTTTCGTATATCTACTATATGGGTCATTTCACTCCATTCAGTCCATGTAATACCTGCAAGCCACGATAAAACTAAATCATTATAGGTTATCCCTTTTTCTTTTAATTTTTGTATCATATACTCTGGTTCTGGTATTACGATTGTTCCAGTAGTCGGAAATCGTTCTTCGCCGATGCTATCAGTATGTGTTGGATAGATCATTCCACTCGATATCCTGTTAGTCATATGTTCATCGCTTTCGCTGTCATAATCATCTTCGTCATAATCATCTTCGTCGTCTACCTCTTCACCATTTTCGCGCTGAAACATCCATCTCATCGTATTAAGTGTATATGTTTCTGTGTTATATAGATCTTCATCTTCGAACTCATCATCTTCGTCATCATCGACTTCTTCCGCCATTTTTGCTCTGCAACAAGGACATCCAAATCCATTATGTGCTACGTTCTGCATGAGACAGTTTGTATGAAATTCGTGACCACATTCGGTTTTCACATTATTTGTG
>Ga0233439_10005168_pt1 | contig 12264 bp, 17 predicted proteins | sample SI_123_September_6_FD_182713 | JGI IMG/M metagenome (GOLD analysis project Ga0233439, IMG submission 182713) | Seawater microbial communities from Saanich Inlet, British Columbia, Canada - SI_123_September2016_100_MG | ecosystem: Environmental > Aquatic > Marine > Inlet | place: Canada: British... | reverse complement strand
GCTGTGTTATTGTCACCCGTAGTAATTGCAGCCCCGGCTGCATCCCCCACAAGTACATTATAATTACCACCGCTGGCAATCGCTGCTCCTGCGCCGAGTCCTATGCGGAGGTTTGAAGTACCCGCGCTTAACGTCTGGACATCGTCGCCTGTGGAAACTACTAGGTCAGTGCCGCCTGTGGTATTGCCGATAGCAAGAACTTCGGCTAGCGTATCTACAGTACCTACTTGAGCATCAACGTAGGTTTTAATCGCCCCTTGTGTCGCTAACAGCGTAGCACTTGTACCAATGGTGCCATTATCAATCCCTGTGACAGTCGCGCCTGTAGCAAGTGCCAAGCTAGCGGCTGTGGCTGTTCCTGTGGTGGACAGATTCTCGTTACCGAAACTAATGGAACCAGAGCTATCTGTGACACTGCCCGAACCAATCGTCAGCGTTCCTGCTGTCAAGGTATCAAACCAACCCTTTAGCCATCTAACGCCTGTAGAACCTAAGCTATCGGTGCTATCTGTGTCTGAAAGAATACTTGAGCCGCTGGTGATTCCACCCGTTGCCACTTGTGTAGCGGTTGTGGTTAGAACACCTGTAACCAGTGCTGTGCCGCTAACATCTAAGTTACCATTGAGATCGACAGTCGTAGCCGCTATCTGAATTTCTGTATCCGCTACAATGTCTAGCTGCCCATCGACACTAGAGTTGATGTATATTGCGGCATCGCGAAACTGGACTTTATCGGTTGTGGTTGTGGCAATGTCTGTCCCGCCAGTAGCGTTACCCGCCGCCAAAACCTCTGTCAGCGTATCGGTCACGCCCGGATCAATCAGCGCCATCGCGTCAACGACAGCAGCACCGGAACCTGCGCCATCAAGATAAACAATGGTTGTCTTACCCGTGAGGATGGTGACATTTGCGCCAGAGCCTTGGCTAATGGTGATAGATTGAGATCCGGTGGTGGCATTTTCAATGAACATCACACGGCTAACAGTATTAGGGGCAATCGTTAGGGTTCTTGTCGTGCTCAGGGTGGCTGAAGAGGTCACCTTAAAGTACATCGCCCTTGCTGGATCAGCAGCACCATCAGCTACCGTTGTGGTCGCATTAGCGTCTGATGAAAAGCAATCTTGAGTTCCGTAGCCTAAAGCTTCCCCGATCAACTCAAGGTTGGTATTAGTGGAGGTTCCCCACGTTCCCGATTCATCTCCGGTGGCGATCTCTTTTAATCGTAGGTCATTTACATAAGTTGCCATGCTTGTTCCTCTTAGCTTGTTAACAGCAAAGCTATGCTGCTATATCTGTCCAGCTTGGTGTTTGTGATGTACTAGTCTCTGTCCAGCTTGGTGTTTGTGATGTATCCACAAGGCTCCAGACGTTTACCCCTCCAGAGGATACAGTGACAGAGTTTCCAGTAACGGTAACCCCCACCCCTTCCTCAATAGTAACGCTGCCAACAGCAGAAGTCCCCGCCAAACCTGTAACGGTTACGGTGACCCCAGAGCCTTCTACAAAGGTAACTGATCCGACAGAGCCGGTGAGTCCTGTAAACGCAACGCCTTCACCCCAGCCGCCACCTCCCCAGCTTTGGCTAATGCTGTCCCAGCCCTCAAAGCTAACATTAGCATCAGTCATGTTCAGGCAATCCTAATAATCGCACTGCTTGAATCAGCGGTTGGGAAGATGATGGTAAAGTCCCCGCTTGATGAAGATTTATCAGAACCAAAATTCAGCACTAAAACCGCCCTATTTGCCGATCCTGCGGCAGTGGAAGAATTATAAATAACCGCTCCTCTTGCGGTAATGCTGGAGCTTGACCAAGTCACATCGGCAAAGTCTGTCAGAGCGGTGGTGCTGGAGGTCGTCGGTGTAACATTGGTGAGCGCCGCTCCTCCCGCAGTATACCCAGTGCCACTGGACTCGTTGGTGGCGCTATAGGCGGTGGTGCTTGCGTCCAGAGATGCGCTGCTCGTGTAGAGGGCAACCTTAAACGCATTGCCAGAGCCTGTCGTGGTGGTTGTACCGCCGCCGCTGCCGCTAGTAAAGTTGTGTATGCCTTGCAATAGCTCCTGCTTGAAGCTCGTACAGACAGCTTGTGTAATCGCCATTACATTTTCCTCAAAATTTCTGCCATATCAAAATAACCAGACTGCTCAAGCTCAGCAATCGCTGTTGTCTTGCTGCTGCTAACCGCCTCTTCCATGTAATACTTTATTGTAGCGAACACATCTGCCTTAAAAGCGTTTGCCTGCTCCGCAATAAGCGGGTGGCTTTGGGAGCCAACGCTGACAATAGTGTTCGTGGCTCTTTCAGCCCAGTGGTCTATTGAAAGGCCAGTATTGCTTGTTGTTGCCACGGTAACGTTTCCGACTTCAGATTTAGAAACCTCGATCATTGCATCCTCGATTGTCTGACAGAGCCAGACCTATAACTATCTGTGGTGTCATAGCCTTCTCCCAGTGCTTTAAGCTTAGCAAGAGCATCCTCGTATCTCAGCGCGTAAAGTTGCATCAGGTCAGCCTCTCCCTTCAGGAAGGTGTAAGCCTCAACCAAACAACCATACAACAAGGCGCTTTCCGCATTATCTCCCAGCCAGCTTGTGCCAGAAGACGCAGTGGTAATTGATTCCGGCTTGTAAAAATAATGAAGCTCTGCCGTTAGACTAGCGTTGGGGGTTGGTGCCAGAATAAAACTGTCTGCATCAAACAACCCATAATACTTTGGTATCCCTGTCGTTGAGCTAGACGGGTAGGCTTCTCGGATAAAATTAACATCTTTAAAGAGCAAAAACTCATACCCGCTGTTATCGACAGCCAAAGAGTATGGGGCCAGAAAATCTGCCGGGGCTGTCAGGTATGGAGTTCCGCTCGTCGTGGTGCCAGTAGAGTTTCTCTTGAAGTCTGGAAGTTGTACGGTCTTGAGTATCCTGTCTTCTGCCTGCGTAATGATGACCGGCAAATTGCTGACAAAGGTTGTCTCGGTAGTCTCTAAGTAATCTTGCAGCGCAGCCTTAAGCGTTGTAAATGTCCAAGCCATAACTTATTTGCCTTTCAAGAAAGCTACTGACTGTTTAATAAGAGCGCCCTTGGTCTCCCTGCGATCTAGCTCTAGCCCATGTTTACGCATTTCTTTTTCCAGCTCTGCTTTGGTTAGAAGCTCAAGCTCAACCTTAGAGGGTATCTTTAGTTTAGCTGCTTTCTTTTCAGTGGCCCCTTTTTTAGTAAGCGAGTCCAAAAACTTCACTTTTTTCTTCTTAGGGGCGGCAACAGGCTGCATCTCAGCCAATCTTTTTTCTGCTTGCGGTTTAGTCATTGAGTCAAAAACAACAATGTCATATTCGCCGTACTCACCGTACTCACCGTCTTTGTATTTAGAGCCTATCTGATATACAGGCTCCCCTGAAGAAAAATTCCCGTTTTGAAAAACTTCTAACTTTGCCATGACAAATGTTCTCCTTAGCTTGTTGTTACCGTCACCTTGCCTGACTTTGCCTCGACATCCAGACCAACCGTCACACTGCCGAAGGCTATGTCACCACCCCCTACAGGGTTCCAAGCAAAAAGTTCTCTGCTCTCGGCCTGAGATCTATCGGGTCTCGGGTCTCTCACGGGTCTGGGGTCATCAACCTTAACCTTGCCCAACTGCAACTGGGGTTGGTCACGGTCAACAACATCTTTCCCGACTCGAAAGCCGGTGGGTCTTTGGTTGACAATTTCCGGCACAAGGTCTTTCAGCTTGTACCTGAAGCCGGTCATGTCGCAAATACCGTAGGCGTGGTTCCCTCTAGCAAATCGACTCAAAACTGATAACCTCCCGGCGATATAAAGAGAGAAGCCTTGTTTCTGTCGCTCTCCGCAGCGAGAATAAATTGCTCATCGTAATCCGCTTTAAGCATCTGCGCCCTAGCCGTAGATTCTGGGTACTTCAAGCTAATCTGATAGGCAAGACCGGAAACTAGGGGGGGTAAAAATCTGGCAGGGACATCCATGTTGTTGGATGCGGGGCTGCCGGTGTCTTCTATCTTCTGCATGTAGTAATACGCAAAGGTGTATGTCTCTTGGCCGTCTGGGGCAGGCCAAAGATGAACAATAATTCCGTCTGGATTTTTTTCAACGTAATACTGAAGGGGCTTGCTTTGAGTCAGTTTGTTAGAAAGTTGTGAGTAATCACTGATAGAAATTCTGGTCATTGACTGATCAAATTGGCTCGCAACGCTCCCAGCATCTGTCCTGATAGATGCATCTACAATATCCAAAACATCAGCGCCAAGAGAATAGGCAGTTGTCCCCGCAGTCAAAGCTTGCGTTGTATTTCTAACCGTCCAAAGAATAAGCCCCCGGTTTTGCCATTCAAGCATCAACAGGTTTAAGCTTCTTCTTGCTGTCCGGTAATCGTAGCCACTCCTGAGTTCTGTGCCCGCCCTCTCAAAAGCCTCTTCCATTACATCAGCAAGATCAAGGTCAAACGTATATGTGCCGCTCGTTGCCATCTACTTTTCCTCTTTCCTTGCCTCCGCCGTAACTCTACTCGTAACTCTTCGATACCTGCATAACGATGTTATACACATCCCCGCTAGTATGGCCCACGGTAGTGAACTGTACGTCACCCGTCTTGCCGGAACCCGCGTTATTGGGAATGCCGGTAAAGTCAGTAAAATCTATTTCATCTGACCAGTCAGCGTTAAGCTGCCAAGCAAGCACATCAGTCGTGGCATCGAAAAATATCTTCACTCCCATACCGATAGTGGAGTAATAGATCTTTTGTATCGTTACGCCAGAGCAAGCAGCACCAGACATCGGGTCGCTTGATAAGCCAGAAACATCTATCTTGGTTACTGCGCTTTCACCCGTGCCATCACTGACATTGGTAAAGCGAAATATAGCGGTCTTACCGCCATCTTGAATTGTTTGTGTGGCTACTGCGTCAGCCATTTGTACACCTCGCTCCCATAGGGTTGTATGCAACAGAACAGCGGCTGCGAGAAACCCGCAACCAACCATTCAATTTACGGTTTAAGCAATCGTTGCTATCGGGGAAGCAAGTGCCTCTGCCTTCCAAGTTGAGTTGGTTGCATCATCTGCAACACAAGTCAAAGAAACTCTGGAATTAACAACTGTAGAGTTAACCAATGTCAGGGTATCCCCAGCGACATCACTTGCAGGATTAGCAGCGGTGCCGCCCATCAAAGAAAGTGCGCCATAGAAATTAGAAACCGCAGACCCCGGCAAAACAAAGGTTACCGTTGTACCGCTACCCACCGCTGTCGTTACCAAGAACTCGTAAGTAGTTCCCACATTAGCGGTAGCCAGTGCTGGCATATTGACAACAATGTTCCCGGTGCCGTCAACATTAAACAGCGTGCCGGATTGGTCAATGGTTAGCGTAGTCGTTACCGCGCCGCCCGTGTTAAGCGTTGCGTTGTCTACCGTGATTCGGAAGTTAGGGCGTGTATCGTAAACAGCCTCTACAGTAATTGCTCCTGTAGTGGAGTTTTTTGTAATAGATTTGAATCCATTCTCGGAACGTACTGCCCCGGTAAAGGTTGAATTAGCCATTGTGTTCTCCTGTCGAGGCTAGTGTCTGAGGTTTCACATGAAACACTCAGTCAGGATAAAAACAAAAGGGGGGCAAAGCCCCCCAAGTGTTTAGCTTGAGCCGGGAGATCCGTAGATTCCCAGAGGATCGGATACGCCGAAGCTGTAACGTTCTCGCGCCTTGTAGCGCACGTTACCCGTATCGAAGTCACCGTCCATTGAAGTTTCCAGCGAAGTACGCTCGAAGTGCTTCAACCCGTTAGGTATATCAGTGATGATATAGAAGGCGTTTGTATCAGTCAGATAGTGATTAACCGCATACCCTTCAGGGATTGCTCCCATGTTGCGGATAGCGTTGATATCGTTATCTGAAGTTGACACTCGCTGTGCTGTTTCAAGCAGTCGATCTGCTGTAAACATCAAGGCGGGTGGCACGATCAAACGTCTTGGCCTAGCAGCGATCAGCAAACCTCTTTCATCGGTGAAGGCAGCAATATCAATAATTGCGTTCTCCAGAGATGTTTCGTTGAGGTCAGCCGCCGTTGAAGGACGGTTGTCGTTTGTACCACCTGAAACGAGAGGGTGGCCACCGCCGCCGGTTACACCGTCACCACTTGCTGTAAACAAGTTAACACCATCACCTGATTGGTAGGAGTTGGTGAAACCGTTGTTCAGCGGGTTGACGGATTTAACCTGCTTAGTGTAAGCCATTGCCCGTGCCAGAGCCTTTGTATAACGAGCAGACAAAGAATCATACAAATTATCCTCTAGTGCCTCCTCAGTTATTGCAAAACCCATAGCAATCGTTTCATGGTTGTATCGTGCCGTGAAGGACTCTTGCGCTGAATCATAAGAGATTGCAGAACCTTCATTCTTCACAGGGGCGGCAGCAAAGCCACTAAGCTTCACTTCCTCCTCAAAAGAACGATCAGAGCTTTCGGTCTCATAAATGAGATCGTGCTCATCGTCGTACTTTTCATACTCCAAACCAAACAAGGCGTTAAGCCCCGGCAGTAGTTCTTTTAACGTTTGTGCTCGTGAAATAGCCATTGATTATACTCCGAGCTTGGTTTCGTACGCATGGCTCAAAGGCAGATAGGTCACAAGACAGTCAGTGTAGGCATCGCCTACCGTACTGCTTGGGCCATCTACGAATTCAATAATGCGCAGTGGAAGTGTGTTTGTCGTAGCAATAGAACTTGCGTCAAGCGCGTTCTTGCTACGTCCGATTGAAGTTGATCCTGCCGTGCTAACTGCTGAGACGTTGTTGCCAAGCCCCGTTTGGGCAATAGCTGCATCACCTTGCATTTTTAGCACTATCTTAGGATCGTCAACAACATACGCCATAATATCCGAAGCCGTTGTAGAGGCAGGATATTGCTGGTTGAATGTTAATTGACTTGTAGATGGGTCAGTGTAGGAACATCCCACAAAGATACCAACCGTACCAGCAACAACAGCAGTTGTTACTACGGCTTTTTCAACCGTGCCAGCCGCAACTAGCTTGACGAAATCGCCGTAGAAAATAGCAGTGCCGTAAGCACTAGCAATCTTCATGTGTCTAACTTTTCCGGAGTACGAACCACTAGCACTTAGCGTGTTAACAGGTTCCGCTCCATTTGGGGTAGCAGAAGTAGCCATATGTATGACCTCCTATGTTAAGAAACCACCCCACCCAAGGGTTAGTTTCTTCCGAACGTTGTCCTCGTGCTTCTCTCAGGATCTAAGAGCGGCATGCGAGGGTCATTTTCTCTAAGATAGTTGTTGTCAACAGACTCCATCTGGTTGTCGGCTACCTGCTGGAAGTGCCTAGATCTTGCTCGCATCTTCCCTTCTGGTGCTTTGCATAAAAGCAAACCGCCAACTTCAACGTTGCCCTTGAAGCTAGAACCCATATCAGACTCCAGCATGAGTTCGGGGTGGTCGTCAGCCCTTACAGGCTCCCAGCCTTCCCGAAACATTCTGGACGTATGTGTCCCATCTGATTGGCCTAGAATACTTGTCCTGACCCAACGAAAGACCCAGCCATCTTGCGGGGTCGGATCGGGTATTACAGAAGCAGGACTCCAAGAATCACTTGGCCTGACATCACTATCTCTTTCTTGTATATCTCTAGGGGTGCGCTCTTTAGTCATTGGTAATCTCCCAATTAAACATATTTGGCATATTGCTCGTCCGTTAACCCCAACCTCTTAGCGAGAGAGCGTTGAGATGGCGAAAGCTTCACTGTGCGAGGTTTGGCCCCATTATTTCTAGTTGTGGGGGCCACCACCATCGAAGGTTGACTAGCAGTCGAAGCTCGCTCTTGCTGGGAATTCCCAACCTGCCAATCATAATCTGGAAACGCTTTTCTAACCGTTTCATCAATCTGTCTGAAATATTCAGAAGAATTAGGTTTTACGCCCTGATTCACTAACTCTGCATGCTTACCATAAGCAAGCGAGGTCATCGCCTCATGGCCTGATGCCATGAACCAAGGGTTTCCCGCTGCCCACTCCTGTGTCTCAGGGTCGGGTTGTTTCGGTTGTTGTTGTCTAAGCTGCTGGATCTGCTGTTGTTGTTGATTTGCAGCACTCTGGGCAGCCCAAGCATTGTATTCTTGCTGCTTCGCCTGTTGATTTTCAGCATTCTGGGCATAACGATCAGCTTCAGTTAGCTCTGTTGTTGCCTTGTTTAATGCTTGCTGGGCGTCAACCACATTATCTGTGTTGCCTTCCTCGTAAGCTTGCCTGTACTGCTCTTTTGCTTGTTCAACAGACATCGAGGCGCGTTCTTTAATTTGACCGATCAAGGCTTGCTCACCTCGACCTATCAGGGATTCATACTCCCTGTTCTTTTCTGCGATTTGCTGGGCGACACGATAAGCTTCGTCCCGCTCCGCGAACGCAGAGTCTCTTTTACGCCTCTCTTCATGAGAGTCGTATTTAAGCTTGTTAATCCTTCTCTGGACTCTTTTGCTGTACCCAGACAGTTCCTCGTCAGTCAGTTCTCCGCCTTCTGCCTCTGATGCAGCCTCAACAGCTCCACCCCCAGCATCTTCAACAAGTTCTTCCTGCTGACCGCCTATCTTGGTGCGTACACCAAAGAACCTATCCTCATCGGACATTCTCTCTTCATCTACCTTTTGTTCACTCATGCCTTAACAATCCCCCTCGGATCTTCAATAACAGCTTCAACGCTGTCGTCATTGATCAACCTGAACTCTTTTCCGTGGACTTTAAACCTTGTGCCGCTGTAAGAGCGCATCAAGATCCAATCCCCTTTAGAGCAGAAAGGCCCAGATGGAAATCTTCTCTCATCGTTATAGCAGTCTGGCCCCATTTTGAGGACAAACCCAACGATAGATCCGATCTCTTCTTCGTAGAGAGTCGTGTTAGATTTGAGGATGCCGCCATCGAATTCCTTTTCAGGGTCTGGTAGCGCAATCAGAACTTTATAGCCTTTCGGCTCCGGCAACTGATTTGCCTTGCGAGGATCTATTGCCTCGATTTCTTTTGCTAATGCTTCCATTAGGCTTTCCTTTGCACTGGAAAAAGCGTCCAGAGTCGCTTGCACCGCCTATGCGGCGTTATGATTCTTCGTATTTAGCTTGTAGGTCGAGCATTTCTCGCTCCGTTATTGCTAACCCTTCAATAATACCACAGCATTTTGAATACTCTTCAAAGTTTTTGCAACCCCCACCGCTAATATGATCGGCGTGTTCGTTCATCTGCGCCCTGATGATTTTCCGAATATGCTCAAACAGGTTGTTCTCAGAGAAGCTACTCACCCATAATATCCTTCATGATCTGGACACCCAGCTTCGCGCCCTCGACTTGTTCCTTGGAGGCGATGCGTTTGCTTTCCAGTTGCCCTTGGTCGTTGTCTTCAGAGATCCTGACCGCCAATTTGGCTTGCTCAAGCTGCATCTCCTGAGTAAGTTTCTCTTGGTCGAAGCTTGCCTTAGCCATCGCCTTCTGGGCATCAAGCTGCATCCTCGCCTGCTCCATCATCATCTTGCCCTGTGCTTCCATCTCTTTAAGCTGCAACTCTCGTTGCTGCATCTGCACCACAGGGTCTTCCATCATCTGCTCGTTTTGCTGCATTTGCTGTTCTTGTTGGTGCTTACCCAACAACTGAGCTGCTGCGGGTGCCGTAAGTTGCGCTATCCTGTACTCGATGTCTTCCGGTAACGCTTCTCCCGGTATTGGTAGCTTGGTGCCAAGCTCTTTCTCGACCTCTTGACGGTACTGGAAGGCAACGTGCTCCTGCACATGAGCAAAGAATACCCCCTGAATCATGCCTGCATCGGGGGCTTGTGACAGCAATTCCCGCATCTTGGGGTCTTCCATAGCCGACATGTGAACCTGTATGTGGGCTTCATGATCCTGATAAATGAACGCCTTCACCGGATCACCGGTAACAATGTTCATATTCTCGGAAACAGGGTCTGTCGGCACTATATCCTCGTTTGTCGGGACAATCTTAGCTGCATCCCGAATATTCAGCACTTCCAGCATCTGCCGGTGCAATAATGGCAGGTCATACAACTGCGGAGCCTGTACAGATAGCTGTAATGCCGCCTGATATTGCATAATCCGCTGGGCCATTGTGCCCGAATTAGGGTCAGAGACCGGAATAATGTCAATTCTGTCGTCAAAATCCTCTGAAACAGGAATTTCGCTGTCCATGACGTAGGGATACGCCTCTGGGCCGTGATCTCGCACCAGATTCGCCAATAATTTCAATTCTGCCCGCATTGATGCGTGTAATCTGGCCTGAATCGCGCTCATGACCTTCATTGACCGCTCTAAGATCGCCAAAGTGGTGCCAACCGGCGCTTCTGCGTTCATATCCGCGACCTTTACGTCAGCGGCAGAGGCAAATCTCCGGCCCTCATCGACAATGTTGCCCAAAAGTTGGTACAGAACACTGCTCGGCTCCTTATACGGGAGGAAGCTGATGTTTTCCTTGATGCTGCCGCCGGGGACATCCACATCTCGGAACTCTCCGGGCATGATTGGTGTGTCATCACCCTTGATTCGCAGACCTCTGGCCTTCAAACCGCCCGGAAGGTTGGACAAGGTGCCCGCATCGACCAGTTGCCGGAGCAATGAGGTCGCAGACTTGGCTAATCCGCCGATCATATGGATTAACCCGAAGCCATAGAAGCCCAATCCGGGGATGTACTGGTAGTGAACGAAGTGTTCCCGCTTGTTTTTAAAGGAATCTTCTTCGTACCAGTTGCGCCTGACCGATAAAATGGAACCTGATGACAGGTCAATGGTAACCACATAGGGCAAACTGATCCCTGTCGGCTCACCGTCCTGTGTATCTTCAAAGCCGGGGAGGTCTAAATCGACCAGCATCTCCAGCAGGGTGTACCTTGAGTCAGCTTCATAGCTGCCGTTGTCGCCGGTTAGCTCGCTGTACTTCTCCTTGACCTTGTCTGGGTCAGAGGATGCCGAACCCAAGTCGATGTCCAGATAGAACCCTGAGACCTGAAGCTTCCGAATATCGTTCGGACTCTTCTTCATCACATGGGTGGCGCGTTCACAGGTTGCCAGATCGGATGCCCCGTAGCTGACAACGAAATCTTCCGCAGGGACAAACATACTGCACGGTCTGCCCATCGTGGGATCAAAATAAACCTTCCTGAAGGCAGAGCCAGCCAAGGGCAGAGAGAACAGCATCCGTTCCGTTTCGGTGCGGTACTCTGTCATTTTCTCTGTGACGAGATAATTCAGGTAGTCCTGTACTCGGTGGGACTGTTTTTCCTTCTCGGCATCAATGACACCGACAATGTTGGTTCTCACGGGGCCGCTGGCAGGGAACAGCTCCTGTATCGCCTGAGACTGGAACCGGATCACTGCCTCGGTTAACAGCGGGTGGAACACACCGCAGGCACCATCCCACGGGGTTGTCCTGTCTTCATTCTTAAGGCCAAGGAGTTCAAGGCCGTCGATATAGGATCTTTCCCAATCCGAACGGCTTTCCTTGTCGGTCTTGTAATGCCCCACTAATTCAGATGACAGCGAGGTAAGCTCTCTGGGATCTAGGAACTCTGCCAGATTAGCGTTGTGGTCAGCGCCTTCTACTTCATCGGATTCAGGGCCGAATGCAATTAAGATGCCGCCGTCCTCTGTTTCGATAGAAACCGATTCCGGGTTTTCTATCTCAATCTCTACCTCGCCCATGTCCTGTCCGACAGGGGTGGGTGTTCTTAGGGCGCGATCAATAGCCATTTAGCCATTCTTCCTGAAATACTGGGTTCTTGCTGCGCCAGAGCCTCTGGCAACGGTCTTCTTGGGGATGGGCGCTCCGCTGGAAAGGAAAACCCCACCGCCTTTCTTGTAGCCTTTTACTTTTTTAGACTTCTTCGGTTTCTTCTTAGTGCTATCGTAGAATGAAGGCATAGCCTTGCTCCTTGTAATATGTCCTAAATTAAACCCACTCGACCGCCAGCCCTGAAAGAGCTGGGCATGAATATCTTACCTGTGCCGGGAGTTGTGGTTGGCTCCATTGCCTGTGCCGTTGACGGCAGGGCACTTAAAAGTGAAGGCGGAACGCCCCCCTGCTTTAACACCATTTCACGAATTTGTGCTTGTACTGGGAGGGGAAGCTCTCTCCATCCCGGTATTTGTTGCTCTAACCTGAGTTCAAGGTCGCTAGATCCGTAAGACCCGTAAGCCTCGGGGCGATCCTCCAAAATTTCCGGGGTTGGCGGGGGCGGGATTGACATCCTTTCCGTAAACTTTGT
>Ga0233439_10005162_pt1 | contig 12277 bp, 7 predicted proteins | sample SI_123_September_6_FD_182713 | JGI IMG/M metagenome (GOLD analysis project Ga0233439, IMG submission 182713) | Seawater microbial communities from Saanich Inlet, British Columbia, Canada - SI_123_September2016_100_MG | ecosystem: Environmental > Aquatic > Marine > Inlet | place: Canada: British... | reverse complement strand
TATGAAGTAGTTCACTACGGCATCAGGCGTACCAGAGAACTTCTTGCGAAGCTCTGGGTCCTGAGTCTCAATACCTGCTCTGTTGGTGTTGCGACTCAGGACCCAGAGCTTCGCAAGAAGTTCTCTGGTACGCCTGATGCCGTAGTGAACTACTTCATATTCCTTGCTGAAGGGCTACGCGAGCTTATGGCAAAATTAGGCTTCCGAACAGTCAACGAAATGATTGGTCGAGTCGACAAGCTGAAGGCTCGTACTGACATCGATCATTGGAAGGCGAAGACACTCGATCTTTCGCCAATTCTGATGAAGCCGGAAGTTCTACCGCAGGATCACACGTACCAGCAGATATTGCAGGATCACGGTTTGGATGAGGCACTCGATAACGAACTTATCGAACTCGCTCGACCAGCGATCGACTACGGAAACGAAGTTTCGGCGACGCTCCCTGTCACCAACATCAACCGAACGGTTGGCGCTACTTTGAGTGGTGTCATCGCGAAGAAGACTGGTGAAGCAGGATTGCCTGATGGCTCGATCAAGTTCACGTTCCAAGGTTCTGCAGGTCAGAGCTTTGGCGCATGGCTGGTAAAGGGTGTCACGTTCAAGATCGAAGGCGATTCGAACGACTACTTCGGTAAAGGACTATCTGGTGGTCGACTAATCATCACTCCACCGGCTATCAGTTCTTACGAAGCGAAAGACAACATCATCATCGGTAACGTTGCGCTTTACGGCTCAACTGGTGGTGAGGCTTATGTAAACGGACTCGCCGGCGAACGATTCGCTGTTCGAAACTCTGCAGCTACTGCCGTTGTTGAAGGTATCGGCGATCACGGTTGTGAGTACATGACTGGTGGTCGAGTTGCCATTCTCGGACCTGCCGGCCGCAACTTCGGCGCAGGTATGAGCGGTGGTGTGGCATACGTTATCGACGAAGACGGATCGTTCAGTACTCACTTCAACGACGCAATCGCTGATCTGATTGACGTTGTACCGGGTTCAACCGATGACGTTGAACTCAAAGAGATGATCGAAAGCCACGTTACGTACACCGGCAGCAAGGTCGGAACAGACCTACTCGCCGACTGGTCGACTTCGATTTCGAAATTCAAGAAAGTATTCCCACGGGACTATGCACGAGTCCTCCGTGGGCGCGCAGCAGCTTCATCCGACGCAAATGGCGATACGACTGATGCAAAAGAAGGGGTTGGCAGCCGTGGGTAAAGTAACTGGATTCATGGAAGCCGCCAGACGCACGCCGGCGCGCCGTGACCCAAATGAACGGATTGGCGACTGGCAAGAGGTATATCTGAAATGGGACGAGTCTGACGCTCGCAAGCAGGCAAGCCGTTGCATGGATTGCGGCGTGCCGTTTTGCAACAGTGGTTGCCCTCTAGGAAACTTGATTCCTGAGTTCAACGACTTCGTTTATCACGGCAACTGGGAAGAAGCGATTCAGCGTCTACACGCTACGAACAACTTCCCTGAGTTCACTGGTCGCATCTGCCCTGCTCCGTGTGAGGCATCTTGCACACTCTCAGTGAACTCTGACCCCGTAACGATCGAGATGATCGAAAAGCAGATCGTTGAACACGGATGGAACGAAGGTTGGATCAAACCTGAACCTTCCGCGAACAAAACGGGCAAGAAAATTGCTGTTATCGGGTCAGGACCAGCAGGTCTTGCCGCCGCCCAGCAGCTTGCACGTGCCGGTCACACTGTCACTGTTTACGAACGTAACGAGTACATCGGTGGTCTTTTAGCACTCGGCATTCCTGAGTTCAAACTCGAAAAGGAAGTCATCGAACGTCGAGTAAATCAGATGCGCGGTGAAGGCGTGAAGTTCCGCGTTAGCACTGATGTTGGTGTCGATATCACACACGAAGAGCTTCTCGGAAAATTCGATGCGGTTTGCCTGTCGGGTGGCTCCACTGTTCCTAGGGATCTTCCGGTTGAAGGTCGAGAGCTCAAAGGCGTTCACTACGCCATGGAGTTCCTTACCCAGCAGAACCGAAAGCTCAAGGGGCAGGAATTCTCTCCAGAAGAAACTATCGATGTACGCGGCAAGAACGTCGTAATCATCGGTGGTGGTGACACTGGTGCCGACTGTCTCGGCACATCACATCGTCAGGGTGCGGCAAACATCATCCAGATGGAGATCATGCCTCGTCCTTCCGAGACTCGAATCGAAGAGAACCCGTGGCCACAGTGGCCGACCATCTTCCGCACATCGAGTGCGCACGAAGAAGGTGGCGACCGTGACTTCAACGTTCTGACGAAGCGATTCGTTGGCGATGACGACGGAAATCTGAAACGACTTGAGTGCGCTCGGGTTGAATGGGTCAAAGACGAAACGACCGGTCGCTTCACCATGAACGAAATCGCTGGTAGCGAGTTCAATATCGAAGCAGAGGCTGTGTTCCTCGCCATGGGATTCCTTCACCCACAACACGAAGGTCTGCTCGACGCACTTGGCGTTGATTACGACTCACGTGGCAATGTCGCAGCAAACGGCAGTTTGCAAACAAACCTTGAAAAAGTATTTGCCTGTGGAGACATGCAGCGAGGTCAATCGCTAGTGGTTCACGCTATCGCTAGTGGACGTCGGGCTGCTCGCCAGATCGACATCTTCCTAACTGGTGATTCGCGATTGCCTACAGTGAGCGGCTATGCTCGACCTCCTATCATGGCCAGAGCAGAAATCAACGCGGGAAGCAACGACTAGCAACGGCAGTAGAATCGAATCGCTATGACTTCCGATAACGGCAATTTGGGTTCGAACGGAACTCTTCGAGTTGCAGCTGCTCAGGTAAATACAAGCGTCGGTGATATCGACGGAAACGCGATGCTGATCGAAAAATGGATCGGCCTTGCTCAGGATCAAGGCGCCGACTTAGTCGCCTTCCCTGAGCTTACGATCACGGGTTATCCGCCTGAAGACCTCGTGCTCTACGACAATTTCATTGCTGCCAACAAAGCAGCGTTGAATCGAATTGCATCATCTGTCGGTGACATAGTTGCCGTGGTCGGATTCGTTGATTCTGAAGAGACTCCAACCGGCACCAAGCTCTTCAACGCGGCGGCAGTACTTCACAATCACAAAGTAATCACGACTTATCGAAAAATACACCTGCCTAACTACGGTGTATTCGATGAACGTCGCTACTTCACACCGGGATCAGAATGTCCGGTTCTCTCGATTAACGGCATCAAGGTCGGTATCAATATTTGTGAAGACATTTGGGAACAGATTGGGCCATCAGAAGTCCAGTGTGCGAACGGTGCCCAAATAATCGTCAACCTAAACTCGTCGCCTTATGAATCTGGAAAACAGGGAGATCGAGTCAACATCGTTACTGATCTTTCCCGTCGAAATCGTGTGTACACGCTCTACACAAACCAGATCGGCGGGCAAGACGAGCTCGTGTTCGATGGCGGCAGCATGCTTGCAGGGCCCGACGGTGAGCTACTCGGAACCTCGCCTCGGTTCGACGAATCGTTGCTGGTCGCGGATATCGATGCTGCCTCAATGGCGAGTTCCCGTCTTCAGCATCAGGCGTTCGCTATCTCCGAAAAAGAGCTTGACGCTATCGGACAGCCGTCGGCTATCGACATAACGGTTGCGTCTTCACCGAAACGCCCCAAGCTGCAGGATCTTTCGATTCATCGACTCGGTCGACATGATGCCGTGTACCGAGCACTAGTTCTCGGCACCCGTGATTATCTAAAGAAGACCGGTTTCAAAAAGGTCGCAATCGCAGTTTCAGGTGGAATCGACTCAGCAATCGTTACTGCTATCGCAGTCGATGCGATTGGTGCAGAGAACGTCGTCGGGGTAGCACTGCCATCGAGATATTCGTCACCCGGCAGCATCACCGATGCAGAAGATCTTTGCTCTCGTCTTGGAGTCGAACTCTGGAAGATTCCTATCGAACCCGGACACTCCGCGTTTGAAGAAATGCTTACCGACGTATTCCAAGGGACAGAGCCAGGGTTATCGGAAGAGAACACTCAGTCTCGAGTACGCGGCAATCTGATGATGTCGATTGCCAACAAGTTCGGATGGCTGATCCTCACTACTGGGAATAAGTCTGAGATGGCAACCGGATATGCGACTCTTTATGGCGATATGGCAGGAGCCTACGCTGTTATCAAAGACGTTCCTAAAACACTTGTCTACGAACTTTGCGAGCATAGGAATCAGCGAGGTCCCGGATCGCCTATTCCAGTTGCGATCATCGAAAAGCCGCCAAGTGCCGAACTACGCCCCGACCAGCTCGATGAAGACTCGCTGCCACCCTACGATCAACTCGACCGGGTGATTCACAATTACATCGAAGAACGAATGTCGCCCGATCTAATTATTCAAAACGAGCAGACGTTCGGTAAAGATGGAGCGAGCGAAGCCGTTATTCGCAGGATCATTCGCCTGATCGATATCAACGAATACAAACGACGCCAATCACCTCCTGGTCCGAAAATCACCGGATTGGCATTCGGCAAAGATCGACGTTTACCGATCGCTTCGGGATGGCAAAAGTAGGTATCTGATCGAGGCAGAGAAGACGATTTCGTTCTCGATACGCCATGTTCTCAGATCGGATTCACTTCGACCCACAAAGTTACTTCACATTCGCCTCGTAAGTTTAACGTCAACTAATTACTACATCTCACCTGTGATCTGGACAGCCATACGGTCCGAGGTGATTCAACGCTAACCGTTTGGTTCGGCGAAGCATCAAAATAATCATGAATATGTTGAACAATCTCAAAATACTGTTTATTGGCGGACTGCTTGCTCTCACATTGGTCGCAGTTGTCGCCTGCTCGAACTCGGCCGAGCCTACAGAAACTTTAGCTGTAACCGAAGCAAGCACTCAGCAGGTATCCAACGTCGCGCTGAGCACGGCTATCCCGACACCAACAGAAACAGCCGCTTCTGGCACTGAAACATCACCTACCGAATCAGTCGATTCCTCCGACCAACCGATTCAGGTAGCGTTCGAGGGTGGTCCAGATGACACATCGACTGGCGATGCAATTACTGAAGCTGCCGAACAAGCGCCTGAGGTAGTTCAATTAACTCCCGCCGAAATCGTCGCCGCTCAGGAAGAGCACTTTGCAAATCTCTATGAAGACACTGTTCAGTCGGTCGTTTTCATCGTCACTAGCAGCACCCAAGGAGTCGGTTCGGGGTCGGGATTCGTTTGGGATGAAGATGGTCATATCGTCACCAACTACCACGTGGTTCAGCGAGCAAATCTCATAACCGTCAAATTCTTCAACGGCCGTGAATATCGGGCAGACGTTGTGGCGTTTGACCCCGCTGCAGACCTAGCCGTGATCAAACTTATTGACGTCGACGCCGAGCATGATTTGATACCCATAAAGATCGGCACATCGGCCAATCTACGTCCCGGTCAAACTGCAATCGCCCTCGGTAACCCGTTCGGTGAAGAATTCACGATGACGACCGGAATTATTAGCGCTGTTACCCGGACGCTCAAAAGCGGTTTCTCTTCTTACAACATTCCAGCAGTGATTCAAACCGATGCTTCGATAAACCCCGGTAACTCGGGGGGGCCGCTGCTCGATAAAGACGGCGCAGTTATCGGTGTCAACACGCAAATCGTAAGCGAAACCCGTCAAAGTTCCGGCGTTGGATTCGCAGTACCTGTCGACCTCGTAAGTCGGGTAATTCCGTCTCTGTTGGAATTCGGCGAGCACACTTACGCCTTGATGGGAATCAGTGGGCTTGAAGTCGATCTAGGAGTCCGAGAAAATGCTGGACTAGAAGGCGACGTAGTGGGTGCATACGTAAGTGGTGTGACTCCAAACGGTCCCGCTGACACAGCAGGCATTAGAGGCGACTCGACTGCTACACAATTCAATACGCCAGCATACGACGGCGACGTAATCGTATCGATCAACTCTATCCGCATGAATTCTATGGACGATTTGATTGGCTATTTAGCTCTCAACACTGCCCCAGGTGATGACATCGTCGTAGGGGTTCTCCGAAACGGAGTTGAGATTGCAATTCCACTGACTCTCGGCGCTCGTCCGCATGTTTCGTAGTAGCAAATCATACAAGCGATCATAGTCGCAACAGAAAGCCCGTCAGATGTGTGTACTTGACGGGCTTTTTGTTGCAAATCCAACTCATTTTCCATACCGATTTTGCACTGGAAATATACGCATTAGTAGTTAGACTTAAACGGTCGAGAATTCGGTACGCTGCAGTTTGAACTCGCTTTTTGGTCCGAGTAACTACAGCGCTTCGCATTCGCTCAAATTCGACTCGTTTTTATCAAGTTTTGAGATTAGACGTTAGCGAATGTTCGTCGGTTTTCACTAATTTTTCACCATTCAGGGTTATTATTAAAGAGCAACGATCAAAACTAATGCGTAACATCAAATAGCATGCCAGTCGCATGTGCGGAGATTATGCCCTACAGCCGGTATCCAACTATCGGAGGTCACGAACTATGAATATTGCAGAATTAGAAGCCCTTAAAGCTGTCGCAGAAACTGGAAGCTTTACAAGAGCAGCAGACCGACTTGGCATGAGCCAGCCTGGCCTGAGTCGACAAATCCAACGTCTGGAACGAGAGTTAGGTACTCGCCTACTCGAACGGCGTGGGACAGGGGCACTTCTTACAGATGCCGGCCGCGAGTCGATGCAGTTCGCCATTCGAACGATTTCGGATTTTGATGCACTGGTTTCTCGATTCGGTCCCGACCCATCAGCGTTAACCGGGGTCATACGAATCGTCGCCAGTTCGACGCCAGCCGAATATCTCATTCCCGCACTCGTATCTGAATTCACTCAGGCCCACACGGGTATTTCTGTCGAAGTACTTGTTGCTGACTCGGCGCAGGTAGCTCGAACGCTTGGTGACCGTCAGGCCGATTTGGGTCTTTCAGGAATGCCATCGTCTCCAGTCGGATACTCGACAATCTCTATGGCAAAAGACGAAGTCGTACTAGCTGTATCTTCCAACCACCGATTTGCCGACCAGCGATCGATCACGATTGACCAACTCCGAGATGAGAACATCATCGAGCGAGAAGGTGGATCAGGCACATGGCAAACTGTCGTGCATTCGCTCTCAGCAGCCGGAATCGAACTACCTGAGCACAAAGCGTCTATGACGCTCGGCAGCACGCAGGCAGTAGTAGCGGCAGTCGGACAGAATCTCGGCGTTGGATTCGTATCAAACAATGCCGTCGCCAGTCACGGAACCAAAGTGGTTGCCGTCCGTATCGACGGTCTATCTCTTGAACGTGACCTCAGTCTCGTTTATGAAACGGGACGCGTACGTGGTCGCCACACTCAGGCGTTCATCGATTTCGCTGAGACGAAATCTTCCTAGTCGATTTTCTCGACACCAACACAGCCCTGTGGGAGAACGTTATCGTTGTGCCATAGGGCTGTTGCAGCTTTAGAACACTTGTGCTAATCTGCCTTACATTGCGGTCGCACTGCACCGCATGTCCGGCCATTAGATAGCGCAGAAAGAAGAGCGACGTTGGCTGTTAAGAAAGCACAAAAAACCGTCTCAATCAACGGATCAGGCGGCGACCGGGAAAAAACTCTCGAGCTAGCGCTTGCACAGATCGAAAAAGCGTTCGGCCGTGGTGCCGTTATGCGCATGGGCGAATCTGGTGGAACCGACGGCATCAAGACTGTCTCTACAGGATCGATCGCTCTCGATCTCGCACTCGGTGTCGGTGGACTTCCCCGCGGTCGAATCGTTGAGATTTTCGGTGCTGAATCAGCCGGTAAGACGACTCTTGCCATGGCGGCTATAGCTGAAGCTCAAGCTGCTGGCGGTCAAGCCGCTTTCATCGACGTAGAACATGCCATGGATCCAGCGTACGCACGCTTGATCGGTGTTGATGTCGACAAGCTTCTTATTTCACAGCCTGACTCTGCAGAGCAGGCTCTGGAGATCACGGAATACCTCATTCGCAGTGGCGCTCTCGATATCATCGTTGTCGACAGTGTCGCCGCTCTTGTCCCTTCCGCTGAACTTGAAGGCAATATGGGTGACATGCAGATTGGCCTGCAAGCACGAATCATGTCGCAGGCACTTCGCAAGCTCACGGGAATCATTCACAAGACCGATACCGTCTGTGTCTTCATCAACCAGCTTCGTGAAAAAGTTGGTGTGGTATTCGGCAGCCCCGAGGTAACCCCTGGTGGTCGTGCGCTCAAGTTCTACAGCTCTGTTCGTATAGACCTACGCCGAATTGAAGCCGTCAAGGTTGGGCAGGACATCGTAGGTAACCGCGTCAGGGCACGTGTCGTGAAGAACAAAGTTGCTCCACCTTTCCGAAAAGCTGAGATTGAGATTATGTTCAACGAGGGAATCAGTAAAGAAGGCAGCTTGCTCGATCTCGGCGACGAAAAGGGTGTCATTACTAAGAGTGGATCGTTCTACTCGTACGGTGATACACGTCTTGGTCAGGGTCGAGAAGCTTCTCGCAAGTTCCTAAAGGCAAATACTGACATCCGAGACGAGATCGAACTTAAGATTCGCCGCAGTGAAGCTGGTATTCCACTGGACGGCGAAACTGCCGAGGCTCCAGTGTCTGACTAGGCACTGTTAGCGATTACTCTCAGAGTCGATAGATCAATTCAAGCGTAACTGGCATTTTTTTGCCAGTTGCGTTCTGGTGGTCATTGCCCGCTAAACTTGATTAAGAGCGATTTGCTGTCTTGTTGACGGTGGTGCTCATGGAATCAAGTGACTACTTCAATTGTAATAATCGTAATCGGTCTGCTTGGTAGCGCTTTTATCAGTGCTACCGAGGCAGCCATATTAGCCGCGCCTCAGTATCGAATCGAGCATCGTGGCGAGGCAGGCGATAAGCGGGCTCAACTGGTAGTAAAGATCTTCCAGCAGTATGAAAGATTCTTCGGAACGATTTTGCTTGTTGGAAACTTATTCAACATCATGGTCGCAACCGTTGGAACAACGTTGGCCATCTCGGCCATTGGAGACGATGGCAAAGCAACGCTGCTCTCGACCATTGCTGCTACAGGGGTCGCAACAATAGCGATCGTAATCGTTGGTGAACTGACCCCTAAGACGTTGGCTGTTCTTGCGCCCGAAAAATGGTCGCTCATCACCGCACGAGTCGTCTTAGTCTTGATGACGATCACGTGGCCAGTTGTATTCGCATTTACTCTTGTACCCCGCGGCATCACACGACTGCTTGGTGGCAAAGAATCTTTAACAAGCCCGATCGTAACCTCTGCCGAACTTCGAACACTTATTGACCTTGGTGAAGCCGAAGGCACGGTCGAAGAAAACACCGGTGAAATGCTCGAAAACATCTTCCGTTTCGGTGAAATGGAAGTTCGAGACGTTATGACACCGCGCCCTGAAATCATTTGGATTCGGGCTGATGCAACTTATCGAGATTTCATGGAGATGTACAAAGTATCGCCGCACACGAGATTTCCAGTTTTCGATACAGACCACGATGACGTAGTTGGTATCTTCTCGGTTAAAGACGTGCTGGCATCGCTATCAGAAGGATCGCTTGATCCAGATTTCTCCGTGATCAATTTACTTCGGCAGGCAAACTTCGTTCCGGAAACGAAACGGCTTGATGACTTGTTTGATGAGATGCAGGAATCAGGTCACAAAGTTTCGCTAGTTGTAGACGAATTCGGTGGCATCGCAGGATTAATCACTCTGTCACGATTGGTCGAGCAAATAGTCGGACGAACCGGCGAAGAAGGCAACAAGCCTGATCGCAGATTCGTCATGGTCAACGAAAACACCTTCGTACTCGACGGTGGCCTTGAGATAGGCGAAGCCAACGACGAGCTTGGATTAGACATACCCGAGGGAGATTACGAAACCATCGCTGGTTTCTTCCTTGAGCAGGCCCAAAAGCTTCCTGACCCCGGTACACGTGTTCGCTTCGGTAACTTACGTATGCAAATCGGCGAGATGGACGGCTCGAAAATCGCCAGCATTCAAGTACGACGGGTGACCGAGGTCGCCGAAGTCGTTCAGTAGACGGAAACCAATGTCTACGAAATCAAAATTTATTGACCTCCTCGACACGGGTCTTGACCGCGCCGGGGTTCAAGACGGTTCGAAATTGGTAGTGGCATTTTCTGGCGGACCCGATTCGAGTGCTTTACTTGCGGGATTAACTGAACTTTCCGATAAGCGTCGTCTGTCATTGGTCGCTGCGCACGTAAATCATCAGATTCAAGCCAACTCATCTGACGCAAATCAGGCATCCGCTCAACTAATTGCGAATAATCTAAAAGTTGAGTTTGCCGCCACTACTGTCGACGTTCCACGGATCGCGGCAGAGCAGAAAATTTCAGTCGAATCGGCCGCCAGAACTTCGCGTTACCTCGCACTCGCAGATGTCGTCGACTCACATGGCGCATTCGGAGTCGTCACCGGTCATACGCTAGACGATCAGGCAGAAACGGTTTTGCAGCACGCCGCCCGAGGCGCTGGACTACGTGGCGTTTCAGGAATGAGGTTTAATTCCGTCCTCAAAATCCCAACTTCAGATATCGAACTAACTGTTCTGCGCCCGATGCTCGATGCACCTCGCTCGGCAGGCATCGAATACTGCCAATACTCTGGCATCAATCCAGTGATCGACGAATCAAACGCCAGTCGTGACTACACTCGCAATAGACTACGACTCGACGTATTTCCTCAGCTAAACGCAGCCATTCCAGAGGCGTCGCAATCACTCGCTAGACTAGCCAAAAATTCCTCCGACGATTTGAGCATCATCGAATGGGTTGTCGATGAGAATCTTGCTAACTCGCGAATCGACAAACGCCGCTACTCTCGTGCCTATCTAGCGAATCTCCCGAATAGCCTCGTCGGAAGAATGCTGATGCGAGCGTACGAGCTTCACGTCGGTCATGCTCTGAATCTTGAACGGACTCACGTTTCTAAAATGACCAGCTTGCTGTCAGGAAAAAGTGGCACGGCAATCGAGCTTCCGAATGCGACAGAGTTTTATGTTGACAAGGACGAGTTTGGATTCCGATTTGATGACCATGACGACTGTCCGTATCCAAGTCTGATTGCGCTCCAGAAGCTCAATGTTCCGGGTACGACTGAACTCGCATCAGGTGTAACGCTGCAAGCCGAACTGATAGACCGACCACAAAATCTCGATCACGAAAACCAGCATGTGACTTACGCTGCTCCCGATCTGTTCGTAAACGATCTCAACTTGCGCAACCGAATCAACGGAGATCGTTTTCAACCCCTAGGGATGAATTCACACGTCAAACTGCAAGATTTCTTCGTAGACTCTGCGGTCCCTGAACGTTGGAGAAACCGAGTTCCGATCATCGATTCTGCGAAAGGAATCGTCTGGATCGCCGGCTATCGACTTGCTGATTGGGCGAAGGTCCTGCCTGAGCATCAGACAGTGGCGAGATTCGAACTCACCGGATCGAAAGAGCGCTAGCAGTTTCGCCCAGCCCCGAGTCCACTGAATCGACACCCGAAAAGCGTGTCTGCTCGAAGCCTAAAGAACCTGTGAAAGTCGAGGATTCACTGAGAGACCAGGGATTCGCCCACGCTTTGCGATCGCTTTACCATCGATCTCTTTGATGTCAGCAGTGAACGAAATCGGGCTAGCGGCGGCAATGTAATAGCCGACAGCGAATACGCTAACTGGTGCACCGGCATCGACGAACTCTCGAATTCGTTCAGGAGTAATTCCACCACTAACGAAAATATCGACGTGGCTGTGCCCACCTTGATCAAGCCGAGCTCGAATTTCGTGAACCAGTTCGGGTGTAACCCCACCACGCTCTTTTGGTGTATCGAGTCTGATCCCACGCAGTCGTTCTCTTAGCGCCTTAGCTACGTCGAGAGCTTCTTCAGCTTCATCCTTGAACGTATCCACTAGCGCTACGCGTGGGACCTCTGGAGGCATGTGCTTGTCGAAGGCGAGAATAGATCGCACTGTGTCGCCCATAAGCAGCACGAGCGAGTGCGGCATAGTTCCCGACGGCGTTAGACCGTGGAGCTGCTGACCGACGACTGACGAGCTTGATGCACACTTCCCGACAACAGCCGAGTAGTCCATCACGCCAACCACTTCAGGGTGAACGTGCCGAGCGCCGTAAGCGATCACCGGAATGCCGTCACCAGCGTCGACGCACTCGGATGCGGCTGTAGCCCAACCAGTGCAAGATGCCAGCGTGCCAAGAATGGCAGTTTCAAATAGTCCGAACGATGCGTAAGGGGCTCTGATTCGT
>Ga0233439_10005161_pt1 | contig 12277 bp, 17 predicted proteins | sample SI_123_September_6_FD_182713 | JGI IMG/M metagenome (GOLD analysis project Ga0233439, IMG submission 182713) | Seawater microbial communities from Saanich Inlet, British Columbia, Canada - SI_123_September2016_100_MG | ecosystem: Environmental > Aquatic > Marine > Inlet | place: Canada: British... | reverse complement strand
CTATGAATACTCCTGCACCAATTAATTATGAAACTGCATTACCTCAAGGTGTTGGAAAATTAGTCAAACAAGAAGATGGTTCAATGGTTTTGGCAAATGAACATGAACAAGGATTTATGGTAAATCAAGCTATAGTTGATTTTTGGAAGTCATGTAATGGACAACGTAAAGTTACAGAACTTGTTGAAGTATTTGCTCAACAAACTGGATTACAAAGAAAACAAGTAGAAAAAGAAGTTATGCAATTACTACAACAACTTCGTGATGGTGGATTAATTGCAATTGCTGGTCAACCAGACGTTCCAAATGTAGAATTTAAAAAATAATCTTAAAAAATATAGTTTGAATTTGCACCATCAAAATTAATTGTAACCCCTGTTAGATATTTTATCTTATTTTCAATGATTGCTTTAACAAAATTTCCAATTTCTTCTGGTTCACCCAATCTTTTCATTGGCAAAGATTTTTCAAATTCTTTTATATTTTCAATCAGTTCTTTAGTTCGATCTGTATTAATTGGACCTGGTGCAATGTTAATACAACTAATATTATTTTTGGCATAATCTTTACTTAACACTTTGAAAACTTCTGTAAAAGCTGCTCTATATGCTGATGAAATTATTAATTTCATATTTGGTTCTTTAATTACACTTGAACTAATTAAGAAAACATATCCACCATCATTAATTTTAATATTTTGTAAAATCGTACAAAATCCTAAAAATAATTGATTATGATATAATTTCCAATCCTTTTCTGTAATATCTGAGAATTGTTTTGGTACAGGACCACCTGTATTTAGAATTAAGATATCTGTTTGAGTATATTTCTCTAGAAATTTTTTAACACTTGTTAAATTTGATGTATCTATATCATTTTTTGAAGCTGCAAAAACATCGATTTCTATTGCTTTTAGTGCATCTGATATTGCCTTTCCAATTCCTCGTGAACCGCCAAGAACGATTGCTCTAGTCATGTTATTTTCAAAATGAACTTGATAATTAAATTTCTTTAATTTCAGTAATTGTTCCTAATACTGAATCCATCTGAATTATGGCTTTTTTTTCATCCCATCCTAATGCTACATACCAGTCCCCTGCATCATCATGATATTTTGTCTCTAAAGTTTTGATATTTTCTGGTTTTAGATCATATTTTTTTGCAATTCCTGATACTGCAAGTGCAATAGCATCTTTTTCCTTTTCTAGTCTTCTTTTCATTAATCCGATTCCGGGACTCATAATTTTCTTAGATTGTCTTTTCTAATATAGTTAATTAGAAAAATTACTCACAAAGCCCAACTTTTCAAATCGATAAATTTACAATATTTCAAATAGTGCTTTTTTTAAAAAATAAAAATGAAACTTGTTTCAAATATCATAAACTCTATTCCTATTCAAACTACTACTTTAGTTTCTCTAGTTTCTATTCTTGCAGTCTTTGGACCATTCATTTCAGTTTCTGGAGGATTCTGGGATGCAGTTAATCATTTGATAAATGAACCTGAATATTTTTGGAGTATTCAACACATGGTTGTATATTTTGGAGTTTTTTTGGTTGCATCTGCTGGTTTTTTGGGAATCCTTCTCTTAATAAAAAAGTCAGTACATGGAACTCTAAAAACTGGAATTTTACTTGTAGTAGTTGGCGCTACAATTCAACTAGTTGCAGGTTTTGCAGATTCTGTTTCTCATGACGTATATGGTATTGATGGATTAATTTCATGGTCACATCAACCACTCGAAATAGGTTTAGTTTTAGCAGCACTCGGTGGATTTTTAGTGCTAAAAAATAGAGAACATACTAAACTTAAAATTTTAATCCCATTTTCTATAATTGCTTTTCTTTTTTTTACAACTTGGCTTGTCTTTAATTTTGCTTTAATTTTTGGACATACAATCCAATGTATCTATATTCATGTGATATTTTCTTCAGGATGCTCAATTCTATAGTTTCTTAATTTAATAAATGATGAAATGACAATAATAATTCCACCTACAAAAGTCATAATTCCAGAATAAATCATTTCCTTTACTTTTGTATTTCCTAATTCTACTTGTATGTCAATTGGATGTTCTAGTGTATTGACAATATTTGTTGTATATTTTCCACCCTGTTTAAAATCAAAATAACTTACAGACATTTTTGTTTCTATATTTTTTTCTGAAATAATATTTTTATTTTCATCTAAAATTTGAATAAATATTTCATATTTTAAAAATTCAGGCATAAGAATTTTATAGTATCCAATTCCTGCTCCTTCCAAATCTATTTGTATTTTATGAGAGTGTTGTGATTCCAAAACAAATTCCTCTGAAATTTTATTACTTTCTATAAATATAGCTGATATCCAAATAATGCCTATCACACTTAGTATAATTCCAATTTTGAACATTGATATCTTCAAATCAATAATTTTCAAAATTGTTTGTTTAATAAGATAATCTAAAGGGCTCGGAGGGCTTCGATCCCTCGACCTAGCGGTTCGAAGCCGCTCGCACTATCCAGACTGTGCAACGAGTCCAAACAAGTAAGAATTTAACGGGCCTAAATATCTGTCTAGATACTTTGAAAATCTCAAAAAAAGTAGCAGGTGTTGAATATGCAATTAGAGATATTGTTCTAGCTGCAAGAAAGGTACAAGAAAAAGGAATGAAAGTAGATTATCTCAATATTGGTGATCCTGTCCAGTTTGGTTTTCAACCACCTGATAATGTACGTCAAGCTTTGATTGATGCAATTAACAAAGGCGAAAATTACTATTCCTCTTCTGAAGGTCTTTTGGAATTAAGACAAGAGATTGCTAAAAAAGAAAACGTTAAAGGACTCTCAATTACATCTGAAGAAATTCTAGTTACAAATGGAGTTTCTGAAGGACTCGATATGGTAATTTCCTCTATTGTTGAGGATGGAGATGAAGTACTTTTACCGGGACCATATTATCCGCCATATGCATCCTATGTCCGATTACATGGTGGTATTCCTGTGGAATTTGCAGTTGATTTGAATAATTCAACACCTGATATTGATGATATTAAATCCAAAATTACTTCAAAGACTGTAGCAATTTGTTTGATTAGTCCCAATAACCCAACAGGTGTTGTATTTAATGAAAAATCTCTAAAAGAATTAGTAAATATTGCAAATCAACATAATCTCTATATTATTTGTGATGAAATTTATGATCAAATTGTTTTTGATGAAAAATTTGTAGGAATTGGTAAAGTTGCAGGTGATTCACCAGTAATTGTTCTAAATGGTTTTTCTAAAGTTCATTTAATGTCTGGTTGGAGAATTGGATACATTGCATTTAATCAATCATCAAAACTTGATGCACTAAGAGAAAATTTACCAAAGCTTGCTAGAGTAAGAATTGCAACTAGTCTTCCAGTACAACATGCAGCACTTGAATCATTACGTGGACCACAAGATTACATCAGTACTTTTGTATCTGAAATTAAAAAACATAGAGATTTAGTTGTAAAGCGTTTAAATGAAATGCCTGGACTTTCATGTTCTAATCCAAAGGGATCATTTTATGCATTTCCAAAAATTGAAGATAATAAATTTGGAACAGATAAAGAGTTTGTAACAAAATTATTAGAATCAAAAGGAGTTCTTACAGTTCACGGCTCTGGATTTGGAGAAAAATATGGCAGTGGTCATTTTAGACTAGTTTACCTTCCAAGTTTAGACATTTTAGATTCAGCAATGAATAAAATAGAAGAATTTGTTTCTCAATAATTCCAAACTGAATATTTTTGTGGAATAATCTCTATTATACAGTCAGTATCATCTAGTAATTCTTTTGCAGATTTATTTTCTAATGTCTTAAAATATCGTAAAAGTATTTTTCTAGCTATTTTCTCCACTTTGGATTTTTCTAAAATTAAATTAGCTTCTCCTTGTCCCATCACACCATAAATATTTGGAGCATTAACTCCCACATCTATACAAAAAGAAATTTTATTATTTTTTGTAATGTTTTTTGCCTTTTGTGTTTTAGTATTTGTCCCTATGTAGAATTTTTTTCCTAAATATTTGTACCAAACAGGAGCAATGTGTGGCATTTTGTTTTTACCAATAGTTGCCAAATGCAATATTTTTTGTGATTTTAAAAATTCATCTTTTTTGTTCATTTTTTCTAAATCCTAATAGTATCATAAAAATACCAAATCCTAGCATTACCATTGAAACTTTTTCATTAGTTATTTCTCCATTAAATAAAAATTCCTCGACAAATTCTATTCCCCAAATTAATAATTGTCTGACTAGTACAATTGCTGCCATCACACAAAACATAACACCAATAGCTGAAAACCAATTTCTACCTCTCCTGTAGTGCTCGTAACTCATGACAGAAAGTAAATTTAGATAATTTTGATACCTGGATTTTTTATTTTATTTCTAATCATTGCATTAAGTAGTAACGGTGTGGACATTTCTGCAAGATATGATAATTCTATTGGTCCCAAGTAAATTGATCTTAGACCTTTAATTTCATTAATCAATTCATTTACTTTTTCAACTGAGTCTTTATCATCACCACACACAAAGATATCATAATCTAATTCTAGGGTTGGATTGACAAGTTTTTTTTCAGAAATTACATGAAATGCTGAAACTAATTTTGACTTGTCTTTCATATGTTCTGAAACAAGTTTGTATGAAAATGGCTTATTTTCTTTAATTGAAACGCATTCAAATCCGACATCTGTTTTTGTCATTGGAACAATTGGAGATACTACAACACAATTGTCTTTGATTTCTGATAATATTCCAGAACAGACTGAATCTATATTCTCATATGGAATAGATAAAATTAAAACATCACTTTCTTTTGCAACTGAAACATTATCGTTTCCAGAAATACTACCGTTTATTTCACCAAATGCTTCTTTTGCTAAATTTGAATATTCTACAGCTGATTCTGATGCTCTTGTGGCATCTCTTGAACCAATAATTACATTATGATTTTGAGACCATCTGAGAGCAAAACCTTTACCCATTCCACCAGTTCCTCCGATAATCCCTATTTTCATGATTAATCCTCAGATAATGTTATTATTATCTTTATTTGAATTTCGATCAAGTTGGGACAGATAATTTTCCTAAGACACGGTCAAGCAAAAAATAATACTGAAAGAATTTTGGCAGGAAGAACTGAAGGTGTTCCTTTAACTGATGTTGGAATTAAACAAGCAGAACATACTGCTGAATTATTAGAACACATGAATATTTCAGCGATTTATTCTAGTCCAATTCAACGAGCAAAACATACTGCAGAAATTGCAGGACAACACAATTCAGTTGATGTTACAATTGATGATCGTTTAATTGAACTTGATATGGGAAAATTCACTGGAATGCCGTATGATGCAATTTTTAACAGTCACGGTAATGTATTTATGAAATTTTACAATGGTGAATTAGAAATTGCCCATAATGGAGTTGAAACTTTTTCTCAAGTTAAAAATAGAGTATTGGGATTAGTTGATGAAATTATTGAGAAACATCCTGATGAGAATGTTGTTCTTGTAACTCACATGGATCCAATCAAAGCAATGCTTTCAACTATTGTTGATTTATCACCTATCAATCTTTTTGAATTAATTATTGCCAATGCTTCACTTAACATCTTTAGAGAAAAAGAGAAAAAATTCTCTATTTCTGGACTTAATGTAATGCATCCTTCTAGATTCGATCAAGTTTGGTAGCTAATAATCTTGAAAACCCTTAAATAGAAATCATAGGTCAAAACACACATTCGCTATGAAAGGAATTCTTGGATTATTCTTAGTGTTGGCAGCTTTAGTAGTAGTCCCTGCTGTTGATTTAGCATTTGCTGCTGGTGATGAGCCTGGAGAATACCTTGATCGTAGAGTTGTAATTTGGAATTTATTTTTTAGAATGATGACTGTTGCATTTGTAGTGGGTGCAGTAGTATCTGGTACTATTATTTGGCAAGTTTGGAGATTTAGAGAATCTCATCCAAAAGCAAAACCAACTCCCTATGAGGGCACGGACTGGTAAAATTGAGTGAACACTCTAACTGGCCTGAATGGATTTATGTTGGCGTTGTAATTGCATTGATGTGTTGGGTAGGTGCTGAAGCATGGCAAGCAGAAAGACTTGTTGAGCATGTTCCTGCAGATGCAGAAATTATCAAAGTAACTGGACAGCAATGGTTCTGGACTTTTGAATATGAGGATGGAACAAAAACAATTGGTGATCTTTACGTTGAATCCGGTAAAGCGTACAAATTTGAAATTCATTCTAAAGATGTAATACATTCATTTAACATTCATGACTATGTTGTATTGATGGATGCAGTTCCTGGTAGAGTTACCACTGTATGGTTTGCCCCAGTTGAAGTTGGAACTCATGACATTCAATGTAGAGAATACTGTGGATTAATTCATTATAACATGAGAGGAACATTACATGTGGAGGAAGCATCAACTTGACAACGCTTTTATCACAATTTTTTACGGAGGATAATAACTAATGGTTCTTGAATTAGAAAAGCCACGACCAATTTGGCAAATCATGTTTTCAACACATCATACTGATGTTGGTTTACTATACTTAATCACCTCAATAGGATTCTTATTTTTGGGTGGTGCATTGGCACTAATTATTAGAGCAGAATTATTCTTACCAGGTGCACAAATTATTGGTGATGCAATGACCTTTAACAGAATTTTCACAGTTCACGGTACGACGTTAATCTTTTTGTTCATCTTACCATTTGCATCTTCAGTTGGTAACTACTTTGTTCCAATTATGGTTAGATACAAAGACATGGCATATCCTAAACTCAATGCAATTGCATTTTGGATGATTCCTCCAGGTGGGGCATTAATTTGGTTGGGCTTTGCAGACTTTACATGGTATGCAACACCTCCGTATTCTATTATCAGTGCCCCAGGTCCAGCTGCAGACATGTGGATATTTGGATTAAAGATTTTGGGTATTTCTTCAGTACTTGGTGCAATCAACTTTATCGTCACAATTCTCAAATGTAAACACCCAGACATGTCAATTGGACAAGTCCCATTGTTGGCTTGGTCTTTCTTATCATCCTCTTTGATTATTCTAGTTGCAATTCCAACATTTGCAGCAGCATTACTAATGCTCCTAACTGATAGATTAGGTGTAAGTGGATTCTTCAATCCTGCTATGGGTGGAGATCCAATTGCATATGCACACCTGTTTTGGTTTACATTCCATCCTGAAGTGTATGTGTTAGTAATCCCTGCAATTGGTATGATGTATGAAATTATTCCAAGATTTTCAAGAAAACCTATTCACAGTTACAACTCTGGTATCTTTGCATTTGTGTTATTATCTATTGTCGGTTTCTCATCATGGGCACACCACATGTATGCAACTGGAATGTCATTTACTGAAAAAACAGTCTTTATGGTAGGAACTCTTGCAGCAGTTCCAGCATCTGCACTTCACGTGTTCAACTTTGTTGCAACAATGTGGAATGGTAGAATTAAATTCTCAACTCCAATGATGTGGGCAGTTGGCGGTATTGCATTATTCTTCTCTGCAGGTGCAGGTGGAGTTGCAAATGCTGCAATGCCACTAGACTTCCAAACACACGACTCTTACTGGGTAGTAGGTCACTTCCATCTCTTTGTGATGGGAACTATTGCCTTTGGTTCATTTGGATTCCTATACTACATGTATCCATATGTTACAGGAAGAATGTACAATGAGGCATTAGGTAAGATCCACTTTGTAATGGCCTTTATTGGAACTGTTCTAGTATTCTTTACTCAACACGTACTTGGCTTGTATGGAATGCCAAGAAGAGTTTTCGATTATCCTCCAATCCCAGAATGGATTGCCATGAACCAGATTGCATCAATAGGTGCAATGATTATTGGTATCAGTATGGTAATCTTCCTTGCAAATATTATTCACAGTGCAGGAAAAGGAAAACTAGCAGATACAGACGACCCATTTGGTGTGGGCGGAAAGTATTACTATCCATTTGAGGCAAAGAATCCATCCCATTAGGAGAAATATGAAATGAGTCACGATAATTCCCAAATTTACAGAACAACTTCCGCTAGAACCGGAAAGATGTTGGCAATAATGTTGGGTATTTGTATTGTTGGTGGAGTAATCTTTTTCTCAATGTGGGATTATTGGATTTCACAACCACCTCCAGTTGTTGCATTGATGGGAGGAGGCGATGATCATGCAGGACCAGCAGCACATACTGGTGCTACTATTACATCAGATCTTTCATTTATTGAGTCTTCAGACTTTAGGACTTTGGCGTTTAACGCGTTACCTGGTGAACCCGATAACAATCCGACAATCAACATGGAAGTTGGAGACAAAATAATGTTTAACGTAGTCAATGATGGAAGATCATTCCACTCATTTGGCGTTACTCACGATGATGAAGGCTTTTCTGGAATAATTCCTGGTAGTGAAGTTGCATCTGCATCTAATCCATTAAAAGCAGGTGAAGGTGGAACTTCAGAATTCATTGCAGGTGAAGATGGAATATTTTACTATATTTGTACAGTTCCAGGTCATAGAGAACAAGGAATGGTTGGTCAAATTATTGTTGGTGATGCTTCTGCTCAAGTAATGGAACCAGAAGTTGTTGAAGAAGTAATGGAACCAGAAGTTGTTGAAGAAGTAATGGAACCAGAAGTTGTTGAAGAAGTAATGGAACCAGAAGTTGTTGAAGAAGTAATGGAACCAGAAGTTGTTGAAGAAGTAATGGAACCAGAATCCACTCCTGTGGAATTCAATGGAGTAATATCTGTTCCAGAGGGCACTGGAACTCCTGGATGTGATGAAACAAATGCTTGCTATATTCCATTTAATGTATCGATTTCAGCCGGTGAAGAAATCACTTGGTCAAATGATGACACTGCAGCACATACTGTAACAAGTGGAAGTCCAGCTGATGGACCTGATGGAAACTTTGATAGTGGATTGTTTATGGCAGGTGGAACATTTTCTACAACCCTTGATGAATCTGGTGAATATCCGTACTTTTGTATGGTTCATCCTTGGATGACTGGTAACATTACTGTAAATTAGAATCGAAAAATATTGGCTCTACAATATCTTGCATTAGTAACTCTAATTGTTTTGTATTCACTAATGTTTATTGGAGGATATATTTCAGCTGCAGGACTTGGATTAACTTGTCCTGAATGGCCTTTATGCCCTAATGGTATAATGCCATCTGAAGAATATTTGATTGAATGGATTCATAGAACAACTGCTGCAACCACTGGGGTATTGATAGTTTCAACTATGATTGCAAGTCTAATTAACAAGAATGCAGATTTGAAAATAAAAATCACTAGTTCTCTTGCAACTGCATTGGTAATTACACAAATTACCCTTGGAGCTTTAGTAATTGATACAAAATTACATGCAGTACTAGTTGCAATTCATTTGGGAATTGGAATCTGGTTGTTTGCTATGGTATTGTTGACTGTATTATTTGCATTTAGAATCTCTAAAATTCAAACAAAACCTACACTTTAGATTTTTTGAAAACTTGTGGCACGTAAATATATACTACTACTCCTGTAAGTGTTAATGCTCCTACAATAATTGCTGAAAAGAATATGGTGCCAAATGGACTTTGTGTTCCCATGTTAAATGTAAAAGTATGAATTTCTTCATTTTCACCCATACCATACAAATCAACTAAAACAATATGATTTCCAGGACTTCTCCAAACATAATCAAAATCCCAATGAGACCCCTCTATGATTGTAGGTGATATTGCATCCACTTGTCGATCATTAAAGAAAACCCGAATTCCCATTGTAAATTTATCAACTTCTTTATAATCAAATCCTTCAGTTACTCTAACTCTAAATTGAGATGGTTCACCAACTTGTGGAAATTCTGGAGTTGTAGCTACTTGAACTCTATATCCTGCTTCAAATTTCTCAGCAGAATTAAACATAGAATGGGCATATGCATCAGAAAATAATACTGATGAAAATACTACAATTGAGAATAGTAGAACTGATCGCTTTGAAACCATTTAGATGTTATTCAAAATAGGATGAATATATTGTAAATCAATTCCTTAGGGAAAATCTTCAAAACCTTTAAATCCTTATTATCAAAAATTGATTCATTGACCCTCGTTACAAAATCAATCGATATTAAGACACCCGTAGAGAATGTCTTTACCTACTTTGCAAGACCAGAACATGTTTCTGATCAAATCAAAAATGATATGGTAGGTATGACTGTAATTCCTATGGATATCAAAGAAGGAATGGGCGTAGGCACTACCTTCAGAATTATCGGTGACTTTAGCGGCAAACGTCTAGAGTGGGATTGTGAGACAACCGAATTTGTTAGAAATGAGAAAATCGTTGCTAAACAAATTAAAGGTAAATTCAAGAGATGGCAAATCACAAATGAATTCAAATCATTAGGTGATAACCTCACAAGAGTAACCATGTCAGTAGATTATGAAATGCCATTTGGTCCACTAGGAGCAATTTTGGATAAAGCAAAGTTTGCAAAATCTGCTGAGAATGGTATGGAAACTGCACTTTACAACGTTAGAGGTTTACTTGAAGGGAATGGTTCTATTCCTGTATACATCACATTAGATGCATACCAAAAACTTCTTGCCGAAAAGAAAAAAATGAATGATGTTCCAGTTTCAACTGCACTAACTGCAATCATTGAAAAATACAATGAAATTGAAGCAAAAACACAAAACTAATTTTTCCTTTATTTTACAATCTTAAGATTAATAACAACTCTGGGCATATTCATTTCGGTGGGTCTATGGCGCAGCCAGGTAGCGCACCGGACTCTTAATCCGGTTGTCAAGGGTCCGAATCCCTTTAGACCCGCTTTTACGATATTATTTCCTAACTCAATATCATAAAGTCAATATCTTATATTTTCTAAAATTCTTATACTTCAAAATAATTTTTAAATTTTATTGATACACCTATCAAACACAATATCTTTTTGCTATATCTAATAGTAATTCCATTCCTATCGGTTTAGTTATTATGGACACAAATTCTTTTCTTTTTTCTTCCTTAATACCTTCAGCTACTTTGGGATAACCTGTGATTAATACTACTGTTGCCTTACTGTCTATTTCTTTTATTTTTAATGTAGCATTATATCCATTAAGTTTAGGCATGTCACTATCCATTATGACTAATTTTGGATCAAATGTTTTGAATTTTTCTACACCTTCTTCTCCATCTGATGCTGTTTCAATTTGATATTCATTTGATTCTAAAATCTCGGCATACATATTTTGTAAATCTTCATCATCTTCAACCACTAGAATTTTCCCTTTCATTTTATGATTTATTGATAATGTTATCAAATAATAATTGTTTTACATCTAATGTAAAAAAATCCATAACATCTTTTATCTAGTTTTTATTGAGAATGCTAAAGTGTTTAAGTAAATTGCAAAAGTATACCAAAAAACCTCAAAATTCAATACTTTTGTTAGTAGTAACTTTAGTATCTATAACCACACTTTATCAATTGGGACCTTTTATTGATGATCCTACATTTCTATGGATTTCTATCCCCTCAAATTCTATAATTCTGGGAGTTTTAGTTGCTTTTTCCATATTTCTTACCGTAAAATTATATCAAAAAAATCACTTTCAATCAAAATCTTATCTGTTACTTACTATTGGAGTTTCATTTTGGTTCATATCTGAACTAATAGAAATTTTTTATCATTATGTGTTGGACATTGATCCATTTCCATCTATAGGGGATTTTTTCTTTTTAGGTGCATACCTACTAATATTTTCATTTCTTCTAATTTCTCTTAAACCTGTAAAAAAATTATTAAATAAAAAAATTTGGTTAATCGCAATATCTATTTCTGCAATATTTCTATTCTTATCCATTTTCACATCTTATGGAAATTTGGAAGGTGGAGATGTATTTGAAATTATTATATTTCTTGCATATCCAATTCTAACTTCAATACAATTAATTCCCGTCATTATTGGAATTTCACTTTTGGGAAAAAATACTTCTAGTTTTCCATGGATGTTGTTTCTGTTTGCATTTTTAATTTATTCTGTATCTGATACTTATCAACTTTTTTCACAATTAGATGAAACTTACTATGTTGGACATCCTGTGGATTTAATGTATTTGTATAGTTACATTCTACTAATTTTTTCAATTTATAGTCGTCTAAAGATTAATTCATTTCATGATAATAATGACATTGAGATTCATTTTAGTGAAAATGAAAAAT
>Ga0233439_10005158_pt1 | contig 12283 bp, 12 predicted proteins | sample SI_123_September_6_FD_182713 | JGI IMG/M metagenome (GOLD analysis project Ga0233439, IMG submission 182713) | Seawater microbial communities from Saanich Inlet, British Columbia, Canada - SI_123_September2016_100_MG | ecosystem: Environmental > Aquatic > Marine > Inlet | place: Canada: British... | reverse complement strand
TAAACAGTCCCAATTGATTCTCCGACTCCAACTACTTTTCCTGAATAATACGGCTTACATCTGTCAGGTGTTGCCAATCGGATTGGACGTCCCTTTGTTTGGAGGACTTTGCCTCCGTGTTTTTTTAAGAAGTCATCTGTTGCTTTCATGTGCTGTTTATTGTAATCTCCAGCTCCAATGTGTGCAAATTTATCCCCTAGTGGGAAATACCAAAAGTAACCTGACATTCCAGGAAATGGTTCGATGTAAAAGTCATCATATGGAACTTTGCCCTCGTATTCTACTTTGTATTCATATGTTGGCAAAAAGAAATCTTCTTTTAATTTTGGCAAGTATACTCTGTGAAATCCTGTACAATCCACTATCATGTCGTACTCTTTTTCTAATTCTTCAATTGATGGTGGAGGGCCGTAAATTACCTTTGAATCTTTAATGAAATCTTTGATTAGTGCTAGTTTGTTATACGTGCATAACCCCTTTAACCCAATGTCGAATTTCACATCGTCATTCATTTTGACATGCATTTTTTTACCATCGTGAATTAGAAAATTATTAAAATCCCTACCTGTTTTTTTACAAAATTCTGCTAATATTGGTTTGATTGTTCCCCATGCACAAATAGAATCATGTCTTTCTTCAACCATTCTTTCATATCCAACAACTTCATGTCCTGTACCCTTTAATCTGGCCATAAGATAAGAGCCTGCTACTCCCATTCCCATTACTGCAATCTTCAAGACGTTTTCAATGAATTTGAGGTGTAATAAATAGACTATCTGACTTTATTTTCGGTAAATTCTCAATAGTAGGAAAAGGTAGTGCGGGTTAAATAACAAAATCACATATTATATTCAGAAAAGGTGAGTCTCTCGTCTGAGTACAATCGTTTCAGACCTTAAGACAAGTCGCTGTCATCAGATAACTACTAGTTACTGATCTTAAGTGGTGAGCTGTCATCAGTGCTGTAAAGTACTGATCTTAAGCTCAGTTACCTTTTCATTCAATTAAATTTGGGGATTCTTTTTGTTATTCTATGGATACCTTTGATGCGATAAAGACTAGACGTGCAATTAAGAAATTTGATAGCACATACAAAATCTCCCCTGAAGATATCAAAACACTCCAAGAGTTAACTATACTATCGCCAACTAGCTACAACCATCAAAACTGGAGATTTGTCTATGTCACTGATCAAATGGTTAAAGATAAAATTTCAAAGGCTGCTCGTGATCAGGCCCAACCAAAAGATGGCTCTTTAGTAATTGTTCTTTGTGGAAATCTAAATGCATGGAAAGAAGAACCATTACGTTACTGGAGAAATAATACTCCAGAAAAACAAGAACTGGTGAAAAACTCTCTTATTAGAAAATATGAAAACAGTCCTGAGAACAGACGTGATGAGGCAATGCGCTCTTGCGGATTTGCAGCTCAAACTATAATGCTTGCAGCACGACAGATGGGTCTTGATTCTTGTCCAATGGTGGGCTTTGAGTATGATGAATTAGCTAATGTAATCCAATTACCAAAAGACCACATGATTGTCATGATTGTAGTAGTTGGTAAAAGAGCAGAGGATGCAGCAGAACGTGGTGGGCAATTATCTTTAGATGAGGTATTTTTTGAGAATCATTTCTAAAGTGTAACAATTTAGAATGAAACTTGTTTATAATCTAGCCTAACTTGTAAGATGCATGGGTGTGGATAAGGCGATCGAGAAGCTAGAGGTATCTAACCAGGGATTAAAAGTAATTTTAGAGAATCTTGATGAGCAGCTAGCTGATATCCGGACAGATCCTAGATTAGAAGGACTAGTGGATGATTTAGAAAATCTATTCTATGCATATTTGAAAACTTGGATTAAATCTAATACAGAGATTATTGAACTTTTGAATAAAGAGAAAAAATAACTTTATTCTAAATTCTTTTGAGAATAGATAATGGTATTTGGTTTTAAATTTGGATTTCTAAAGTTCAAATCCAAAGAAATTTCAAAAAACTGTGAATGTTCTAACTGTGCTGATATAGGACACAAAAATTGTGGTTGTTGTCTAAAGTAATTTGTATTCTAAATTTCAATACGCTTAAGTTTCTAATTCTTGCAGAAATTTCTATGACTGATGATAAAAAAATGAAAATTATCTGTAAATGGTGTACTGTATCCTATCCTTGTCATATTGTAAGTGAGGAAATTTCAGATCATCATGGGGCTTATGGAATTGACAGTGTAACCATGGCTAAAATTAAAATCCACAAGCATTTCAAAGGAAAAAATTATTGCAAAGGCTCTGATAGAACCATTACCATTCCCTTATCTGAGGTATCAAAGTATAATGAAAAAAACAAGGATTAGATTCCAAGCTCTAAATTCATAAGTTCGAAATAATTTAATTATTCTAAATGGACAAACGTGATGCTGGAGTTTTAATAGGAATTTTTATCGGTGCTGGTACTGTTGTAGGATTAGTTGTTCTCTTGTCAAATGGTATAATCAAAAACCCATTTATCTAAATCTTTAAGTTTGAAATTCTTCTAGTGAATTTATGACTGATGACAAATATGAGACAATATCGATTGAATCAAAAATTAGAGAGAGATTTTTTCATAAAGTGCTTAAAAATTTAGAAAGTGGAAAAGCTGTTTCTTGTTCTTGTAAATGTTGGAGTAAAGGAAACAAGCCTTGTGTTGGTATGAGAACTGTTGGTTATGACAATTAATAGATTCTAAAATTTTCAAATGATTTTTATCCCTTTGGAGATATTGTTTTTTGTGGGTCTAGGTGGATACTACTTACCTATCTAGTCCACATAAAGAAATTCTAAACACTTGTGTTATCTTTCAGTATTTGCTGTAATTTTTTTTAATTCAGAAAGTATCAAAACTAGTATTTCTTTTTCACTCAACTTCAAAAGTTCTACTGTTTCATCTTCGGTGAATTTAATTTCTTCATTTATTTTCTCATATGTTTTTAGATCCGCCATGAATTGAGATGCTATAGTCATTGATTAAAACTTTCATAATTCTTACAAATCATTCTTTTGCAAGTATTGCCTTTACTTCCTTTCTATGTGTGGTGCAGTAGGGTGGGGAGTTTTTACAGTCAGGGCAGTTTAGATATTTTCTAAAATCTAGCATGATGAAAGTTTGGTTTTTACTTTAAAGATCTTTCGTAGTAATTGTACGTATTTGTTTTATTGAAATTTGATATTTACAAAGATAAGACTCTAAACTGTGCCAAACTATGCCATTTTTTGAAAAATAAATTTTTGCCTCATTGAGGAATCTAATAACAGTTGTTAGAAGGACATTGTAACAGACTACCATCAACTACTATCTGATACATTGTTGTTTCTTATTCTATGGTAGATGACACAAAAAAAGGAGGTATGTTTGGGTAACAGATTATATGAATATACATTTTATGCAGTTTTGCTATCATGACCTAACGTCGAATTATTGTTAATCTGATCGGCACCGAATTAATCAGAAGTATGATTTGTAGATTTTAGAAATAAAAAGCTAAATCCTAGAACTAATTACAAATACCATGTTTAGTAAAACAGAACGTGATTATCTTTTGGGGAATTACATACCAAGTATAGCACATAGAAGGGTATGAACCCGCGACTTAACGTTTACGAGGGGTTGGTTCTAACTATCATTCAATCAAAATTGCAGGTTTGAAAGGCCTTGCATGTCTAGCTTTCCCTTTTGGATCATAAATGTCTGAATCACTTTCTGAATAAACTGTGATGTCTACACCAAACTCTTTCTTGCCAATACTATCTAATTCAGATGACAAGAATTCTTTTTCATCAAATGAATCAGATTCTAGTTTCATATTTTTAATCTCTTCAGATTCTGAATGCAAATCCTTGATTACTTTTTGAATATAGTCTGGCATTTTTTTAGCCTCAGTAGTTTCAGGATCTGCAATTAATTCCTTCATGACAACTCCCATGTTGTTTTGACCCCCGACCATAATACCTAGTATCTTTCTATACACTTTTGATTTCATAGAGTCTGAATTTACATAGAGTACAATTTTCTTTGGATTGATTTTTGTAACTTTGAGAATATTTGCAATATCATCTATGGTACTTTTTAGTAAATTCTCTGATTGAATTGCAGTAGCATCAATTTCATCTTTAGAATATACAGGCCATGCTGATTTTGATACCTGACTATTATTTCCAATCTTTTCCCATATTTCCTCAGCTATGTGTGGTGCAAATGGAGATAACATTGCAACTCGTGCAGAATTTATTTTGTACATTATTCCTGAAACATCTTCTCTATCTTTAGCTTCAACTCGTTTGTTGTACCAGCTCAAGTCTGATTCAAATGAAAACAAAATCTCATGCAATCCTTCCCTTAATCTCATCTTTTCAAGGGATTCTGTAACTGTACCAATCATGCTTTGTAATTTTGATAAAATCCATTTATCTTCAGCTTGCAACTCTGAAATTGGTTCATTTTTGAGCCTAGAGCATTCCTCTAAGAGTAATTCTAGCTTGTTTTGAATTCCATAAATTGATTCCATGTTAAAATCAGCATCCTGTAACAATTCAGCTGATGAAATTATTGCTAATCTAATTGGGTCTGCACCGTGGTCTCTAATTGCAGTTCGCAATGGAATAATATTTCCCATACTCTTACTCATTTTAGCACCATCCATCATTACTGAACCATTGACTACAATTTCTTGTGGCCATAATTTTTTCTTAAATATTGCAACATGATTAAGGACAAAAAATGACAAATGGTTCTGCACCAAATCTCGTCCTGAATGTCTTGAATCAACTGGATAGAAATATTGAAATTCTTTTTTCATCGTATTGATGATATCCTCAGAAAGTTTTGATGTATCAGCAGCTAGTGTAACATCCCCTTTATCTAATAGAATATAATCAAAGAACTCTCGAGTTAAATTCTCAGGTGCTACAGTTCCATCATTTACAAATCGTGAAATGGTATAGTATGCCATGTAAATCACAGAATCTGAGAGTGATTCTACAATCCAATCTTTATCCCATGGGAGTTTAGTTCCTAATCCTTGCTGTCTTGCACAAGCTCGTTCGTGCAACCACTCTATTACTTCTTTAAACTCTGTTCTAAGATTACTTGGTAGAATATTCATCTCATCAAAACAATTGCGAGCAAGTTCCTTCCATTGCTCATCTCCGTAATTCAAAAACCATTGATTGTTCAATATTTTCACAACACATTCTGCACCACATCTACAATGTACTGGAGAATTCTCAAGCACTGGGAATTTTTCTAGTGTGTTATTTTCTTGAAGCCATGCTCTAATTTTGTCTCGTCCAAACTGGACCTTTTCATTGTTAAATTCTCCACATTTCTCATTTAATTTTCCATCTGTGAATTCTTTGAGGTACAATTCCTTTGTAGCCTCTTCTAGTTTTTCGTCTGTTTGGTCTGAAACTCCTAATTTTTCACAAATCTGTTTTGCAGGGTATACATCATATCCTTCTGTAATTATAATTGGAATAGGCTCGATTTTAGACGCTAATTCGTGATTTTTAGCCTTCAAATCCATTAATGCCTGGTAATCTTTTGGTGCATGAGCAGGAACTGACATTACTAATCCAGTACCCATGCTAGGCTCTACAAAGTCAGCAGGTAATACTGGGATTTTTCGTCCATCATGGTTAATTGCATATTGTCCTATAATTTCGCTACCTGGTATATCGTCAATCACTTTGACTTGTTTTTCAAAGAATTCTATCTTATGTGCACATTCTTCAGAAATAATCCATGTTTCATTATCAACTGTAACTTTTTTGTAAATTGTATTTGGATTGACCCACAAATTTGTAATTCCAAAAATTGTTTCAGGTCGTAGTGTTGTTACTGGGAAAATAAATTCACCAAGCTTGAATTTAATCAAGAAATTCTTCTCATCAATTTTGGGTTCTACATCCCCCATTGTATCGTGCTGCGATACTGGATTTTGATCTTTAGGACACCATCCAACTGGATGAGAACCTTGAATGATTTTACCATTTTCTTTTAGTGTAGTAATTTGCCATTCGATAAATTTCTGATAACCTGGAACGATAGTAGTAAATTCTCGTCTCCAATCAATAGAATAACCCATCTCAATCATTCCTGATTTTATTTCTTCATGGAAATAGTCTGCAATCTTTATTGGTTCAACAAATGTTTTGATATTTTCTTCGGGAACATGATATACATTTCGTAATCCATCAAGAATTTCTTTTTCTCCTTTCTGAATTCTTTTAGCCATCCCTAACACTGGAGTTCCAGTATAATGGAATCCCATTGGGAACAATACGTTATACCCTTGCATTCGATAAAACCTTGCATGAACATCAGCTAGTGTGTATGTTCGTCCATGTCCAATGTGTTGTGGAGAGTTTGGATACGGATATGCTACTGTAATGAATTTTTTTGGTTTATCATTTGGATTTGTTTCAAAGTCTTTTGATTCGGCCCATTTGTTTCGCCATTTAGTTTCTATTTCATTCCAATTAATTGTCATAACATTATCCTAAAATCATTGATTTTGTTTTGGTTATTGCCTGCTCTTTTTTAGATGTGTCTTTTCCTCCACCTTGAGCAAATTTAGCATCACCACCTCCAGAACCGCCCAAAATTGAGGCTATTTCTTTGGCTATCTCACCTGCATTTACGCCTGATTTTTCCCCTGCATACACCATAATTCTAACAGTTGGACCAGCTTCGAAAATTCCACAAAATGCAGCAGTATCATCCTTGGCAACTAGCTTCTTGCCAAAGTTTTGATGGAAATAATCATCATAATTTGGACTAGCAGTAAAGCAAATTTTGTTTTTAATTGTAATCTCATCTAATTCCCCTGTTTCTCCAGATATGATCTTCTCTAGTAGTATGGGAATCTGCTCTCTTGCTTTGTCTTTATTTTCTGCTCTTGCTTTTTCTAATTTCTCTTTTGCAATATCTTCTTGTTCTTGTTTCTTTGAATTTTCTTCTTGTTGTTTTACATAGTTATACGCAGTAGGACCTGATACAAACTCTAGACGAACTACACCGTCTTGAATTCGTTTAGTCTTTGTAATTTTGATTAATTCTATATCTCCAGTTTTTTTCACATGAGTTCCACCACAAGCTTCCACATCTTGATCCTCAATTGATACAATTCTAACTGACTTTACTGGAACTACACCTCCCTGGTAAATTCTAAATCCATATGTCTGCTCTGCAGTTCCTCTGTCATAGTAATCGATGTTTACTGTAAGGTTTTGTTTTACCATAGAGTTAGCTGCATCTTCAATCTGTTTTACTTGCTCATCAGTTAGTGAGGAATGATGTGTGATATCCAACCTTGCGTGATCATCATCTTTGAATGCAGAGTGCTGCCAAATCCATGAACCTAAAATTTTACGAGATGATGCGTTTAGTATGTGAGTACTGGTATGGTTTTTAGTAATATTTGCACGACGAGTTTCATCAACTTTACAAGATACAGTTTCTCCCTCTTTTGGAACGCCGCCTTCTAGCTTGTGAACGATAATGTTTGCGTGCTTATCCACGTTTACAACTTTGAATCCTGCTATGCTGCCCAAGTCAGGTTCTTGCCCTCCACCTCTTGCATAAAATGAAGTTCTATCTAATACGACTTGATCATCAAAGACCTTGATTACTTTGGCCTCAAACTCCATTGGGTCGTCTTTGTAAAATAGAGTCTCAGTTTCTGGTAACTCTTCTAGTGGAAGTTCTGTGATTGCCTTTTTCTTTTCAGACTGGTGCAAATCAGATAGTTTAGAGTAAAATTGTGATGGAATCTCAGTTATTGCATCGACTTCCTTGAGATATTCAGGTGTAATGCCATCTGATTCGTACAAAGTTATGAGTTCATCAACTGATGGCACTCCTTTTTCACGAATCTTTTCTGCCTTTTTCTTCATGTGGACTTTGGAATCCTCATATCTTGCAGATTCTATCTTGAGAATTGTCTTGACATCCTCTCTTTTCTCATCAAGCTCAGGATAGGTATCTTTGAGATAGTCAATGTGAGTATCAATCAAATCATCAATGTCTAATTTTAGATTCAATCGGTTAATTGTTCCATTAATTCGTCTAAGCATCATTCTGAGGTTATACCCTCCACCGACATTTGATGGCAATGCACCATCAGTAATTGCAAAAATCAAAGTTCTCAAATGATCTGCAATTAGATAGATTCCTTCTAGTGGTGTAATCATTTTGTTTAACTGATCATCTGTAATTCCTGCATTTTTCACTGCAAGACGTCTTACTTCGTTTAGGTCGTCATAATGATCAATCTCTTTTGCAATTTCTGTAAAGTATTTCTTCAAAATATCAGAATCTGAATCAATTCCAATTTTTTCAAATAATTTCTCATTAACTGGACCAAAACAACAGTCATACGCTGTAGGTGTGCCCATTGTAATCCATGCAAATCTCTCAAGACCTGCACCCATGTCAATTACTCTTTGATCAAGTGTAGTGTGTTGTCCTAATTCTCCTTGGAATTCAGTAAACACAGCATTTCCTAATTCTAATCCTCGAACAAAGTATTCCAGTGATGGTCCAAAAGAGCCACCACCTGCCCATACATCCTCTACAAACACAACTTCTTCTTTTTTAATTCCAAATTGGTCTGTCAATAATCTAAAATCCAAATCAACGCATTCGTCTTTCCAGTATCCTCCTAAATCGGGAACACTGTGTTGTCCTATCATGCAGAAACTCGAAAAGTGTCTACCTGTTACTCCGACGTTTTCTAAATCTTTGAAACGCAAACAAGTTTGTGGAACTACTAGTGGGTTTGCAGGAAACTCAAAGACTACTTTACTTCCCATTACTCTTTGAAAATCAACAACTGATGCAATTGTAAAAAATAAATCATCTCGCCATCTACAAACAACTGGATATCTAGAAACTGATGTATGATTATTTTTTACAAAAAAATCTTCAACTTCTTTCCATGCTTGAGTATAATCAAATCTCTTACTGGTTGGAGGCTCGCCGATGAACGAATAGGTATCCAATCCATCATCTGGACACAAATTTCTATCGGCATTTAGAGTCCAAAAGAATCTGCCACATTTGGTACATGCTTTTCTAACAAATCCTTGTTCTTGGAATAATTTGACATTATAGTATTTTTCAGGATCTGCTGAAAATTCTTTCAGAATCTCTTTTTTATCCAACGATGAGCCTGCTTGATACCGATATTAAGAATTGTCGATTAATGATACATTAAATAGAATACACTATGTGATCTATTCATGTTTGGTAAGAAACCTATTCTAAGAGAAGGGGCTGCAATTTTCTCAATTAAAAAAAACGGTGAATTTAATGACTTTATTTTCGGTATAGTTACTGGTGTTGACGGACGAAAAGTTGGCGTTAACGGGGTAATTGTAAATCCAATTGGATTAAAAAACAAGATTGCTCAAGGAAAAACAGGAGAACGTTCCAGAGAAATTCTTGAACATCCAAATCCAGACAATGTTGTTTTGGCTTTGGTGTATAGAGTTGAACATGAAAATTATGCTGAAGTACTAGATCTTGATGTTGATAAATGCGATGTCATTCCTCCAAAAATCTATTCCATGTTGGATGGCTGGATTCGTGAATCTTTACCTGAATTTTTTAATGCTGTTTTGTCATTACCTGAAGGTTCTGAAAGAGATGAAGCAAAACGAGTCTTAAAGCACAGAAAGGATACTTTGAGTGATCCTACTCTGAAACGAACAGTGTATGCTGTTTGTAGAAGTCTGAAAATTCTAAACTAGATTTCTAATTTCTAGGCGTAACTTCTCCATAGTTTTATATTATGCCCCAAGAAAATCTCGATACAATGGAATATGTTTACGCTGCTTTACTTCTTCACAAACTAGACAAAGAAGTTAACGAGGCAAACCTCACATCAGTAGTCAAAGCTTCTGGTGCTGACGTTAATGATGCCCAAGTTAAATCACTAGTTGCAGCCTTAGCCGATGTTAACATCGATGAGGCAGTTAAAGCCGCCCCAGTAGCAGTTGCAGCAGCCGCAGCACCGGCAGCAGACGCAGCAGCAGCACCACCGGCAGCAGAAGAAAAGAAGAAAGAACCTAAAAACGAAGAAGCAGCCATGGAAGGATTGTCTTCCTTATTTGGCTAAGCGACTTTATTTCTATCAAATTTAATTTTGATCTTTATTTTTATCAAATCTTAATTAGCGCTAGCTCTACATTTGCAATGGATGGTAGATTTTTCATTTCCAATAGATGGGTTCATTAGCATTCTAGATTATTTGGGGACCATTGCTTTTGCAGTTACAGGAGCTTCCAAAGCAATTGCACACAAGGCAGATATTTTTGGAATTATTGTACTAGCTACTGTAGTTGGAGTAGGGGGTGGAGTAACTCGTGATGTAATCTTTGGACGATTCCCTACAGCGTTTTCAGATCCTATCTATGTCTCATTAACAGTACTAGTTGGAGTTGTAATGTTCTTTTTGTTTGTAAAATTCAAAAAACAAATGGGCATATGGTTAGTTTTTGATGCAGTTGGATTGGGTGTATTTTCAATTTTAGGTGCATCAATTGCATACCAAGTAGTTGGATTAGAATTTCTTCCAATGCTGTTTGGTGGAATGATAACAGCAATTGGTGGTGGAATATTAAGAGACGTCTTTGTTCGAGAAATTCCAATTGTATTTGTAAAAGAAGTATATGCTATTGCAAGTATTATTGGAATTCTAGTATTTTATGCAATACTTTCATCTGGAGTAGATATACAGATTGCATCAATAATTGGTATAGTTGCAGCAACTGGAATACGATTACTTGCAATGAAGTATAATTGGAATTTACCAAAAGTTAGAGAATCTTAATTATGCATTATTTATGATATATTCAATTTTGATAAATATTCCAATTAATAATCTCGCACTTACGCCTATTGCTTTTTTATCTGAGGCGTACAATAACATGAATTTTTTGTAAAATTAAACGATTTGAGATTTTATGCTGGGGTGTAATCTTTTGCTTGTCCAGCAACTGCTTTTGCTTGGGAATCTGCTTTGCTGAGAATTTGCTCCTTTGTTTCATCAGTCATAAAGCCTGATTCAACAGATACAGAACGTGCAGATTGAGAAGCTTTGCTAAGGATTTGTGAAATGTTATCTGCTGTGATATATCCTGCTTCAATTGATAGTGTAACTGCTTCTTGATGGAGTTGAGCAAATGCATTTCTAATTTTCTCGACATCAATTACCATCTCTTCCTCAGCATATACAATTCCAGATTCTAATGCTGAAACAAGTGAAATTCCTGCTTCTACTGGTTTGATATCTAATTTACCTAGAATTGATGCTAATTTTTCATTAATTGCTTCTCCTTTTTTAACTGGAGTACTATCCTTTGCAATCCAAATTGTTCCTTGATCAATTTTAGTTGGAATTCCTGCTTCTTTGAATTCTGTAAGCATTGGTCCTGGTGCAATTCCTGTATTTTTAGCAGGAACTACAATATCGAAACTTGCAAGATCTCCTCCTCTTGCTGCCATCATAACTTTGTTTTTAGCAAGAAGAACGTTTAGCTTGAATGGTGACATGTCTGTAAACAAAAACATGCATTGTCCTGTTAGGTTATCTGTAATGTCTTTGACTCCTGGTACGTCTAGTTTCTCAAATGCTTTCTTTGCAAGTTTGTCTTTGACGCTGAAAAATTCTACTTCGCCTGCAAGAGTTTTTCTTAATGGGAGGATTTGTGTAGAACGAACTTTTCTCATTTTAATTACAGCTAGAACTTTGTATTTTTTTGGAAGTTCTTGTAATTGTTGAAACATTTGGGTTTTTCTTTTAGGGTATGAGGTTCTATTTTCATGCATATTTCTTCTTGACCTCTTGTGCTTGTTTTACAGGCTTGCCCATTGTAGTTTTAATTAAAATCTTTTTCATATTTTTCTCGCCGTTTGGTAGTTTCTTTTCAATTGCAGCTAGTACTGTATGTGCATTAATTGTTAAATCTGCATCATCCATTGATACGTCTCCAATTTTAGCTGAAATTGAAAGTGATGCTCTTGCTCTTACTTTGATACAAGATCTGAATCTTTGTAAGAATGCTTCAATAGATGCATCAAAGGGAACTGGTGTTGGCATCTTTCCTCTTGGACCTAAAAGTTGACCCAAAGTTTTACCAACTGCTGGCATTACTTTTGTATCTGCTAAAAAGAAATCATGTTTGTTAATGAATTTTCGAGATTCTCTTTTGTTAGCTCCGAATTTATCTAATTCTTCTGTTCCAAT
>Ga0233439_10005154_pt1 | contig 12290 bp, 25 predicted proteins | sample SI_123_September_6_FD_182713 | JGI IMG/M metagenome (GOLD analysis project Ga0233439, IMG submission 182713) | Seawater microbial communities from Saanich Inlet, British Columbia, Canada - SI_123_September2016_100_MG | ecosystem: Environmental > Aquatic > Marine > Inlet | place: Canada: British... | reverse complement strand
AAAAAGAAAAAAATTAAAAAAAAAAAAAAAAATAAAAAAAAAATAAATTTACACTGTTAGAAAAAAAGAGTTGGCTTTATTTATCCTAAATTAAAAAAAGAGATATGGTAAGCAATAGAGAAATGCAACTTTGTTCAAAGATGGCTAGAATCATTCAGAATAAAGGAGAAATACACCGATGGGATTTGGTAGATGAGGCAAGAATCTCCATTGGCGAATATAACAAGTTGAAGTCCTATTTTGAAAGGAAATATGCAAACTTTGTTAATTATTCTAAAGGGACGCAAATGTGGCTCTCATCAGTAGAAATTCCTTTGCCGGAGCAAGAAAAATTATGAACCCGGCAGGAATTAGGAGCCTCAGAATCCAAGAGTTAACAAAAATGGCTCTAAGAGGAGCCACTTATGAGGAAATTGAAAAACGTGCCTTACAAATGGCTAGTAGATCGACGGCAGAAGGATATGTCGCAGAAGTTATCCGGAGAGTCCAAAAATGAGTTTTGAACGTGATAGACAAATTGAGAAAATTGTTGAGGACGTTCTAAAACAATGCCCTGATGATACAGTTGTGAAGGACGTTATAGTTAGATTGAGGCAATCGCTATAATGGGCTTTAAAAAAACTACATGGACTAAAGAAGCCCATGAAAGAGCATGGCTAAGATTAGTCAACATGATGCAAGGTGAAACGTTTGATCCTCAAGCAAATAAAAAAAAGAACTTGGATAAAATCAAAGATGATTTTCCAAGATACTAACATGGGTGTAAAAACCCCATTACTTTTATAAAGTAAACTAGTTTATTTTTACTAATGAAAATGCAACAACCAAAATTAACCCTAACAGAAGCAAAGGGATTGTACGCAAAGACCGGATTTTGTGATCACTTTTTTGTATCAGAATTTGAAATCTATGGTTGTAACCGTATGCAAAAAGCCTGCCAAGTGTGCAGTAAAATCTTTGAGGAATGGTATAAATGAGTATTGAAGAAAAGAGTCCTTATTTTTCCAAAAGAATCAGAATTGGAGATGTAACAAGTCCAAAGGATTTAGTTGGAACAAAAGATTTCACTGTTGAACTAACATTTGGAAATCAAGATATAATCACTATCAAAAATAGAGAAGATGTAGCAGAAGTCCTACAAGAAAAAAATATGTTTGATATAGTTGAGGAGATCTATGCTCAAAGAGATGAATGGGCTAAAAAACGTGGATTTACATTTCTGGACACCCTAAAGAAATGAGCAAACTAATTGACGCAACAATCCGAATAAGAACAAAGGACGGAATAGTTGAATATGAGTTTGTTAGGTATTCTAATGTGGATCTTGAGTGGCATTGTACGGAGGTTACAAACCATCAGCATAATTCTGTATTGATAGAAAAAATACAGAACTTATTGACGGAGGAATATCCATGACTCAACTCTGTAAAGTATGCGATCATGAATTTACAGGAGATATGAATGGAATGATTCTATTCAATAACAACTGTGGACAAAATAGGCATTTGGGGAAATTGAAATGAGTACGATTCTAAAGCCCAAACTCTCATATTCTTGTTATTTGGGAGTCCATTGTTTTTCTAAAGGACAAAGAGCCTGCAAAAATAAATATGGTAAATGTGAGTGCGATTGTCATGTCTAGAGGATTATGTCATAAATGCAATTCCTCCGGTATGGAAACAACTTTAGACAATAAGGATCAGCCAATCTGTAAGGACTGTAAAAATGAACAAGGAGCAATGTAAAAAATGTGGACAATGGGTGGGAATCAAAAACATGAATAGACATACCATATCCAAAATATGTGAGGAAAATCAGAAATGAATTGCCCGGAATGTAATAACAAGATGTATGCCTTTGAGGAGGAGGAGGGCAAATGCCTCCCATGTAAGATGAAGGATCAGTTCAATAATGCCTAAAGGCTATATGCCTAAATCTAAGAATCAGGAACATATCACGCCTGATAGAGTTTTTGAGGAAATTGCTTTAAAATTTAGATTAAAAAGGAATGAACTTTATGATCCATGTCCTGCCGGGACTCCTTACAAGGCTCCAATATTTTTTAATGGACTATACGGATCTTGGGCTGAATACAATTACGTCAATCCTCCTTTTGAAGTTAAGACTTTAAGGAAATTTTATGCTAAAGCAAAAGAACAAGCAAAGAAGGGAAATTGCTCAATTATGCTTTTACCGTCCAAAACTGATCAGGATTGGTTTCACGATATTATATACAACGTATATGAAATATATTTTATCAAGGGACGGCTAAAGTTCAAAAATAATAAAGATACTGCTATGGGTGGACACTTTTTAGTCAGAATTGCCTAAAAACCATAACATCTATTAACTATTTTTAGAAATTTCTAATATTCCCGGAGTCGTTAGTTGCATTTCCACTTCGGGTATGCCGGAGATAACTTCAATGGCGAATCATCAAATATCATCAAGAAACCACCCTAAATTATAAATAGTAAACTAGTTTACTTTAGGTATGGAAATGCAAAATACAATTTCTAACTATTCGTCACAAATTCGTGACGAGTGGACACAATACAACCTCAAGGCTGAAACCCTTGTCCGAAACAATACACCGATGAACTATCAGGTTATTGTAAAGGACGATAAGCCGGTGGCTGTATTCACTAAAGCATACAAAGTGCTTCCAAATGAGGAGGCTCTAAAAGTGGCTAATGAAGTGACTAATCGCATGGGATTAATCCCTGCCTCCCAAATGAGTTCAGAGTGGAAATACAACGCCACTGAGAACTTCCCAGATGTTTTTTATGGAAAAAAGAATGGAGTTGTAACAAAAATGAGTGCTATGTATGTTAGCCCGGAGCCTGTCGATTTAGGACTTGGTTCAGATTCTGATCCGGTTAAGATTGGAGTCAAAGTGGGTAACAGTATAGACGGCTCACAAGGCTTTGGAGCCTGTGTTTTCATGTTTAGAAAAATATGTGGAAACATGAGTCAGCATTTACAATCTAGTAAAATGCTTCAACTTTCAACTGCTGAACTTGGAACAGTTCGCAACTTGAATACCCAAACAATCACTAGTGCTAGTTTCATACACCGTGAAAGTTTGAAAATAGAGATCGTTGATAACCTAATTGAGAATGTTATCAAAGGAGCAGATTCTGTCGTAAGAAAATTCAAACAGATGAAGCAAGACCAACTAACAAAAGAACAGGCTTTGGAAGTAGCAAGATTATATCCTGCAACTGTTTCAAAGAGTGTCGATTGGTTAGACTACAACAAAAAAAGTCAACAGTGGACTCCTAAAGTTAATGGGAGAACAATGTATGACGCATTCCAAGATGTGACCGATATTTTGAGTCACACTTCAAGACTAGGATTTGACGCTGTAAATCATGGTTTACAGTTAGCAGATAAAATCCTAGTAAGACAGGAGATCCGGGCATGAGTCCGGAGTCCCCTGTTGAAGTAACAGATGGCATTGAAGTCCATACCCGAAAAGATTTTGGAGATGATTTTCAGTTGAAAAAATCATGCCATACCTGTATTCACAACAAAGTATGTGCGCCATTTTTGAGCATGGTAGAAACTAAAAAGAACTTTGACGCCCAATTCAAGATGATGAAAGTTGAAATGCCAATTCAACCGGAAATGTTAGCCGTGACCTGTGCTAACCACTTGAAACCACAAGCAGAAGGATTTTTGAAATGATTTACGACAATCCAAAAATTGAGTCAAATAAAAGCAGAGGACAAACCTCACCTCCTTTTATTACTCATATCATGGATCAAGACCATGAAATCTTAGAACTCGAATACAACTTGGACGGATTGGTAATTGTTAGAGTGGTAGAACAAGGTGGCTCAAGTCCATGTATGCCTATAATCAAATTGATTAATGCCCTCCTAGAGTTAAATGAGGAAGGCATGAAACATGAAAAGCAATTTGATGGGTTTGACGCCTCTTGATAGTATGTCAACGATGTATGGCAAACAACCCTAATCCTTGGCAAGAATGTGATAATTGTATCAAAAAGGTGTTTTCTGAAACATGAGCAGAACTGTTAAATTCATCTATGAGGTATATCAATAATGAAAAGAGTTGCTTTGGTTTCAGGTGGCAGAGAATCAACTGCTATGGTTATCAAGCAAACTCCTCAATTTTTTGATGAACTAGTTTTCGCAGATACAGGAGATGATCCTCATGGATTAGCCACCATTGAACATCTTAACAAATATCATAACTGGAATATACAAATTGTTAGATCAAAACACTATCCAATAGTTGATTATTATCAAGACATTCATGTTGACGATAAAATTGATGATAAATTATCAGGACACGCTATGCCGTTTCATGCTCAAAAGGACTGTTCATCTAAATTCAAGATACAGCCGGCAAGAAAATATCTAAGAGAAAAATATGGTAAAAAGGAGTTTTTTGAGATATACTATGGATTCTCATTTAGTCTTAAAGAAGTTGGACGCAAAGAGCGTGTTATGGATCCAAGATACAAAGTAAACTATGCTGAATACAAATTTCCATTAATTGATTTGAAAGTTGATAGGGAATTATGTGGACAATTATGTAAGGATCTTTTGGGTTTTATTCCGGAACCGTCATTATGTGATATGTGTTTTGAACGTACTCAATCACAATGGAAGGAATTTTACAAGAAAAACCCTGAAAGATCTAAAGAGATTATGAAATTTGAAGAATCTAGTCATGTGTTCAAAGTTTTTGGATATGGATTGAACGGCGTCCCACTTAGAAGATTATTTGATTTAGAACCTTTAGATGAAGGACAAAAAACACTCTTTGAATCATTCCCGGACGAAAAAATTGAAGAAATGAAACAAACCGAAGATTTAGTCAAAAAGGTGTCCACTAGTTGTGCTTGTATGCAAGATGCACATTTATTCGAGCCGGAAAAATAGCCAAATTTTATTAAGGCTTATTTTTATTTTATTTTACATGGTAGAAGAATATCAAATTATCAATGTCCCAATTCCTGATTTGATACCTGATGAAACCAACCCTAACATTATGACTAAGGAGGAGGAAAATTCACTTGAGAGAGTTATTACAAAATATGGCTTTTTGGCTCCAATTATCGTCGATAAGGGACTCAATATTGTCGATGGAGAGCATAGATACAAGGTTTACAAGAAATTAGGACGTGAAACAATCCCGGCTTTTGTAATAGACGTCGATAAAATGGACAAAAAAATGCTAAGACAATTAATGAATAAACTTAGAGGAGTCCACGACAGGCATAAAGACGCATTAGAGTTTAAAGAAATGTTAGATGGAGGCAGATTGGACGGATTAGCAGAAATGTTAGCACGTCCTGTATCAGAATTTACATCACTTCTTGCTCCTCCGGACGAATTAAATCAAGATCCTAATCCAACAAAGGGATATGAGGAGTCATTCCTATCAGGTAACATTAAGCAGATTACAATCTATATGATGAATGATAAATATGAAGAAACATTACCAATTTTAGAGAGGTTAATGACAGAATATGGAGTGGATAATCATTCAGATATATTTTTCAAATTACTAGAGGAACATGAAACAAAAGAATAAAGATGTAACTTATCCTATTAAAGAAGGGAAAACAGATTTAGGAGAAATTCTTAAACTTATTGATAATGGAGATTTAAGAGATATTGAAGATAAAATAATATCTTGTAAATGTGCTAATTGTGGGGAATTTGCAATTAATACGGTTATGGAAAATGAAGAAAATAAAGACATGACAAAAAGGAGAAACGGGAATGAGTAAAAAATTAATCATTGACGGGGATTATAATTTACCGGATAAGATAATTAATTTTTGGGAGGAATTAATTGAAGCCAAGAGTAATTCAGGTTGAGAAGCAAGAACTCAATTTACACGATTTTGTAAAACGTGAAGCAGTTGAATCTGATTTTGGCGAATTAATCAGGGATTCTTGTATTATCAAAGAAGGTGACTCAATTAAAGCAGTATATCTCCGGTTGCCTCCTGTTCCATTAAAATTTAGAGAGGCTATAACAAATCAAAAGTATTCAAAGGCAAGACGTACAGCCGGTTTAATCACATACTCTAAGATCTTTGGCTCTAGTCCAAGAGAGCAGATCAGAAAAGATTATTGCTCCACGACGGCTTTTGCTAGAGATGATCCAGAAGGACACGCAGCAGTTTGCAAGTACGCAGAAAATTTAGCAGATTATTATGATGAGTTTTGTCCGGAAATATACGCATTTCATAAAGGACTCATAGATGAGAAGGTGAAATCAGATTGGGTAATTGAAAAATCTCCATTTACCTCCGGAATCATAAACAAGAATAATGCCCTCAATTATCACTTTGATAGAGGGAATTTCAGTGACGTTTACTCCAATATGGTCGCACTAAAACATGATGTTAGAGGAGGATATTTGTCTATGCCTGCCTATAATATTGGATTAGAAATTGCAGATAATTCTGTTTTATTCTTTGACGGTCAGAAGATCTTACATGGCGTGACTCCAATTACTTATCTAAACAGGGACGCATACCGATTCACTATTGTTTACTATTCATTAAAGCAGATGTGGAAATGCGAATCACCGGAGGAGGAATTGAACCGAATTAAGAAAAGAAAAACTGAACGTGAAGTTAAACGGCTCAAAAGACTCAAAGGTGAACTGCCTCAAGAGATCTAATGGAATTTTTACACCTCTCAACACCAAAATATGGAGGGTGGATCACTTATGCTTCTCATTTAATCCTCCGGGACTATCCAAATAAAATAGTGTATAAGGTGTCCAAGAAGTTAGAAAAGACAACAAGAGATTATGGATTTGGAGTAAGATACCAAAATATTCCAAAAGAGGCATTAAGAGCCATTCAAGATCCTGTAATCATATCTCTTGACTCTCATTTTTACGATTGTGTAAAATACCTGAAAGAGCCTACTGTAATCATACACGATACAGCAGAACCTTCCAAAAAGGAGTCAGAACTGTATCAATCATTCAAGAGAGTCCTTACACCAAGGAAGGCAACTGCTAAATTTCTAAAGGAAGAATACAACATTGACGCTGAATTTGTCGGCATACCATTCTATGAATATCCTAAAGGAGAGCCGGAGCCCAAAACAAAAGCAATCTCTATGACTAGAGTTGAGTGGAGAAAAAATCAGGATATAATCTGTAAGGCAAATGCTATGCTAGAAAATCCTATTGATATTTGGGGTAAACGCAATTTAATTTACGTTTTTCATACTCTCAATGAATTAGGCTTTGAGAAATGGGCTAAAGGAAAAAAGAATACAGGAGCATACGATATGAATTGGGAAACAAGGCAGAAGATTCTCAACCCGGCTAAATTTTCAGTTGATCTTGCTAAATACGTCCGGGACGGTGGAGGCACTGATTATTGTATTTTAGAGGCTATTCATCACGATACTGCGTTAATTTTACATAGAGATTGGGTAAATATTGAAGATTCTATATGGAAGGAAGGGCATAATTGTCTAGCAGTTGAAACTCCGGAGGAATTAGCAAACCTCATCAAAGAAGATCCGGACGTGACTAACATAGTCAAGAACTCAAAGCCAATCTTAAAAGAGGCTATGGAGTTGAAAGTAGTATGAGAATATTATGTGTTTTTGCTCACCCGGACGATGAATGTTATTGCGCAGGAACTCTAGCAAGATTGTCAAAGCAAGTCACTCCTGATGAGAATGGAAGATATAATGATGATAATCAAATGCGAGCAATTTATCTAAATAATGGAGTAGGAATAAGACGCAGAACACCGGGACAGCCTTTCAAACCTGTTAAGAATCCAAATGAGAGAGAAATAACCCGGCTTAAAGAGTTAGAACTATCAATGGAACTGATTGGAATCCCTGATTTTCAAGTCTATGATACTCCAAATATGAGAATGGATATGATTAGTCAACTAGAGGTTAATCAAATAGTTGAAGATGAAATAGCAGTATTCAAGCCGGATCTAATCATAACTCATTATGGAAATGATCTAAATGAAGATCATAGAAGGACGTTTACAGCCGTGAAAGTAGCAACTAGATTAAACCCGGAAAATAAAGTCAAGGCAGTAATATCCACTGATAATGATCAATCAAGAGATATATTCAAACCAAATATGTTCGTGGACATTTCAGATACATTAGAGATTAAGATGAAATCAATGGAAATGTATAGATCTGAATGGCAGGCTCCACCGGCAGAACGTAATGAACAAACAATGGAGATTATGGCTAGATATAATGGCTATAAATCAGGATTTACAACAGCCGAAATATTCCAAATTGTTTATCTAGTGAATCCTTTTAATTTAGATTAGGAAATGCAAAATTTACAAGAATGCGTATCATGTCTTAAAGAATGGATTATTGATTCAGAAATGGGAGGCAAATTAGACAAATCAGATCCATTTTATCCGGCATATAGACAATTAATCATATTAGATGAAAAATTACAGGAGATGGACGAATAATGCAATCAAGTGAATATTCTCCTTATTTATGTGGGTTTCAAAAATGTGGACTAAACAGTTTAATCAAATGGTTTCAGGAAACAAAAGGCATTACTGATATTCATACAACAGAAGATATTACAAGCGTCAACTGTATTCCTACTTACAAACCATTTCAAGATAAATGCTATCCAATAGCAATAATCAGGGATAAAATAGAGGCAGTATGGTCTATGTATTGGTTTTTTGGCTATTATAGACAATTTACTCTAGAGGAGTTTATGAAAATAGATAAACCCTCAATTCAATACGGTAATGAGAATCCTTGTAATAGAGTAGATTTTGACTATCATTTATCTAAATTTGAAAAATACTGTAATGAAGTCCCGGTGGTTTACAATTTAGATGAGATGAGGAAGTTATCAGGCTTTAAGAAGGAAAATAGCACTCAAGTTATGTTCGATCACTATGAGAAGGACGGAATGGGAAAACATTACAGGGATATTAACAAAGAGGATAAATCAATCATAAAGGAGGCTCTAAAGAACTACAATAGGGACGATCTAAAGCATAAGGTGAAACTGATATGACCCCATACGATCATCTAACAGATTTACCTCATTGGAGATGTTCTAAATGTCAAGGATTAAACTCATCAGTAAGAAAAGAATGTCTTGAATGTGGACTAGTAAAACCAAAGAATCCTCAATATAGGCATAAAGACAAAAAACAAGGAAGGTTACAAGAACGTGAATGAAGCAACCTGTCACCAATGCTTAAAGGAGTTTATTCAAAGATCTTCTAGACAAAAATACTGTAATACCTGTATAATCATTAGACGTAAGAAGCAGAAGGAACCTTTCAGAATAGTGAGTATGATAATATGAAACTATACGACAGAATTATAGCAAACAATTCAATAGATATGGATTTTGAAGAATCACCCGAAGAAATGAAAGAATTATTGGAAGCATTAAAAAATCAAGAAAAATATAATAAAATTATAGAATTTGTTAAAAATTACAAAGTGCCTTCACATGGTTATCCTTGGCATAATAAACTCAAAGAGATTCTAGAGTTATGAGATTATGTAAATGGTGTTATCACGTTAGGATTAAAACTCAAAGAAACCATGACTATCACCCAAGATGTAAAGGACTATGGGAGTGCGAATGTAAATGCCGATTCAAATACAATCCTCCAAAGCCGTATAATGAATATCATGTAGTGGCTAACGGCATATTCAATTAACCCAAAGTTTATTTATCATTAACGCAAGTTTGGCAGTAGGTATAACCATTGGCTAAAAGTAAAAGACTAATTGAAAAAAAAGAGGAGGAGAAAAGACTTGTTTTACACACTATATGTATGAGAATGAGTGAACGTGAGGCTCTAGTATATCTCAAAACTAGAAATCACGAAATGGGAGTGAACAAATATTATAATCTTAAAGAGGAAATTAAAACCACTAAAGTAACTACATTACAAAATATAGCATTACATGACGGTTTAATTGAACAACATTTAGACCGAATTAATACATTGGAAGTTATAGAGCATGAACTATGGCTAACATTCAATTCAGAACCCGATAATTACAAACGTGCCTCAATTCTAACTAAAATCGCAGAAATGCAACCGTACATATCCGGAGCCTATGACATGACTAGAGTTATCATGGAGAAACAAGTTGAACTTAAAACAGGATATGAAATGCCAAAGATTAGAACACCTTGAGAGATCCTAACAGAAAAATCCCATTTTATGGTCTATTAGAAGATGAGATGAGCATTAATGAGTTAGGCGTTAAACTGCCTGATTTACCTCAAAATAAATTAGAATGGATTGAAGCAGCACGTCCATTAGTAGCCGGTAAACCCCGACACTTTGACCTATTTCCATTTTATATCGAATTTTATGAGGACAATCACCCGAATATTATGTGCGTAAACGGACGTCAAACCTTCAAAACTACAACCTGTTCTGATATTCTAGGAAATGCGATAACAGCATGGGATAATGTAGAGGCAGGATATGTAGCAGATAATGAAGCCCACTTGGGAGCCTTTTCACTCCAGAGATTTAGAAAACAAACTATGATTCAAAATAGTAAATTAAGACAGTTTATGCCCGGCAAAGGAAGGGCAAACATTGGATCTACTGTATTACTAAATGACTCAATAGCATATCTTATGACCGATGAGAATGAGTATAACAAAGTAGAAGGTAAATCATTATCAGTTTTAATGCTAGATGAGGCACAATATCAAGATGTTCAATTCTTATCTAAAGCCTTTTACACCTTATCTCAAACTCATGGACGATTCTATTGCTTTGGTATAGGAGGTGAAGCCGGATCTCCATATAATGAGATGTGGGAGCGTACAGATCAGCGTGAATGGATATATGAAGATCCATTATGGCGTGATAGATTAGAATTTGATAATTTAGGCAACGTCATTAATGAACCGGACGAATTAAAGAGTATTCTAGCAGGAAGATGGACTCCAAGAAAACCTGAAAATACGCAGTATAGAGGCTATCATATGCCTCAAGAGATGTTCGCCACTATTCCTTTAACCATTAGGGACGCAGTTGAGAAATACAAAGTTCAGCCTGAATTATCAATAGAATGGCAAAGGATAAACAATCCAAAATCAATTTACTTATCTCACTGTAAAGGAGAGTTTTTCAAAGCAGAACGTCGTCCAATTACTCCGGAAATGGTCAAGAACTGTATGAACCCTTACAGATACATGAAATTATTAACAGTTGAAGAAATTAGAGAAATTAAAGCATTATTTGGAAATGAAGTTAGAATCCTAATGGGAGTTGATTTTGGTAGTGGAGCCAGTGCCGGATCTTTAACTGTAATCAGTATAATTATCCATTGGCGTAAATCTAAACGCTATCAATTAGCCTATATCTCACGACGTCCTCAAGAGAATCAGATTGACCAATCTCGATACATAGCAGATGTATTTAGAAGTGCTAACTGCGACTTTGGAGTTGGAGATTTAGGTTATGGACAGATTCAAGTTAAATTAATTCAGGACGGAGGCAGAGATTCAAATGATAATAAATTCAATGGTTTAGGATCTTCTCATTTTGTAGGCTGTCGTTCAACTGGAGATTTACATAAAGAGAGTTCAGAATTTAGAGAAACAACTGACGAGCATGGAACCGAAATATCAAGAGTTAACATCTCCAAAACGGCAGCAATTCAAAAGTTTATAGATTTACTAGAGTGGCAAGTGAGTCACCCTAATTTCCCGGAGGATAAAACATTCAACCGTCCAAAATTAATGATACCGTATGAGAATGACTATGACGTTGACTTTTTAATTAAAGATCTATGCGCAACTACAAGAAAAGATTTAGAGCAAGATTCAGATTTGGTAGTTGAAGATCCTAGACAACAAGCCAAGAAGGAATTTAATCACCCGGCTGATTCTATGATGAGTTTAATTTACTGCTTTACAGCAGATGAGAACTTTGATGAAGGAGCATACTCTATAAGCAGGACGTCAAGAGCGTGACCAAAAGGTATCATTATTGTAAAAAGTGTAGAGGAGATAATGATGAGGTGTAAACTTTGTAAAAATGCCACTGCTAAAGCAAATAAGAATAGGCACTGTTGGAATTATATGCACTGTCCCAAGTGTCATTATTTAGGTAAAACCGGAGCCGGACGAAAACATGAGGTGTAGCAATCCCGAATGTCGCAAAGTGAGTCGATCTCCTAAAGCGATGAATTGGAGAGATTATCAACTTTGTTATCGCTGTTATTGTATTAGGATTCTAAAATCCATGCCAAAAAAAGGAACCGGAGGAA
>Ga0233439_10005144_pt1 | contig 12305 bp, 9 predicted proteins | sample SI_123_September_6_FD_182713 | JGI IMG/M metagenome (GOLD analysis project Ga0233439, IMG submission 182713) | Seawater microbial communities from Saanich Inlet, British Columbia, Canada - SI_123_September2016_100_MG | ecosystem: Environmental > Aquatic > Marine > Inlet | place: Canada: British... | reverse complement strand
CAGGACCTTGACCGTACCGTCAGGCAACTTGAGCAGCTGCAGGATCGTACCCACGGTCCCGACCGTATAGAGATCCTCCGGAGACGGATCGTCTTCACCTGCATCCTTCTGCGTCACGAGAAGGATTTGCTTGTCGTCCTTCATCACATCTTCGAGCGCCCGCACCGATTTCTCGCGCCCAACAAACAGGGGAACGATCATGTGCGGAAACACGACGATGTCGCGCAACGGCAAGACCGGGAACAACGTACCTTTGGAAATATCTGTCATGTCACATTCCGAGTTCGCAATATTGGTTTCCAGATTAACCAAGAAACCTTGCGCAGGGGTTTACGGAGGACGTTAGGGAACGCCGATTTGGCGAGTCGCGCCATGACCAATTATTTGGTCTATCGCGCCCCGACAATCAAGTGGGTGGAACAAGTTGTGAACATCGGCGCACTACGGCCGACGCATAAAAAATGAGCTGAATGGCCGGGCCCGACAGCCCGTTCATACCGGATCAGGCGCTGTTGCCCAGATCCTCACGCTTGTCTGCGTAGATGTGCAGCGGGAGGGCATTGCCTTCGACGACTTCGCCGTTGATCACCACCTCTTCGACGCCATCCATACCCGGAAGCTCAAACATCGTGTCGAGCAGGATATTCTCCATGATGGACCGCAGACCGCGCGCGCCGGTCTTCCGGGCGATTGCCTTCTTCGAAATGGCCAGCAGCGAATCCTCGGCGAACGACAGCTCGACCCCCTCCATTTCGAACAGGCGCTGATACTGCTTGATCAACGCGTTCTTCGGCTGGGTCAAAATCTGGACCAGGGCGTCCTCATCGAGGTCACCCAGCGTGGCGAGGACCGGCAGGCGACCCACGAATTCGGGGATAAGGCCGAATTTCAGAAGATCCTCGGGCTCAACCTCACTGAGAAGTTCCCCGGTCTGCCTGTCATCAATGCTCTGCACGTCGGCGCCGAAGCCGATCGCTGTGTCTTTTCCGCGGCTGGCGATGATCCGTTCCAGGCCGGCGAACGCGCCACCGACGATGAACAGGATGTTGGTTGTGTCGACCTGCAGGAATTCCTGCTGCGGATGCTTGCGCCCGCCCTGCGGCGGCACAGATGCAACCGTGCCTTCCATGATCTTCAGGAGCGCCTGCTGCACGCCCTCGCCCGAGACATCGCGGGTGATCGACGGATTGTCCGACTTGCGGCTGATCTTGTCGACTTCATCGATATAGACGATGCCGCGCTGCGCCCGCTCGACGTTGTAGTCGGCCGACTGGAGCAGCTTCAGAATGATGTTCTCGACATCCTCACCGACATAGCCCGCTTCCGTGAGCGTCGTTGCGTCCGCCATGGTGAAGGGCACATCGAGGATCCGCGCCAGCGTCTGCGCCAGCAGCGTCTTGCCGCAGCCCGTCGGGCCAATCAGCAGGATATTCGACTTGGCGATCTCAACCTCGTTGCCCTTGGGGCCGCCGCTGAGACGCTTGTAATGGTTGTGGACCGCAACGGAGAGCACGCGCTTGGCCCGGCTCTGCCCAATCACATAGTCATCCAGGACTTCGCAAATCTCTTTCGGAGTCGGCACGCCGTCGCGCGACTTCACGAGTGTCGATTTGTGCTCTTCGCGGATGATGTCCATGCACAATTCGACGCATTCATCGCAGATGAAGACCGTCGGTCCCGCAATCAGCTTGCGGACTTCGTGCTGACTCTTTCCGCAGAACGAGCAGTACAGAGTGTTCTTCGTATCGCCGTTACCGGACTTGCTCATACCAATTTGGTCCCGTGCTGGGGCGTGGTCTCCGGCAGAACTCTCTGCCGACGCGAATCACTAACAGAAGCAATTGAACAATAGCTAACCGTCAGCAATCAATAATTAGTTAAACGAGCGGACCGACAACGCACAAGCTTTCCCGTCGATCTAATCGCTTTCTTTTTCTTCGTCGTCATCGGCGCGCTTCGACACGACCTCATCGATTAAGCCGAATTTCTGGGCTTCGTCGGAGGTATAGAAACGATCGCGCTCAAGCGCCTCGCCGATCTTCTCGACCGGCTGCCCGGTGTGTTCGGCGTAAATTTCGTTCAACCGCTGACGGATTTTCAGGATTTCCTGGGCGTGAATTTCGATGTCCGTCGCCTGGCCCTGGAAGCCGCCGGAGGGCTGATGCACCATGATGCGTGCATTCGGCAGCGCATATCGCTTGCCCTTGGCACCGCCCGCCAGCAACAGCGAGCCCATCGAGGCCGCCTGGCCGACGCAAAGCGTCGCCACATCCGGGCGGATGTACTGCATGGTGTCGTAGATCGACAGGCCCGACGTCACGATGCCGCCCGGCGAGTTGATGTAGAAGCTGATGTCCTTGTTCGGATTTTCCGCCTCCAGGAACAGCAGCTGCGCGCAAATCACGCTCGCAACCTCGTCCCCGACGGGACCGGTCAGGAAAATAATGCGTTCCTTCAGCAGCCGGGAATAGATGTCATAGGCGCGCTCGCCGCGGTTCGTCTGCTCGACAACCATCGGCACAAGCGAGTTCATCCGCGGTGCTTCATAATTCGCCATGATGTTGAGTTACTCCGTACTCGGGCCAGACTGGCAGTTTCTACAAAATAGGTTACGAACAGGTTTCCGCAAGAGGCAGCACCGACAGGACTAGGACTTCGCCGCCGTCTCGCCGTCCTTCTTCTTACTTTTCGGAGCGGCCTTCTTCTTGGCCGGCTTCTTTTCGTCCGCAGCGTCAGCCTTCTTTGCAGCAGGCTTCTTCGTGGCCGCCTTCTTGGCTGCCGGTTTTTTCTTGGCGGGTGTCTTTTTCGCCTTGTCCGACTTGGCATCGGCCGCTTCGGCTTCGGCCTCCGCGTTGAGCTCTTCCGGCGTCAGTTCACGCTCGGTGACCTTCGCCATTTCGATGATGAAGTCGACGACCTTGTCCTCGAAGATCGGCGCCTGCAGCGACGCGCTGGCCTGTGGATTATCCCGATAGAACTCGATGACCTGCTGTTCCTGACCGGGCAGCCCGCGGGCCTGTTCCATGATCGCGCGGTTGACCTCTTCCTGGGTCACCGTCAGGCCGTTCTGCTCGCCGATATGCGACAGCAACAGGCCCAGTCGCACGCGCCGGTTTGCAATGTCCTGATATTGCGGACGCAGCTCGTCGTCGGACTTACCCTTGTCCTCATCGTCGAGCTGATCTTCTTCCTTCGCCTTTTCAACCTGGGACCAGATCTGGTTGAACTCGTCTTCGGCCATCCGCGGCGGGACTTCGAAATCATGCGCATCGGAGAGCTTGTCGAGCAGGTCACGCTTGGTGCGTTCGCGGGTCAACCGGCCATATTCCTGGCCGAGCTGGTCGCTGATCGCGTCCTTGAGCGCCGCCAGGTTCTCGAGCCCGAGATTCTCGGCAAATGCGTCATCGACCGTCACCTCGACGGCCTCGTGGATCTCCTGCACGGTGCAATCGAAGACGGCATTCTTGCCGGCCAGATCGTCGACCGTGTAGTCCGCCGGGAACGCAACCTTCACCGTGAGTGGCTTGCCGGCTTCAACACCCACCAGCTGGTCTTCGAAACCGGGGATGAACTGGTCGGACCCGAGCTCGAGCCGGATGCCCGTGCCTTGGCCGCCTTCGAACGGCACATCGTCGATCTTGCCAACGAAGTCGATGATGACGACATCGCCCTTTGCCGTGGGACGGGCCTTCTCGATGGCCTTGGTCTCGCGGTTCTGCTGGGCGATCCGGTCGATCGCATCTTTGATCTCGTCATCGGTGGGCTTCACCTTGACCCGATCCAGTTCGATCGCTGCGAGGTCAACGGTCTCGATATCCGGCAGGATTTCGACCGAAAGATCATATTCCAGGTCCTTGCCCTCGTCGAAGGAAACCACTTCGATCTTGGGCTGGCCCGCCGGGCGTAAACCGCGCTCGCTGAGCACTTCCTGGGACGATTCCTGGACGGCCGCTTCGAGCACCTCGCCCATGACGGAACCGCCGTAGCGTTGTTTGAGGATCTTGAGCGGCGCCTTGCCGGGCCGGAACCCGGGGATGCTCACATCGCGCCCCACTTCGGTCAGGCGTGTCTCGACGCGCTGCTGAATATCATTCGCTGCGATCGTGATCTTGAAATCACGCAGCAAGCCTTCGGTATTTGTTTCGACAACGTCCATGACCAGGTCCGATTTCCTGCTTTCTTGTGTTTCCAATCCCGCTGGCCTTCTCGGACCACCGGTTTGCGGCAGATAACCGCATCTCAATACGCTTCAACGCGCCTGTGCAAGTGGTGCGGGCGAAGGGACTTGAACCCCCACGACTTTTCAGTCACCAGGACCTAAACCTGGCGCGTCTACCAGTTCCGCCACGCCCGCGCACGCGCTTGGTGTAGCTTCAGGCTCGCACGTTACGCGCTTTCGAGCGGCAAACCGCCCGAACGGCGGATGTCCTATACCATCGCACGAGCCGAGTAAACGCCCGACGAAACGGATCGGCCGGGGGATCAGAACGTGGTGTTCGGCACCCCCTCCAGCCCGAGGTCTGCATAAAGTGATTTCAGGACCTGGGGCAGGCAGTCGGCGATGTCGTCCGCGATCAATCCCGGCCCAAACCGCTCTGCCGCCGCGCCATGCATCCAGACTCCGGCGCAAGACGCCGAAAAGCCCGGCATTCCCTGGGCCAGCAGCCCCAGAATAAGCCCGGCCAGCACGTCGCCGCTGCCGGCGGTCGCTAGCGTCGGCGGGGCGTTGTCGTTGATGGCCGCGCGACCATCCGGTGCGGCAATGACCGTATCGGCGCCCTTGAGGACCACCACCGCCCCGGACAGGGCGGCGGCGGCACGTGCCCGGCCAAGCCGGTCCATAGTATCGGCGCCCCCACCAACGTCAGTATGCCCCTCACCCGAAGTCTTGCCGAAGAGCCGGTCAAATTCTCCCGCATGCGGCGTCAACACGGTATCCGCCGCGCGGCCGCGTACGCGCTCAAACAACGCCTCAGGATTGTCGGCAAAGACCGAAATGCCGTCCGCGTCGATGACACAGGCGTGCGCGCCGTCGAGTGCCGCCAGAACATTTGCGCGCGTACCAGAGGTCACGCCATTGCCCGGACCGACGAGCACGGCACGCACCCGCGGGTCCGACACGGCGGCGGCGAAGGCCGCGGTGTCTATGGTATCGCGCACCATGATGGAGGGCCGCCCCGACCGGTAGATGGCGACCGCTTCAGGCGGGCTCGCGATCGAGACCAACCCGGCGCCCGACCGCAACGCCGCATAGGCCGCCAACTGTGCCGCGCCCGTCAGCTCCCCGCCGCCCGCAACGATCGCATGACCGCGGCCATATTTGTGCCCTTCGGCATCCGGGCGCGGGAAATCCGACGCCCAGAACATCGGTACGTTCCGCGACTGAGTCGGGTGGATATCCTCAAGGACCTCGTCCGAAATACCGATGTCCGCGACACGCACTTGCGCACACAGGCCGCGTCCGGGAAACAGCAGATGCCCGGGCTTGTGGCGGAAAAACGTGACCGTCAGGTCAGCCTTCGGCGCGGCGCCCAGGACGGCACCGGAATCGCCGTGAACCCCGCTGGGGACATCGATCGCCAGACAGGGTTTTGCATAGTCGTTGATCTCGTTGATGATCTTGAGCGCCACGCCTTCAATCGGTCGGGTCAACCCGGCCCCGAACAGCCCATCGACCACCACATCGGACCAACGCACCCATTCCGGCGACAGCGCATCCACTTCCCCATCGCATTCCTTGACCCATCTTGCGGCGTTGACCGCAGCATCGCCGGCGAGATCATCGATCTCCCCGAGCAGGCCCAGCGCCACGTCGCGGCCGCGTTCCGTCAGCAGGCGGGCGGCAACAAACCCGTCGCCACCATTGTTGCCCGGACCACACAGCACGAGAACATGCCCGCGTGGCCATCTCGCATCCAAGGCATCGGCAATCGCCGCGCCGGCGCGTTCCATCAATTCGAGACTGGAGACACCGTGATCCACCGCCGCCGCATCCGCGCGGTACATCTGCGCGACGGTCAGCAGTTCCGTCGCGTCATGGGACCAGCGTGTCGTCATTATTCGGATACTCCTTCACGATCCGACACAAGCCTAGCAGCACCGGACGCAATCCGGTTGCGTCATGTCAGTCGCGAAATCCATGCGGGGAGAATGGGGTGGCTGAGGGGTCTTGAACCCCCGACCTCCTGGACCACAACCAGGCGCTCTAACCAACTGAGCTACAGCCACCACAAGCGGGCGTTTGTGTAATCGCCGGACTGGATCGCGTCAAGCAAACCCGTCAACCCGATGCAATCTTCTTTTGCCACCCGTTTGAAGGCAACTATCTCGGGTAGGCGGCAAACTCGACCAACCCGACATTCCCGCCATTGCTTGCGACCACGTCGAGGCGCAGTCGCTTCGCCTGCAGATCCACCTCGAAGCGATGGGGTTTGGCGGCGTCGGGCAGCTTGAACGGGCCGGCCGTCTGGCCGCTGTCGGCGGTCACGGTGAACTCGAAAATCTGGGCGGTGTTGTTGCTCATCGACCGGGTCCAGACCTCGATCGCACCCACGTCGCTCGACTTTGCAAACTCGATCTCGATGAAGCCCTTGTCGCCGTCGCCGTTGGTCGACCATTCGGTGGCGCGGCTTCCGTCGATGGCGCTGTTCGCGCCCCAGCTCGCATCATTGGCGCCGCCGCCGAAGTTGCTCGAGACCGCGGTGACGCGCGCGCCCGCATCGAGAGAAGCGAGGTTCAACGCCGCGTTGGCATCGCGCTTCGGCGTGTGGAATGTCTGCACCTTGCTGACATACAGCGTGCCGTCGACGGCGGTCCCCTGCACCCGATAGAAATAGGTCGTGTCCGGCTTCAGCCCGGTGATGGCCGGATGGTGATCGGTGTGGGCCCCGCCGTTCATGTCCTGGTCGACGGTGACCTGGCCGAAGGCAGCGGTCTCGCCATAGACCATCGAACAGGCCAGCGGCACCGAGGACACGAACCGCAATATTCCGTCAAGACTGGTCAGGTCCTCGATCCGCGGCGGGCCGTTGGTGAACACGTCATCGATCGGGCGCACCTTCAGGGCGGCGTCCGAGATCGTGTCGGCCTCGGCGGGTCCCGTGACGAAAGGCGGCGCGACGTAGAGCGAGACGGCGATTGCCGTGGCGGCGAAGATGCGGAGCGGGTTCATGGTCACCTCTTGGACTGGATGGCGACCAGAATATTAGACGTTCAATATATAATAGCCACAACCGGCATCGTTCCTCACCGATTTTTGAACAGCGCCCGCAAAGATAAACACGCTGTCAAAGCTGCTCGGCGAGCCAGTCCACCATGCCCGTGCGGACCTCGAAGGCGCGGTTGTGGCAGCAATGGACGCCATCCTCGACCATCCACAATTCTCCGTTGCCGGGCAGCGCGGCGGCAATACGCTCCGCCTGGGCCGCCTTGAAGATCGCGTCGTGCCGGCCGTGCACGACGAGCACCGGTGAGCTGACATCGCCGATGCAGTCATCCAGCGTGGCGTCGTGCACCCGGGCCAACGCACCCGCCTCATCTTCTGCGCCGGTCGCCCACACGAAACCGGCGCGGATCAGCGGCGGCATGGTCGGCCAGTCGCTCAAATCCCAAGCCCCGCCGAACACCACCGTGGCCTTGATCCGCGGATCCACGGCCGCGGCCTTGACCACATAGATGCCGCCCAGGCTCCGGCCGATCGTGCCGATCCGGGACCCATCGACTTCCGGCCGCGCGGCCATCGCCTCGAATGCTGACGAGATGCACGCCTCATAGTCAGGGCCGAGCAGCAATCCGGGATGCGCCTCCCCCTGCCCCGGTCCGTCGAATGCGAGAACGGCAAGGCCGCGCGCCACGGCAATATCCATGACGGTCGCGAAATCTTCCTTGGTGGAATCGAGCCCTGGCACCAGCAATATGCCCGGCACCGGTCCGTCGCGGTCTGCGGGCACCCGCAAATACGCAGGCAGCACGGTGTCAGCAAACGGAATATCAAGACGCTCTGCCGGCGGCGACATCAGCGGTGCCGCCATCGCAAACGCGTCCGTCTTGCGCACCTGCAGTTCCGTCTTCAACGCAGGCAGGTGAAACGCGACGACCTGGGCGAAGTGAAAACAGATTGCCGCCCGCACGAATGCGGCGGCGGCACTCAGTCCATGACCCCGCGCCTGCCGGTCGGTACCGACTGCGAGATAGCCATCGCCGATCTCGGACCAGGCGACAGGCCATTCGTCCCAGGTCGCGGCGCGATTGCGCACGGCCAGTGCATCATTGGGGTCGCCACCATCGGCGACCAGGCGCGGAATCCAGTATTTCAGGACCTCTTCATCGTCGAGCGGACGTGATTGATCGTCGGACATGCCACCTACCCCCGTTTTTTTTGCCTGTATCAAGGCTGGATGTTTGCAGGTCCGGGCGCCGCAGGAAAGCTTTTGCCCTGCAAATCTCCGACCGCCTATAGTGCGCGCCGTTTCATGAGACGAAGAATGAGAGATCGGGCATGACAGGCGCAAAGCTGCAAACGGCGGAGAATCTCAGCCGGCTTGGAACGGAATCCGCGTTCGAGGTTCTGGCCCGGGCCGAAGCGCTCAAGGCCGAGGGTCACGACGTCATCAATCTGGGCATCGGACAGCCGGACTTCAGCACGCCGGAACATATCGTCGAGGCCGCCGTGAAGGCGCTGCGCGACGGGCATCATGGCTACACGCCGGCACCCGGTATCCTGCCGCTGCGCGAAGCCGTGGCGGCAGATATTCTCCGTTTGCGCGGCGTCGAAGTCGACCCGAACAACATCGTCTGCGTGCCCGGCGGCAAGGTCACCATGTTCTTCGCCATCATGATGTTCGGCGAGGCCGGTGCCGAGATCATGTATCCGAACCCCGGTTTCCCGATCTATGAATCCGCGATCAACTATTCCGGTGCCAAGGCCGTCCCGATACCGTTGCTTGAAGAGAACGACTTCTCGTTCGATGCCGACGAGGTCCTGTCTCTCATCACACCGGCGACCCGGATGATTATCATCAACACGCCCGCCAACCCGACTGGCGGCGCCGTGCCCAAGGCGGAGATGGACAAGCTCGCCGCGGGCCTCGAGAAACACCCCCATGTGGCGATTCTCTCCGACGAGATCTACGGCCAGATGACCTATGACGGGCACGAGCATGTCAGCCTCCTGTCGTATGAGCATCTGCGCGACAGGTTGATCCTGCTCGACGGCTGGTCAAAGACCTACGCCATGACCGGCTGGCGGCTGGGCTACGCCCTGTGGCCGGAAAGCCTGGTCGACGCCGCCACACGGCTGGCGATCAACTGCCATTCCTGCGTCAACGCCGGAACCCAGTTTGCCGGCATCGCGGCGCTGGAAGGCCCGCAGGATTCGGTGCACGAGATGGTGCGCGCCTTCGACGAACGCCGGCATGTGATCGTCGAGGAGCTGAACGCCATCAAAGGATTCTCGTGCCGGACCCCGATGGGGGCATTCTATGCGTTTCCCAACATCTCGGGCACGGGCCAGTCGGCGCGCGAGGTGCAGGACAAGCTGTTGAGCGACGCCTATGTCGCCACGGTGGCCGGCACCAGCTTCGGCCATCTGGGCGAGAATTACGTCCGGTTTTCCTATGCGAATTCGGTGGAGAATATCCAGGCAGCGCTGGAGCGCGTGCGCGAGATCTACAACTAGCTGATTAAATTATAGGCAATCTGCTTGTTTTTCGAGCATTTTGGCCGCAGCTGAAAGTGGCGCCGAATGGATTATCCCTTTACTTTCAGTCAATTGCATAAGAACGCCAAGTGGCATAAAGCATGCTATGCCCATTATATCGGCGGTGCGCATTCCGTGCCCGTCGATTGAGCACAGCGGTGGAGGCAAACAGGCTGCAAATGAAAAAGATTGAAGCCATTATCAAACCGTTCAAGCTCGACGAGGTGAAGGAAGCGCTACACGAGGTTGGGCTCAAGGGAATCACCGTGGTCGAGGCCAAGGGGTTCGGCCGCCAGAAAGGCCACACTGAGCTGTATCGCGGCGCCGAATACGTCGTCGACTTTCTGCCCAAGGTGAAGCTTGAGATCGTCCTGGAGGACTCTCAGGTCGAACGGGCAATCGAAGCCATCCAGGAAGCGGCCCGTACCGGCCGTATCGGGGATGGCAAAATATTCGTCTCAACGATCGACGAGGCGATCCGGATTCGTACTGGTGAACGCGGCGCCGACGCCGTGTAGCGGTTTTGAAGTCGAGTAAATGTTCGATCACATATCAAAGATTTTTCCGAAAGACAGGGGAGCCTAAACAATGTCCGACATCAAAACCGTACTGGACATGATGCAAGAGAACGACGTCGAGTTTGTGGATTTTCGGTTTACCGATCCGCGCGGCAAGTGGCAGCACACCGCGCAGCACGTCTCGACCGTCGATGAAGACATGCTGACCGACGGCATCATGTTCGACGGGTCGTCGATCGCCGGCTGGAAGGCCATCAACGAATCCGACATGACCTTGCGTCCGGACCTGAGCTCCGCCGTGATGGATCCGTTCACGGCCCAGCCGCAGCTGATCCTGTTCTGTGACGTGCTCGAGCCGTCCACCGGTGAGCTCTATTCGCGCGATCCGCGCGGCACGGCTCGCATGGCGTTGGCCTACATGGAATCGACAGGCGTCGCCGACACGGCATTCTTCGGCCCCGAGGCCGAATTCTTCGTGTTCGACGATGTGCGCTTCGAGACCTCGATGAACCGCAGCTTCTATGAAGTCGACAGCGACGAAGGTCCGTACAATTCGGCGGCGGATTTCCCCGAAGGCAACATGGGCCATCGTCCGGGCATCAAGGGCGGCTACTTCCCCGTCGCACCGGTCGATTCGATGACCGACATTCGCGCGGAAATGGTGACCACGGCCCTCGAAATGGGCATCGCCATGGAAAAGCATCACCACGAGGTTGCCCCCAGCCAGCATGAGCTCGGACAAAAGTTCGACACCCTGCTGCGCACGGCCGACCAGATGCAGATCTACAAATATGTCGTGCACAATGTTGCCCACCAGTATGGCAAGACGGCGACCTTCATGCCGAAGCCCATCGCCGGCGACAACGGCTCGGGCATGCATGTGCATCAGTCGCTCTGGAAAGACGACAAGCCGATGTTCGCCGGATCGGGCTATGCCGATCTGTCGGAAAATTGCCTCTACTACATCGGCGGCATCATCAAGCACGCCAAGGCGCTGAACGCGTTCACCAACCCGACCACGAACAGCTACAAGCGTCTCGTGCCCGGGTTCGAGGCACCCGTTCTGCTCGCCTATTCTTCGCGCAACCGTTCGGCGTCCTGCCGCATCCCCTACACGGCAAGCCCGAAGGCCAAGCGTGTCGAGGTCCGGTTCCCCGATGCGACGGCGAACCCGTATCTCGCCTACTCGGCCCTGCTGATGGCCGGACTGGACGGCATCGAGAACAAGATCCATCCGGGCGACCCGATGGACAAGGATCTCTACGACCTGCCGGCCGAGGAGCTCGAGGGCGTGCCGACCGTGTGCGCGTCCCTGAGCGAGGCTCTGGAATCCCTGAGCGCCGATCGCGATTTCCTGAAGAAGGGCGATGTGTTCACCGATGATCAGATCGATTCCTACATCGCGCTCAAGCAGGAAGAGGTCACACGCTTCCTGCAGGCACCGCATCCGGTCGAGTTCGAGATGTACTACTCGGCCTAAGCAAAACAGCCGAAGTCCAAACGACGAAGGCCCCGCCATCCGGCGGGGCCTTTTTCTTGCATGATCGGCCTGTCTGTGGCCGACCGGTCAGGACCACTTGGTCTTGGGCTTTTCCTGTTCGACGCCATCGACGAAGACCGCGTCCACCTGCTCGTTGAAGAAGCAGAGATAGTCCTTGATGCCCGCGCTCTCATGCACCGGGTCGCGATAGAACCAGACGATGTCTTCGAAGGTCTTCGCGCCGACCTGGACGTGATGGTAGCTGGCCGTGCCTTTGTACGGGCAGTTTGTCTCTGTCTCGGACGGACGCAATTCGGCGATCACGTCGTCACGCGGAATGTAGTAGCGGGTCGGCAAGCCGGTCTCGAACAGGAACCGCGCCCGCGTCGTCTCGGCCACCGTGATACCGCCCAGCTCGATGCGCACGGGGCGCGAGCTGTCCAGAATGTCTACCCGCACCTTCGGACTGCGGGCGTGGACGAAGACCTCTTCGTCCTCCTCGTGCCAGGCATCCATCTTTTTCCAGTAGAAGGCCAGGTAGTCCTTGAGCCCGGCTGCCTCGTCGAACGGCTGCTCATAGCTCCACACGGCGTTCTCGGCCGTCTGTCCG
>Ga0233439_10005142_pt1 | contig 12305 bp, 13 predicted proteins | sample SI_123_September_6_FD_182713 | JGI IMG/M metagenome (GOLD analysis project Ga0233439, IMG submission 182713) | Seawater microbial communities from Saanich Inlet, British Columbia, Canada - SI_123_September2016_100_MG | ecosystem: Environmental > Aquatic > Marine > Inlet | place: Canada: British... | reverse complement strand
CTTCTGCTGCTTTTAATCTTGCTGCTTCTGCTGCTTTTAATCTTGCTGCTTCTGCTGCTTTTAATCTTGCTGCTTCTTCTGCTGCTTTTAATCTTGCTGCTTCTACTGCTGCTTTTAATCTTGCTGCTTCTACTGCTTCTTTTGCGATTCGGTCTGCTTCTGCTTTTGCGATTCGGTCTGCTTCTGCTTTTGCGATTCGGTCTGCTTCTGCTTTTAATCTTGCTGCTTCTGCTGCTTCTGCTTCTACCGCTGCTTCTTCTGCTGCTTTTAATCTTGCTTCTGCTTCTGCTTCTGATAATTCATAAATAACATATATGTAATTTATAGTATTTTTATAATGTGGTCTAAAATACCATTTAAGGACATTTAAACCCCAGTCAGGTGGTCCATAATGATTTATATGAGACTTATAAATCCAATGATTACTATTTATCCCAGTTTGTATCCATTCGTTTAATTTACCATCTGTTCTGGAAGCAGGCATCCACATATCTCTATTTCCATCATTAATACCTGCATCTTCAAATTCTTGTTGGGTTGGTAATCTACTTAATCTATTTTCATTTTCTTTTTTCGCTAAAATTTTTAAACCAGACCACGTTATAGGAGTATCTTCTTTTAAGTAAATCTTTTCAATAGTTGGTTTTTCAATAGTATTTTCTTCAAAACCTTCTTTTGTTGTCTTGGTATTCATATAAAAAATTATACAAACAATTACAACAATAACACCCAATAGAATTTTATTGGTTTTATCCATTTTGATTATTATTAATATATATTTCAATGATTTAGTATATAATTAGATAATTTAATGGATTTTATAATTTATAATAAAAAAATGTAAATATGAAAAAAATTATTTATTTATTTATTTATTTATTTATTTATGATGTATGAATCATTGGAATATAAATATTTCCAACTCCTTCATAATCTGCTTGAATCGCAATAACTCCAGAATGTTTATTTGGCATATGTTTTAATATATTTGTAGTTGAATTATTATTATTATTGGAATTATTATTGGAATTATTAGCAGGATTATAGGTGGTTTTATCTACAACTGGGTCTGGAATATTATTGCCATTACTTACTCCATTTGAACCATATTGGGTAGGTAAATTAGCACCTGTTGAGAGACTGTTATTTCTATTATTTCTATTATTTCTATTATTTCTATTATTTCTATTATTTCCATTATTATTAGTATTATAATATTCTTCTTCACTAACAACATCTTCAGCATTAACAGCATTACCAGAATTCATAGAATTAGCACCTGTTGAATTATAACCTGTTGAATTAGCACCTGTTGAATTAGCACCGTTTGAATTAGCACCTGTTGAATTATAACCTGTTGAATTAGCACCTGTTGAATTAGCACCGTTTGAATTAGCACCGGTTGAATTAGCACCTGTTGAATTAGCACCGTTTGAATTAGCACCTGTTGAATTAGCACCTGTTGAATTAGCACCTGTAGGAGTATAAAGTGTTTTAAATGAGCTTGGTAAGACTGAACTATAACCTTCAAATGCTGCTGGAACACAATAGTTTCCATCTATATATTTACACCTTCCTTCGGTATTATTACATTTTTCATTATTTGTAATGTCTCTACATTTGTTACCAAGGTCATAACTATAATCTTGTCCTGGAAACTTTTTGTCAATACAAATATAATTACCTGAATTAGGAGTATCCTTGACATAATCATACTTCTCGATATAATTACATGCTTCTTTTTCTCTAAATGTTTTTGCTTCACATTCTGTTCTCAAGACCTCAGTTTTTTTGTTTATATTATTAGGATTATATTCTAAACATTCTCTTGAATTTGCAGAACAAGAATTTTTATCCCATTTACATAATTGATAATCCGTATCTTCTATACAATTTTGTCCATCTACACATTGTTGAATACAATTTCCTTCATTTTTATGAATATCACAATAACTTGCTAAATTCTCTTTATTGGTAGTAGTAGTAGTAGTAGTATTAGTATTAGTAGTAGTACCAGGAGATACTTCATTCATTCCAGCAAAAACAAACTGTCCTTCATAAATGGTTGGAGTTGTGGTTCCTGTTTTAATGCTATTTGTCGCTTTTTCAAGATTTATAGCAGATCCTTTACGTCTTATTACAAATCCTTCATTACCATTTTGATTAAAAAAAACCAAATAAATAATGGCAACAACAAGAACACCTAAAATAATTAATTCTTGATTTTTCATTTTATTATTATTTATTATTTATTATTTTTATTATTAATACTTAGTTATTAATAGAATATAAGAAAATAAAGAAAAATAAAGATGAAAATAAAGAAAATAATAAGAATTTAGAAAATTTCTTTCAATTTGCCCCATAATTGTTTAAATTTATAAACTGCTTCTCCTGTTGATTTACTGGACTTTTTAAAAATAGGTTTAAAACTTTCTTTATATTTAACATACTCTTCACTGATATCATTTATTGTATCATCTCCATATTTTTTAGTGCTAACAAACTTTTCTTTCTTGGATTTCCTTTTTCCTTTTGACATTAATACATTACCAAATCTTTCACTTGTTTTTCCAATACGTGTATTTTTTAATTTCTTTAATTTATTTGAAAAACCTTCAATTTGTTTTTCTTGATAAACATCCCATATTGTTAATAAAGCAAACAAAACAATAACAGATGCGATAATATAATATTTATTTTCCAATTCATATACTAATAAAGATATTATTAAAGTTATTTCTAAATAAACAATATTTCTATCTTGCAATTCGGGATGTTTTATGATAGCAATTATAATAGCAATAATTAATATTAATAATATCGCCAAACGATGTTTTTCCATTACTTTATTAAATTCCATTTTTATTATTTTTGTTTTAATTGTTTTAATTCAATTGTTTTTGTTTTAATTATTTTTAATTTCAATTGTTTTTTACTTTACTTTATTATTCTAATTATTATATTGATAGAAAATGACTATAAAAATGTAAAATAAATTAAAAGTTAAAAATTATTGAATTAAACAACAATACTGGCAAGATAATAAAGAACTAATCCTAATACTGCTTTCATTAATACTCCTTGTAAAGATACTTGACCCGATTCTAAAAGTAGAGAAGGCATCATACTAAATAATAGACGGTTTGCTCTTGGAAGTGAGATTAAAAAACAAATTAAGAAAACAACCAATGGAAGTTTAAGATGATTATAAGTTTTTCCTACGGTTGAATCTCCGGATACTCCAATTGCTTTCATAACAATACTATCATTGTAAGTCATATTAGGTTCGTCATCTTGATAAATAAAATCATTATTTTGATTCTGACGGTTATATGTTTTCTCTGGTGGAACCTGACTTTCATCCATTGATCTACTGAACATTTGACTATCAATATTTGAATTATCCATAGAAGGAGGATCTCCTATATCTGCTAATATATCATTAACTAATTGAGAACTATCCATTCCTGGAGAAGAATTAGGAGGTAAATTTTGAGTAGCAGGTAACAAAGGGTTTTGTTGTTGTGGTTGTAAAGGTGTATCTCCGATTGTTGGAGGTGGAAGGCTTGATAATGGAGTTGACATTATTTAATTATTATTTTATTTGAATTTTATGATTTTCTATTATATTTAATTATTATTGATGTTATAATATAAACGATAAAACGATAAAACGATAAAACGATAAAAAGAAATAATTAAAAATAATTATATAATTTATTTAGCATCACAAGATGTGCTGGATGCTTTATATGTATAACATTTATCATCTTCTTTAAATATTTTTCCTTCAACTTCTGATTTTGGAGGACTTTTAATAATCTGACAATTATTATCTTTACAAACTTGTCTAAAAAGTGATGATAAACCAAGACCAAGTAAAACTGATACTAAAATTTGTCCTGACTTATTATCAAAAATACGACCTATTATCGATGATTGTTTTTCCATTTTAATCTATTACTTTATAATAATCTATTTTATAGTAGTATTATATTATAATAATATTATTTGTTTTTAACTTATTTATGCATCTACTGGATGTTCATTTGTATTATTACTACACTTAACTTCTTTTGCCATATATTTAAAGCAATTATCACTATTATCACGATAAATTATTTTACCAGCATTGTTTGGGGTAGGGTGTCTAAGAATAATTCTTTTTTCTGGAAATGTTAGATAACTATATAATAATCCAAAACTTAATGATATTAAGAATGCCGGAGCATTTAATTTAGAAAAAATATCATACATAATATTACAATGATACTATAAATTTTAAAATATGTTAGTTTTTATATTTTTTATATTTTTTATATTTTTTATATTATATTAACTCTTGAAAAAAACAAATAATAATAATAATAATTTAATTATCAAAAGAATCATACTCATCATTATTATCATTATTATGTATTTTTCCAAAATTTAAATGATAATGATAATCTTCTATAGCATAATCAAAATATTTATTTGTATGATTTTCTATAACAAATCCGTCAGTTTTATCTTCCATTATGTCTGTGCTATCTTTAACCACTTTAGGAATATATATTTTTAGTGCTTTTTCAATTCTTTCTTTTAAATCTACATCTTTAAGCAAGTGATAATATTTTTTATATAAATAACGAAGTATTCTTTTCGAATTTTTAATAGTATTATTAAGATAACGATTTTTACTATAATTATCAATTATATAATCAACATCATTAATAAAAGATTTATCTGGATACTGATTAATTAAATAGTATAATATTTGTGGTAATTCTATTTTCATAATTGTTTTATCATCTTTCCATAAATTAACGATCGCATCTTTCGCTTCTAAATTATCTTTAATATTTTTTTCAAATTTCTTTTTCATTAAAGCTTCTTCAACAGAACTAATTGACTCAGATGAATTGTCTGACATTGAATCATCTTCTATATTAAAATTTAAATAATTATCCATAATTATATATTTTATATATTTTTATTAAATTTCTTATGTAAATTATTATTTATAAATTTCTTAAAGTGAAAAATTGATGAAAATGAAATGAATTATTATTTAATATTTATTATTTACTATTACTATTATTATTATTTAGTATATTATTAATGTTATTATTTATATTAATTAGTTTTTGAAGATTATTATTGCGGTTGTTTGTATTATTTTTATTATTATTACTATTATTATTATTATTTAAAAAAAGACTTTTACCACTGACGATATGATCGCTAACGCCAACAATTAAGAAGTATTCTAATGCTAATAATATTAGGATAAATGAAAATCCTAGGAAATATCTATGCCAATTTCCTGGATATCTAAAACCTGATTTATTACCAATATTTGTAAAAAAGCGGTCTCCTTCTCTAATAAAATAAGGTAAAACATATTGTGCAATTGGGAACGTTATACCAAATGTAATTAAACCAAGCACAACACCTAATTCAATAGATTTAAAGTACATAGACATTGTGATACATTGGAATAGAAGACCAGAAACGGCAAGAGCATCAATAATACTTACAGATAACAAACTATTTAGTGTATCTGGATTAACTGGGTATAATTCCTGAAACATATGTGGTTTTCCAGATTGAGTTAAAGTAATTGCTAACATAACTAAGAATGGAAAGTAATATTTAAATGAATCTGTTGATTTTTGATTAATAAGATATAATGGAATACCAATTACAAAGATTAAGTAAAAGGCAATTGTTCCTAAGTTTGGAATTTTTAAACATAGACTTATAAATGAATCTGACATATTGTATTTTAATTTATTAGTTTTGAATTTACGATTCTCTATTATATTTATAGTGATATATATATTTTTGTATTTATTATAATAAATAAGATAAAAATAAGATAAAAATAAGATAAAAATAAGATAAAAATAAGATAAAAATAAGATAAAAATAAAAAAAAACTCAAGCAAAATCATTAATTAATGATAAATATTGAGTAAATTTAATTTAATTACAAATTATATATTCTGGCTTGAATATAATAAAGTCTTACCTCCCGCGCCAATTAATTAACTATCCTATAAATAAGGAAGAACATACCTGTTCTAAATATATCGTAATTAATATCCCAAAATTTCCGAAGAAATTCCAATAATTTAATTAAATTATTAGATGTAATCGTTAAGAAAACAATATCTTCTTCTATTGATATCAAATTTCAATTTTTGTTCATTTTACTATTTTCGCCATTTTTTTAATTTAATTTAAAATTTTTATTATCATCATAAAACTCACTATATAAATATAAAGTAGATAACCCAATTGGTAAGAATAAAGGTTCTTTATAATTTAAATAAGCCCAACAACCAACTAATATTACAGATAATACAGATTTATTTGGTAATCCACTATAATTTTTAAATTTTCTGAAATAAATCCAAATCATTGCAGATATAACAGATATAATAATTTTTGTTTCATTATCTAAAACTTTGTCTAATATCATATTATTAATTTATTGTTTTTAATTTATTGTTTTTAATTTATTGTTATATTTTATTATGCGGATGAATGAAGAGATTGTGTATATGGATTATCTTTATAAGCACTTAAAATATCTTCATTAATTCTATTTCTTTGAACTGTTTCTGATAATTTATTTTTAATAGTAGTTAAACCGCAACTATTTTTACTTGGTGGAGCAACATAAACGTGTGTTTCATTTGGATCACGAACATTAATTTGGTCTCCTTCCAATTTCTTAAATTGCATATTAATCTTATCACCTCCGAGAGCAACCTTGGCACCTTGTTCTGTTGGAGCTCTTCCTCTTGAAATATGTTCCTTATTTGGATTAAGACGCATACGGTATTTATCAGCATAACTGGTTGGAGCTTTATTATAAAAACCGGCATTACCTTTGTATTCGTTATTTGAAAGGAATTGTTTATTAGTATTCTTGGCATGGACACGAGTAACTAAATAACCACGACCACCTCCAGTTTCATTATCTCCATTCGCACCACCATAATATTCGTGGTCACTGGTAAATTGCCTATTGGTGTTAGACATATTAACACGGTTTGATAAATAACCACCTTTATTATATTCATTCGCAGCACTTGCTCCACCAGTATATTTGTTTTCAATTGTAATTTCTTTAAGGGTGGTTCTTGGAACATCTTCTGGGTCATGAACTCTAAGACTGGTTGGTTGTTGCGGTGTCATATTAAGACTACCACCTTTTTCATTATGAATATTTTGTTCCTTGATGGTAGTTCTGGCAATATCTTCTGGGTCATGAGCTTTTAATTTAAATTCACCACCAGATATAAAACCTTCATGATTATTATGGATATTTGTTTCTTTAATAGTAGTTCTGGCAATATCTTCTGAGTCGTGGACCTTTAACTTAGATGGCATATCCGCTTTCATATTACCTTCTGGTCTTATATTACCAACAAAATTCTCTTTACGTGTCATTCTCATAACATCTTGAATTGGAGCAATTAATTTTTTAACTTCAGTTGTAATATTATTAATTACAGTTCTAACTTGAGTAATATCACGTTCATTTGGTTTATTTTCAATTGCTGCTTTACCATAATCACCTACTGCGGTTTCCTCTGTATGATCCATAACATTCCACGCATCTCCGTCAAATGCGTTGCGTGGTGTAGAATTCATATAATTGTTGCGGCGTGTTTTTTGAACGGCAGAACGTTTATATGATTTAGAATTTTCGGATTGTCCTGCTACACCATAATATGACCTTGTCCTGATACGATTGGTTGGTTTAGCATATACCTTTTCTCTTAATTTAGCAGCTTTAATTGAACCACCTGTTTTAAAATACATATCTGGTGTCTTACGATAATATGTTTCTGGTTTATTTTTATTAGTTTTACCAACCATACCACGACTACCACTTGGTAAAGCACCTGGTTTCATACGTCCTTCTAAACCGGATGCTTTGGGTTTAGAAACAGAACGAAGTTCATCTACAGTTTTAGAAATTCCTTTACTTCTTTTAATTTTATCAAATTCGCGATTAGAAATTGGAGCAACTCTTGTTTGTTCTATTGGTAATTCATTACTTATTTTTTTAGAAGGTAAATAATGACTCATAAATCTTTGTTCTTGACTTACTGCTCCAGCACCATTCATATTTCCACCACTTACTTTAGTAACATCATAAAAACTCTTAACTTCTTGTTTCTTACGGTAAAACTCATCTGTCCCTGTATGTTTTCCAAGAGTATTACGATTATTGTCAATATTCATATTTTGTTTTACACTTCCACCAAAGAACGGAACCATATTATTATGAGTAAAATTTTCAACTGTAATTGTTTCACCTGATAATGGACTAACATAATTACCTCCACCTCCAACTCCTAATGTTCCACCACCATTACGGAAAGCACCACCTGCACCTGATAACGAATTTGCTCCACCCATCACACCATTATTACCATTTGTATTATTGAGAATGTTTTGCTGGAAACCCATATTTGGAATTACGCCTGTTTGAGGTCCAGACATAGCACTTGCTTGATTATTTTGCATTCCATTTGTTTCATAAGAATTTACTTGATTCGTAATATTATTTCCATAAACATTATTACCAAACCCTTGAACACTATTTGATTCCATAGTAATTTTATTTAATCAGTAATATAAAATACACTTTACTAATTTGCTACTTTTAATACTTTAATACTATATTATATTATTATATCATTACATATTTAATAATGGTAAAAACCCAATAAAATTAATAATGGTTAATAATTTAAATTATTTTCTATTTAAGATATAAATACTTTATCCCGATTAGAAACTCTATATATATTTATTAAAAAAATAATAGTTATAATTAAAAAAATAATAAAATTAATTAACTATAATTAACTTTAATAAACTATAATTAACTTTAATAAACTTTAATTAAATTAATAAAATATAAATAATGGGTTCATCTGATATTTTAAATTATAGTGTTTTTGATGTTTATGATATTAGAAAAAATAAAGAAAATGAGTTTACAGAATTAAATAATTATTTATCAGATATTATTTCTAATATTGAAAAAGAATTGGCGTCAAATTTAAGAACAAATTATAATAAACACGTTTTACAATTTGGTGGAAGAACAAATGATTGGAGATATAGAAAAAATCACAACTTTATGGATAAATATTCTAACCAAGATAAAGTATTTTTAAATATCAATTGTGAAATAAATAAAATTACAGATGGTAATTATAAAGTAATCGCAGAAAAAGTAGAACATTTAATCAAAGAAAATTTAGAACTTGATGACGATGAAAGTAATAAAATACACACGTCTTCATATTTAGAATTCATTATATCAAATATAGTAAATAAATGTATACAACATAATTTATTTTGTAATTATTACTTAGATTTTTTAAAAGAGTTAGATAATACTATTTCTTTTAAAGAATATATTGAATATTTTGATAAATTGTTATTAATTTCTCCAACTGTTAAAGTTAAAGAGATAGATTCTGAATTAATTAATATTCAAAAATATGATAAAAATGCACTTACAAACTTTGGAACATTTTTTGGGAGTTTATATAACAATGGATATTATAAAAATAATGAAAAAAAGTTATTTAATGGAATTAAACATTTTTTCAAAAATTTATTCGATATTATAGAGTGGAAACCTTTAAATGAAGTTGAATTTAATGATAGGATAAATATATTTTTAGGGTTCTTATCTACTTTACAAAATAAATTGTGGGAATTTTTAGATATTGATGATAGGAGAGATTTAGAAAGTAAATTAAATTTACTTGCAAATCATAAAAATATGCCAATTAGAACAAAATTTATAATTCAAGACCTGTTAGATAAAATTATTATTATTAATAAATCTGTAAAGACAAATCCTAAGACAAATCCTAATACAAATACTAATACAAATCCTAATACTAATACAAATCCTAATACTAATACAAATGTAAATCCTAATACAAATGTAAATCCTAATACAAATCCTAATACAAATCCTAATACAAATCCTAAAAATAAAAATCCTTTACCCCGAGGTTTTGATGTTAGAAATATGGATAAATGGAACAAAAATACAAACAATCATAATATTAATAATACAGAAAATGACGATATGGGTTGGGAAAGGGTTGTTAGAAAAAAAAATGTAAATCAAAAAAATAATAATTATAAAAATAATAATCAAAAAAATAATAATTATAGAAATAATAATCAAAGAAATAACAATCAAAGAAATAATAAAATTGTTAATAAAAATAACGATGTTCAAAAGACTGATACTCAACAAGAATAATTATTTGATTATATTTTATTTACATAAGAAAAATATAATCAAATATAATTAAATATAATCAAATATAATCAAATATAATCAAAATGGATTTAGATCCTACTATATCTGCTTTTTTAAAAGAAAAGAGAAGAGATTTAATTCAATTATATATTGGAGAAAGAAAACTTGAAGGAAAAGATGGTATGTTAATGATTACTAAAGTATGTAATGAAATGAAAGTTGGGTATTCTCCTTATTCAAAATTACCAAAAGAATTACAAGAAGAATTTAATAAAATGAAAGAAGAATGTAATAAATCAAGTATTGTATATTTCTATGTTTGTTCTCAAGATAATGCTTTTATTATGACAATTGATATTGAAGACCCATCTAAAATTGACTTATAAACTGATATAAAATTTAATAATATTATTTTTCTTTTTTTCTTGATGAAATTGCATTTTGATAGCAATTATTACACCATTTATAATGATGAATTATTTCTGTATTAGATTCAGATTTAATTGATTGGAAAATAATTGCTTTATTATTACAATGTATATTATCACATATTTTTATTGGTGTTTCATTAATACATAACTCACTATCACTTCCATAACTATTATCAGTATATTCTGGGGTATATATAATATTATCGTTTTTGTTATTATCGTTTTTGTTATTATCCATTTTGTTTTTAATTTTAATTTTAATAATTTGTAGTTTTAATAATATTAATGTATAACATTATAAATTAAAATAATAAAATAATAAAACAATAAAACAATAAAATAATAAAATAATAAAACAATAAAACAATAAAACAATAAAATAAATTTTTAATTTGGATGAGAGACAATTCTTTCACGACACATAGGGCATTTATTGCATGCTTTTCCATTTTTAGGGAACCAACAACTCCAAGTTTCTTGTAAAATATCAGCAAATCCATAAATTTGTGAATCAGTTAATAATCTCTCTTTACTCTTACCATAAAGAGGAAATCTAAGGTAATGTAAAGGATGACTATTATCTGTAATTACATAGTTATTATCTTCTCTTCTTAAAGAATTCTTTAAAAATACAGCAAATTTACTTCCTTCGTGAATTCCTAATACTCCGATATCAATATATTTTTTATGGTATGTTGCGTATTTTGATAAAAATAGATATTGATGCTTACGTCTCTTTTTGGGCCATAGATTATCAGAATAGAAATTTTTTTCAAATTGATAATTAAATATTTGATTATGAATAGGTTCATCAACTTCTAAAGTTGGAAGCATAGTTGTTTTAGTATATGGAAATTTAATTGCTAAACGTTCTCTGATTGTTTTCATTGCTTTTCTTTCTTCTTTTCTATTTCTTCTAAGCCATAATTTATTACAACTTTCCTCACTTTGACAATCATTATCTAATACCAAAGATACATAAATTGGTTGGACTGTTTTCTTTTCAACAACTAACATTTCACATAAACGGTATGTTGAATCAAAACCACCAGTCCAATATACATAATTAATATCGTTTTGTGATGAAAAACCTTCTATTTGTTTATTTTGAAAATTCTCTTTAATTATAAATATTTTTGTAGCAAAAGCACAAAATAATAGTAGAGGTAATAATATTACTAAAATAGTTGATAATTTGGCATATATCATATTATTGTTTCTTTATTATTATTGTTTTTTTATTGTTTTTTTATTGTTTTTTTATTGATTTATAGTTAATCACTATTAATATTAACTTAGGAAAAATATAAAATATTAAAATATTAAAATATTCAATTCAAATTAATTCAAATTAATTCATTTTAATTCAATTTAATCTAATAAAATGACCTTCTAATTTATCTTTTGTTAATCCAACAAAAGAGAAAATATCTCTTGTTAATCTATCCTTCATTTCTTTATCTTTTTCGGTTATATATTTCATTGAAGGGCCTTTATTTAATTCTAATAAATATGGATGAAAATCTTTATCAAAAATAATATCTCCTCCAAATACTTGGAAAGCAACT
>Ga0233439_10005141_pt1 | contig 12307 bp, 5 predicted proteins | sample SI_123_September_6_FD_182713 | JGI IMG/M metagenome (GOLD analysis project Ga0233439, IMG submission 182713) | Seawater microbial communities from Saanich Inlet, British Columbia, Canada - SI_123_September2016_100_MG | ecosystem: Environmental > Aquatic > Marine > Inlet | place: Canada: British... | reverse complement strand
TTACAGATATGGATTATAAGGATTGTAAAAGGACTTTGGAAAAAAGAAGTTTTCAGATCGAAGAGGAAAAGGTGTGGGTGAAGAAACCTTCCATGCTTTGCCAGTGGTGTGATTTTAGAAGTATATGTCAAGACTCATGGTCGGAGGAATAAGTATTGAGAAATTATAAGGGTGAAGTGTGCATGTATGATGAGAAGATATACATAAACACAAGGACGGGAGAAGGAGTTGGTCGTGTGATAAAAAAGATTACACCGCTTATAGATGGCATGGCTGCGAGATCACATATATCTGGGTATTCATTTGATGATATCAGGCAGGAAATATGTCTTCTCGTTGTCGATGGTGTTAAGAAATATGATCCTGACAGAGAGGTTAAGCTTAGCACATTTCTTCATTGGCATTTAAAAAATAAGTTTATAACCAAACTTAAAAGCCTTAATACGATGGCTAACGATGCGACTTCAACAAAAGATGAGAAGATAGAAGGCTGCCCATGCGGAGGCGATATAGAGAGAGACCTAGTTAAGGATGCGTTTGTATGCTCTTCTTGCAAAAAGATTCACAAGGCCGTCTATAGGTCATCTAGAAGAGAGCTTATTTTCTCCGAGATGAAGCTGGGTACCAATAGTGATGATGATGGCGGCGATTATATAAGCTATGTATCTACTGATGACTCCGTCTTTCCTTCTGGATATGGAAATATAGCTAGTCTTGAAACAAAGATATTTTTTGAGAAGCTAGAGGCAGTTCTCGATGATAAGACGGCAAAGATTCTAAGAAAATTTTGCATAGAAGGAACTACAATGCAGGAGGCAGCAAGGTCTGTTGGAATGACTGGATGGGCTGCAAGCGTAAGATTAAAGAGGATAAGAAAGAATCCATTAGCTAAAAAGATAATTTCAGCAACACTTGGTTAGAAGATGAGTTTAAAAGATTTCATAAAAAATGAAGTAGAAATAGCTAAATTTAAACTATCCCGACTAGATAAGAGTGGTAGGCGCTATAAAGCTAGGCTCGCGGATACTGAGAGAGAGTTTCTTCGGATAGACTTCGCGGCACTGGGCTGTGACGAGTCTGGGGCGAGGGAGGCTGTAAAGCTTTTCAGAGCGTCTAGGGCATTATTTTATCTAAAACACAAAGATCAATTGATTTCCTCAGATAAGTTTTTAGATATAAAGAAGTCAACCTTAAATAGAAAAAGATATTTAGTAAAAAAATCTAATGAATTAAGTTCCGGGTATGCTGTGGGTTATAATAACGAAATTAATAATTTATTTTCATATTCAGATATTATAAAGAAAAGACAGATAGCAAGATTTGAATGCGGAACCAAGTCTTTGGGCAAGTATATAAGCGATAAAATGAATGATATATATAAAGATATTACAGAATTAAATAGTAACAATATATTATATGCAAGATCACTTATTGATGGGATAGCCCTCAACTTAAGAAAAAAATGGTATTTAAATTACAATTATATTTTATCCAAAGAATCATTCGGAAAAATTAAGCCATTAATAGTTGCAGTAGATAGGCCGCTGAATGATGGAGACGTTTATGACGATGGCTATAGAATCTTGACTAATATAAAAAAAATAGGCAATGAGCATATGAAAATAGCCTGCTTAGACCTCACTAGAGATGGCAGGGAGGATATGCTTGGTTACTCTTATGCGAGATTGTCTGGAGATATTGATGGTCATAAGGCTGTTAGAATAAAAAGATTGAATGAAAATAGCAGTGAGTTGAATCCAGATAGGGTAAGAGTTCTCGTTCCAGGGACGAGATCTGAATCAATATCACTTGACTCTTTGGGACCAATAATTGGCTCGGTATGCAGCCTAATATCTGAAGAGTATCATTCATTTTAATCTATTAATTTATACTATATTTAATAGAAATGTGTTAGTTTTTTCGTATGACACTTAAAGGGTAAGTATACATGGTATTCTTGGGCAAAGAGCGGCAGGTTAAACGATTTTTAAGAGGCAGGGTAGAGCAAGGCGACTTTGCTCTTGTAATTGGAGACTTGAGGCTCTTGGCGGAAGCCCCCAATGATTCAGAAAATCTCCTTGACATGAAAGATAAGTACTTTAGCCCAGAAGTTCTTTTGGGGCTAATTAGCTATGCAGGTGGAGTTGATGCTTTGTTCTCCTCTGATATTAATAGCCTAGCAGATTACTTGGAGGGGCTTTATACGGAAGGGAATAATACTCTCGAACCTTCTGGAAGCAAGCTGCCTCAATATGAAGAAGTCTCCAATGCGTCAATAATTAGCCTGAATACTGCAGAGTCAGCATTTAGGACATGGGCACCATTATTGGTTGATGTCCACGAGATTGTCGATGAAGAATATGAAGATGAGTTTTTGACGGTACCATCAGGAAGGTATTCTGAAGATGGGTCAGAGCTATTAAGGGATGACGAGGATCTTGGCGATATAGATGATGATCGGGATCTTGTAGAATTTGACGAAGAGAATGATTCAGAAGGTGGTGGTGATACTCTGGCGAATCCTGCTTATGATGTTGAAAAAATCCCTATAAATAGTAAGCTTATTTATAATATTTTGGAGCATGAATTTGAGATACCTGAGGATATTATAGATAGTAGTTTGGATGATATCTTTGATGCGCTCTTGGGGTTACAGGAGGCTATCGTATCTCATTACAATGCACTTAGCAAAGATGTTTCGGCTTATCCATCAGATGAGATTTTAAAAGAGGATGAATTCTTAAGAAATATATTAAGGAAAGCTTTGGGCGAGGCAACGTCGACTCCTGACTCTGTCCGTAGAGAGCCTGAGGCAACTCGGGATAGTTCAACCAACTTAACGGGGACTTCCCGGTCGGAAAAATCCGAATCTATTCCAAGTGGAACGACTTTGGAATTCCCTATCAAAAGTGATGATGCTCCTATTAGTGATAACGATAATGCGCATGGATCGAGCCCCAATAAGTTATGGGCAGCCTCATCAAGTAAGGTAATGATAGATCTAAATATTTCAGAAGAAGAAGAAGCTCTAATAAATGAGAAGAGCCCAAATCAGCTTGGCGAATTTGATGCCGGTGGTATCACTGGGCTTTCATATGTTGATTTGCAAAGAGATTCTCTAAGGGTGACGAAAGAAAAGTTTGATAATAACGAGTTGGCACAATTTTCTTTATCAAAAAAGATTGAGCTAGAGCAGCCTGATGGAGGGTATGACGGTATAAACAAAAGCTTGATTCACCCAATATTTAAAAAAACATCTGAATTATTTTCCTGTATTTCAATATTTGAAATTAACAATGACGCAATACCCTCGCTAAGAGATGATGCTGTTGAATTAACTGATTACCTTGAGCTAGAGATTAAAGGCTTATTGGAAGGTTTGTTAAAAGGATTATCTGGCAGAATTTCAAACACAGCTCGTGGAGCAAAGGAGTTTGAGATAAGGGTTGAAAAAGTAAATATCGCTGTTGGGAACGCAATAGAGGCTGCTAAAGTTTGGGACGGCTTTAATGATTTGGAGTCAAGTAGGTTTGATATTAAAATTCCAGAAAATACAAAATTAGTAAGGAGGATGCAGGAGGGATCAGATATATTTTCTTTGCTAGTAAAAGTTGTAAAAGATGGCTCTCTAATCCACTATACTGGAGTTAAGGTTGGGAGTATTATAAAGAATAAGGCAATCAGCTTAGGAGGTAATATTGATGATGCAGAGGCTAAATTGGACGAGGCATTTAAGGTCACTCTAGATGCTCAGATTTGCTCCTTCTTAAGAAAGTCTTTGGACGTACGAAGCCATAGGGAATGGTCCTCTCCATTTATAACTATTCAGGCGGCGGTAGGTATCTCGTTAGGCCCAATACTGCAAGACGCAACTAAAAAAATAAGCAATCCATTTTCTGGAGCTTATTATATAAGCTGCCCAGTTTGCAGCAAGAACATAAGATATAAAAACTTTAGCAGCAAGGGCGGAGAGAAGAAGAGAGATAAGCATGACTATAAGATTAGAGAGTATTCGCTAGTTAGGGCTGGCCGACAGGAATCTAGAGGCGGAGTTACTGTTCAGCATCCAGGTGGTATAATATCAGCCCAAGACTTAGGCGATCATATTGGCGTACCAATAGATGGAGAGTTAATAGGATGGCAGAGAGCAAAGGATCTTATGGCCTTGCCAAATAGCTCTGACCAAGAAAAGGGGAATAGGGCTAGAAATCTAATTCTAAAAAGCTTAGGCGGCAAACCATTGTTTAGTGCTGATAGGTATATCTCCAGCACTAAATTCGCATGTCCAATGGAGGATTATTTAATTCCAGATGGATCAAGTGCTTCAAGAGATTGCGGGTTTTCTATAGACGTTGATAGCGTAAGAGGCGCTGAGTCAATCGGGATAGAGGGAGTGAGCTCTAGGTTCCAGTCCAGTTTTGCTAGTTCGAGTGAGTCTGAGGATATTTTTGAGAAAATAAATAAATCTGATATTTTAGAGGATAAGAAAAATATACTAAAAGATTATATTTCGAGAAAGAGATCTGGCGGATGGAACTTCTCAAATACTCAATTTGCATGTCCATGCCATATTTCTCCAGAATCTTTTTCAGAAGATGACGTAAGTGACTTTAGAGAGAAGTATAAAAATGCACGATTGTTAATCCCTCATATTGGATTCGCAAAATTAAATAATCTTGAATCTAGCAGTATCCTTCAAGATACTTCTAGTAACAATAGCTTAAAGTGGATTTATCAACCGCCTACAACTGCAGATGGCCAAAATAAATTTTTTAGCGAGGGTTCTTCTGGATATATTGTATGCGGAGTATCAACATCAATATCATCATTCGTCAGAGATAAGAATAGCGAATTATCCATAACATCACTGATAAAGAGAGCTGTAGATGCGGGTGGCCCGAACGCAGCCGAAGATATAATTGAGACGCTATTGAGGCTTGGCATAGACATTGAGGACGTCATAGGGGCAGACTCACTATTTGAAGAGGATCTAGATAAGGCCGGAAGAATAAATGTATTATCTAGAATTATGAAATCAGCAATGGCCGTAAATATAGGCGGTAATAATCGTGAGCTTGACATTATTAATGATCTTGGGCTGACATGTGGAAACGGCCATACATTTACGATTGGGCAGTCCGTAAGGGTTGGGCAGACCCACGCAGGAACGTCGGCCAGGGGAGACTTGCTGAGTCAGGATGGAATCTTTGGCAAATCTGGAATAGATAATTTTAAATATATTAGCGAAAAGTACTTTAGACCAGTTACGTCTACGGAAGAGATGAGTTCGTTAAATAGTATTATTGACACAGGGAGTTCATATCCTGGGTTTGAGCTTAGTGAAATTAAATTCTCCAGCCCAACAAATCCTGACGAAATGTTATCATTTTCAAGATCAAATAGGTCAAAATTAAGAAGAAAAGATTTTGTTACAACTACAGTTAGGGATGGTTCTTCAGTATATAGCTATGATCCATTACAGAGAGAGGATCGTGAATCTATTTCTAGAGAATTTACGGCCTCATATAGTGATGTTGATGCTGGTGACATTGCTGCGGAAAATTCTTTGCCGACTGAAAATATTTCCGCAGCGTATAGTCTAGACGCCAGAGGAGTTGTAGAGAAGATATTTGAGATGTTGAGCGGAGCGCTTGATACTGTAATGTCACTTAGCAAAACCTCGCAATCACTAGATATTGAGACGGTACTGCTTAATGATGAGAAAGAGTGCTGCGACGATAATATTTCCAAGGAGATAAAGAATATATTTTCATCTCTATTTAGAAGCCTAGGCGCTACAGATGGAAACATAGATCGATTATTTTTAGACATAGATGAAGGGTTAATAGATCGACTTAAAGGGCAGAAAATATCTTCAATAAGAGGTTACGGAAGATCCGGAATAGAAGCCGCATTAACAAGAATAGTAGTTGAAAATTTGGAGCTACAATTTATAGAGACTATTGACGCAAAGACGATGAATGAGGCTAGAGATCTAGTCTCAAAATCTGTAGATATGCTGATTCCACGAGGCTATGAATATGGAGATCTTTTTCCAGATAATCCTGGATCAAGCAAGAAGATAATATTAAGAAGAAGAGCGGAGCATGTTGGTCGACAAATAATGGGTGGGTCTGCCATTTATTTTGCAGATGTAATTGTAAACATATTTAGAGATAGATTCAGCAAGAATTTGTCATCAACAATGTTTTCAGGCTTAAATATTGACATCGATTTATCCAGCAGAGAAAGCATTCTTGAGCTAGACTTTTCTAAAATAGAGAAACTAAGAAGTATAGATTATTTGGAAATTGCTTCTGAAGAATTTGAGAAAAATAATGGTGATATAAACAGGCTAAGAGATAGTTATGTTGATTCCAGAGGAGTGATTAGAAGGGAGTTAATTAGATTTCGTGGCCTAGTTACTACTCAGAAATATATGGAGCTTGGAGCTGGAGTTGCTTCAAAGGGCGTCGAAAAGGCCCTTGAGCTAGAGAGCAATGAAACAGTAGATAATATAAAAAAATATATCTTTGGTAAAGATAAAATTATAAACATTTCGCTAAACTCTAGCGAGAAGCATTTTTCAGGCGCTAGACCTGGCGAGTTTGTCGGAGGCTATGCGGCTCCAGTCTTTGTCTCTAAGAATAGAGCTGCAGAATCAGATATAATTCATGCACTGTCTGATGGAAATAATTTTTATGGAATGTTAACAGAAGATGAGAATAATCACTTTAAGAATAGTGGTTATTCGAGAGATTACATGCTAGGATTAGTACGGGGCAATATACCATTCGGATGCGAAGAACTTCCGACTAATACATTCTCTCAGCTAATAGGTAGACTTGACGGAAGCGTGTGGAGGCCATGCCTTGTAAGTAGAGCGATGGATGGAAAGCCTCCCTATAAGCTTAGTAAAAATTATAAATTAAGCATATTAAATCATCCCAATACCAAGATGGTAAGTGTTGACGGTGGAGACGTACATTATGAAAATATTGATTTAAACCTAAACACATCGGAAGGATTACAGCTCGGGCAGCAAGTCTCTTCAACGTCTGATCGGGGTACGAATAAACTCTATCCGCCCAGCCCATATGCCATTACTGGAATTGGGATTCCGTTGCCATTCGACTACTCTGGCTCTTATGATAGGAAATCTGGAGCATTTCAGATTCCGCATCTATATACTGATCAGGAAGAGTATGGAGACTATAAGGATGGGAAGTATAAGATCCCAATTCAAGAATGTAAAGCGCCAGTTGATATTGGGCTATCTAGTGGTCCAATAAATGCTGCGGACTTCATGAAGAGGTCCCCAAAGTATGCTATCTCAATCTTTAATGAAATAGATGAAATCTATAATGAATCAATAAAAGCCTCGTCAAGCCTAGAGGGAGAAGAGGCAAGGACTATTATAGATAATGCGAAGAGAAGGGTTCGACAATTGCACGATAAGTATAGAAATTTACCATTTGAGATTGAATCTGGGAAAAATAGATCCGGCGTAGCTCCAGTGGGCGGAATGAGAAATGTGGGCGGTCTTTATATATCAATGTGGGATTATGCAACGATGTATAAGATGGCGACTTGGCCGGCATATTCGATAGAGTGGGGCGGGCCAGGCAGATATTCCGACCCAGAGGGGTTAGGAAAGATAATTGGATTTATATCAAATCTTTATAACGTTCAATCAATAGCAGATGCTTTGGGGAAAAAGACAAAGCAAGAGTATACCATAGAGGACGTTCTAAGCGGTGCAAGAAAAGGGTTTGACGAAGAAATAAAGTTTGCATCTGGATTGACAAATAATATTTCAAGATTCTATTCCATAAACCCATACGGAGATGATTCTGACGCGAGCATAATGGTTTACGCGGACTGGGATTATCCTGGCTCGGCCAGTGGAGGTAAGTTTGATCTTAACTCCTCATCATACTCGGACAGACTATCTAAATTGGAGAGAGTGAGGAGCGCCGAAGAGTCTGATAGACTTTCTCCCTCCGATATAGCAACTATGAGGGGCTTTTATGGGAAGGCTGGCGGTCCTGATAGTGGAGTTCAATTTGGACCATATGGAGAGACGAAAGCTTCTGACTCAACCCTTAGTATTTATGCGTTTACCGCTAGATTGCGTGACTTTATATCTAGCTTCGCGCTAGGATCTTCGGCGGAGAAAAAGGAATCTGCCATTAATGGTAATTCGAAATTTTTATCGAAAATTTCAGAGAGAAAAGACGGGCTAAGGCGTATAATATTTATGTCAGAAGTCGAGTCGCTTCTGGATGAAATAAAGTAAATAACAAAAGATAAAAAGGAATATTTCAATATGAATGAACGAGTTACTCCTGCACCTATTAAGATTATGAGTACGAATGAGAATAGCGATCTTACATGCTGGGATATGGAAGATGCAAAAGAGTATGTTAAAGTATATATGACATATGAGATGCAAATCAAAGATCTTCAGGAGTCAAGAAGAGAGTGGTCTAAAGACTTCCTTGACGAAAAGGGGCTTCCAAAGAAAGAACTTTCAACAGCTCTTTCGGCAGCAAAGAAAGAGCTCGACATGGACGTTGTGAGCGAAATTTTTAACAATATAACCGAGATGGTATAGTTTAAAATAGTTGAAAAATCCAAAGTAGTACCTAGTATACTCTGGCGCAAAATGTAGGCGAAAACATTAAATATTCAATCTATTAGATTTGAGAGAGACATAATGAAGAAAGTACGTGGGGCAGGATTTATATCTCTGCATAATCACACAGAGTTGGGCAGTCCACTTGATGGAATGAATCGTGTTGATGAAATATTCAGAAGGGCGAAAGAAGTTGACCATCCTGGGATTGCAATAACTGATCACGGGACATTGGCTGCTCATTATGACTCTTTCCTAGAGTCAGAAAAGACTGGAGTTAAGCTAATCCCTGGGATTGAGGCATACTTCGCGAATTCTCTTGACGAAAAGCGATCTTACCACTTAGTGCTCCTGCCAAAATCTGAGGTGGGATATAAGAATATTTTAAAATTAAATTATCTTGCCTATAAAAACCAGGTATCTGGCTGGATGAGCAAGAAGACTCCAAGAATAACTTGGGAGCATATAGAGAAGTATAACAAGGACGTTATTGCGCTAACTGCATGCCCTTCGGGCCTCATTGCGAGAACCTTAATTACAGAGGGCAATGAAGGGCTGGCCTGCCAGTACATAAAGAGGCTTAACTCGATTTTCAGTGATGGATTCTTTCTTGAGATTCAGCCGCACTCTCTTGACGTCGTTACAGCGAAGGGGAAGCCTATAAGTCAGCCTAAATTAAATGATGCTCTTATTAGGCTGTCTAGGGATATGAATATACCATATGTAATAACTTGTGATGCACACTATCGAGACGCAGAGCACGCAAAGTATCATGATTTTATGCTGGCCATAAAAGATAAGAAGGCGCTAGATGATCCCAATAGGTTTAGATATGGCGTGCAAGATATGTATCTAAAAACTAGGGATGAGATAACAGATTTCTTTGGGTCTGAAATTGCGCAAGTTGGAATGGATAATACCATGAAGATTTATGATGCGTGTGATTATCCAGAATATTTGAGAGAGCGAGGTCCTCAGCTTCCAATATATCCAGTGGTTGACTCGGAAGATTATTGCGAGTTCACAAAGTGGGACAAGCTAACTGACGCCGGTCCAAGAGAAGATAAGCAGTACCTTAGATACAAGTGTATCGAAGGATTTAAGGCAAAGCTTGGCGGATTGCCATCTGAGGAAAAGAAGCTTTACTGGGAGAGGGTAAAGTCAGAACTAGAAGTGCTTGAGGAGAAAGACTTCTCTTCCTATATGCTCATAGTCTCTGACTATATAAACTGGGCGAAAAAGAGAATGCCAGTTGGAACTGCCAGGGGCAGTAGCGCCGGATCATTGGTAGCATACCTAATCGGGATAACAGGCGTTGATCCAATTAAGTATGATTTGATTTTTGAAAGATTTCATAATAACCAAAAGACATCTTTTCCAGATATTGATACTGATTTCTCTAGACCAGCAGAGGTCAAGGAATACTTGAAGAATAAGTATGGAGAAACAAGAGTTGCATCGATTTCTAATATTGGAAGGCTGACTCCTAAGGTTGCAATAAAAGATTGTGCAAGAAGCCTGAGGATTGGCGGAGACAAATCTACTGCTTTTAAGATTTCAAATATAATAACTCAAAATATGCCTGATTCGAATTCGATTAGTGACGCAGTAAGGGATAGTCCGCAGCTTTCTGAATATATGAAGAAATATCCAGAGCTGTACGAGTATGCGAGTAAATTACAGAATTTAACTAGAAACTGGTCAACGCATGCTGCAGGCCTTGTTATCGGGAATGAGCCATTATATAATTTTGTTCCACTGAGGGTTGATGATAAAGGTAATACAGTTACGCAGTGGGAGAAGAACAGGTGTGAAAAAAATGGTTTAATAAAAATGGATCTCCTCGGCTTAAAAACTTTAACTGTAATAGACGAAACCTTTAAGTTGATAAAGAGAAAAACTAACAAAGACTTATCAGTTGAGGATATAAAGATTGATGACCAGGGTGTTTACAAGATGCTGGGAGAAGGTGGGACTTCGGGAGTTTTCCAGTTGGAGTCATCATTAACTCCGCTTTGTATTAAATTAAAGCCAAAATCAATTCAGGAGATCTCAGATATAAATGCAATTGGCAGACCGTCTTGTAAGCCAGACTCTAGAGCTAGTTTTATCAGAAGGAAGATGGGAGTCGAGGAGTATGAAATCGAGCATGAGAACTTGGAAAGAGCTTTGAGATCTACGTTCGGCATCCTGGTATACGAAGAGCAGGCAATGTTTATTGCTCAAGACGTTGCAGGATGGAATCTTAATCAAGCTGATTCATTAAGGAAGCTTAGCAAGCTTAAGGGTAAGGACCCAAAGCTTGCTCTCAAGGTTGAGGTAGATTTTATAAAAGATTCGATGCGGCATTCCAGTATTAGCGTTAAGCTTGCAAACAAAATATGGAGTAATTATATAGAGGTCTTGCAGGGTTATAGCTTTAACAAGAGTCATTCTATATCTTATTCGTTTATATCATACTATACCGCATGGCTAAGGCATCACTATCCGGTCGAATTTATGTGCGCCCTGATGAATTCGGAAGATCAAAATAGCGATGCTGTCCAAGAATACCTTGATCAGTGTAAGAGCATGGGGATTGATGTGCTTCCTCCCTCGATAAACGACAGCAGAGGCACGTACGAGGTTGATGAGGAGCGTATAGTAACTGGCTTTACTTCGATAAAAGGGATTGGAGAGAAGGCTGTAAATAGTTTATCTGAAAACTCTGACGTAAAAAGTTTTATAGAATTTTTAACGGAGAACGACAGCAGAACTGTTGGCAAGACTGTAATTCAATCCTTGGCAAAGGCGGGGGCGCTGGACTCGTTTGGATTGACCAGGAAGGATATGGCTGATAATTATCAAAAGTATAGAACTAAAGCTAGAAACGAATTAAAAAAGGGAAAAACTATTGACGAAATCGTCATCGAGCCTTATACTGATGAGGAATGGAGCAGGAAAGAGATACTGCTTGGCGAGCGTGAGGTTCTGGGGCGTTCAATAAGCGGAAGTTTACATGAAGTTTTTTCAAGCTTCTTTTCGGGAGGGGAGACAGTATTGAGACTGTCCCGGCTGCCAATTCTGCAAAAAGGTGATTCAGTTAGAGTTGAGGCCATAATAAAGACAAAAATTAAAGAGTTTAAGATAAAAAATGGTAGAAATATAGGCAAGAAATTTGCTAAATATCTAATAGAGGACGTTCAGGGCAATACGGCGGGAATGACAGTATGGGCTGATGATTATTCCAAGTTAAAGCCATTATTAAATGATGGAGTGCCAATAAAGGCAATATGCAGGGTTGGTGAGTATATGGACTCCAAGGATTTATCTCTAAGCTCAATGGAAAGAATATATGGGAAAAGTTTATGATTTTATGTAAAAAATGTGGATTTGGAGTTCTTGAGACAATGCGTTATGCGCTAAAGAGTAATGCATGCCCCAGTTGTGGTCAAACACTTTTCGGAGATAGTCATACTCAAGAGATGACTGCAATATCTGGAAGAATTAGATCACAAGCATTTTCTCAGTCATTAAGTGAGGATATAGTTTTTGATATATCACTATTTATATTAAATAATTATTCAGATTTTAATGAAGAGGTAGCAGTTTCGAGCGCAAAGCCTCCAGAGGAGGATCGACTTGAAATCGAAGAGGATGATGATTCAATTGAGTCTATTAGAGATCAGG
>Ga0233439_10005133_pt1 | contig 12317 bp, 11 predicted proteins | sample SI_123_September_6_FD_182713 | JGI IMG/M metagenome (GOLD analysis project Ga0233439, IMG submission 182713) | Seawater microbial communities from Saanich Inlet, British Columbia, Canada - SI_123_September2016_100_MG | ecosystem: Environmental > Aquatic > Marine > Inlet | place: Canada: British... | reverse complement strand
GTCCAACTACGTTTGACGGAACGACAAATGTTATTCCTTTAGGAAAAACTACTCTGTCGAATACTGGCACAGCGGTTAAGATGAAAGCAGAGTGGGCTAATCAACAAGCATCTTCAAAGATAGCACAGCTTCACGGATGGGCAGTTAATTACTAACATTCAATAACAAAAAAGGAAATAAGAAATGAGTGTAACAAAAGTAACAGATGATAATATTGTAAATATTGCTGCTAGTAAACTAACTGGTGCTCTTCCTGCTATTGATGGTTCTAACCTTACAGGTATTGTATCAGGGCCAACAATATCATCAAGTGATCCCACCATAACAACTAACGCAACTTTAGGCACACAATGGGCAAATAGTACTTCAGGAGAGTTTTTCATTTTGACTGATGCTACTACAGATTCAAATGTTTGGACGAATGTTGGAGCTGGTACTGGTGATGTTCAGTCTTATACATTTCAAGGAACAAGTTATGGTTATGCTTCTGGTGGTTATCAATACCCTTCGCCTGGGCCCATTAACGTAATTGACAAATATAGCTATGCATCAGATGCTGATGCAACAGACGTAGGCGACTTAACACAAGTTAGTTATGGTGCAACAGGACAAAAATCATCTACTCATGGATATGTTTCTGGTGGAAGAAATGGAGGTACATATTATAATACGATAGAAAAATTTCCTTTTTCTACTGATTCTGACGGAACAGATATAGGTGACATTACACTTGCTAGAACGAGTTTAACAGGTCAATCTTCATCTACTCATGGTTATACTTCTGGTGGTTATACTGGTTCAATTATAAATATAATCGACAAATTTACTTTTGCAGTAGATGGTAACGCAACAGATGTAGGCGATTTGACAGTAACTAGATATGGTTCAACAGGTCAATCTTCATCTACTCATGGTTATACTTCTGGTGGTTATACTGGTTCATTTACAAATATAATTGATAGATTTACCTTTTCTGCTGATGCTGATGCAACAGACGTAGGCGATTTAGTAGGTAGTACATTCAATGCAGGAGCACAATCATCAACCACTCATGGTTATTGTACTTCTGACGATACTTCTCGACCTTTCGTAAATGCAATACAAAAATTTAGTTTTGCTGCTAGTGCTAATGCGACAAATATTGGTAATTTGTCAGGTACAACAACACTTCCTGGCGGAACTTCATCAACTACTCATGGTTATACTATGGGTGGTCATGTAAGTATAAATATAATCGACAAATTTAGTTTTACTACAGATGGTAATGCAACAGACGTAGGCGACTTAACTGTTGGTAGATATCTCCCCGCAGGAACACAACACTAAACCATCAAACAAATAATAAAAAAAGGATTAACAAATGAGCGTAACAAAAATAACAGATGATAATATTGTTTCCGTAGAATCTAGTAAACTAACTGGTGCTCTTCCTGCTATTGATGGTTCTAACCTTACAGGTATTGTATCAGGGCCAACAATATCATCAAGCGATCCCACCATAACAACTAACGCAACTTTAGGCACACAATGGGCAAATAGTTCGACAGGAGAGTTTTTCATTTTGACTGACGCTACTACAGATGAAAATGTTTGGACGAATGTTGGTGGTGGTACTGGTGATGTTGGTGGGCCTACCCAAGTACAAGGTACGATTAGTGGTTACAGAGCGGGTGGATATCAAGTTAATATAATTGATAAATTTAGTATAGTTTCTCATACTAATTCAACAGATGTAGGCGATTTAACTGCTGCTCGTTATGCTCAAAGTGGAACAGCCTCAAGAATTTCTGGATACGCTGCTGGTGGAGTAATTGGATATTCCCAGAGTACCATTATCGATAAATGGTCTTTCGCCACTGATGCTAATGCAACAAGCGTGGGAAGTCTTTCTCCAGCCTCCTATGTTAGTACTGGAACAAATTCAACTACTCATGGATATCATGCAGCTGGTGTATCATCAAACACTATTCAGAAGTATACCTATTCTACTGATGCTAATTCTACAGATGTAGGCGACTTAACAGTTGCAAGAAGATCATATGGTAGTGCTGGTTCAGAAACGGATGGTCATGTATTGGGTGGTAATACTCCATCAACGACAACCATAGATAAATTTTCTTTTAGTAGTGATGCTAATTCGACTGATTTTGGTGATATATTGGTAGGTGGTGGTCGTACTCCTGCTGGATCAAATTCAGCTACTCATGGATATAGTCTTGGTGGTGGCCAACCTGTTAATCACGATACAATAGATAAATTTGCTTTCACGTCAGGTGGAACTGCAACAGACGTAGCTAATTTGACAACTCCTACCGAAAGTATGGGAGATGGTTGTTCTTCCGATAGTGGGGGTTATTTATGTGGTGGTGTTGGTGCTGGTAATATTCGTTCACTACGGATTGAAAGACATTCATTTTCTAGTGATACTGATTCTGTTGACGTTGCCAGTTTAGCTGTAAGGTCAGGTGCTCAATCTGAATCTACTTCTGGAAATCAAATATAATAAACCATCAAACAACAATAAAAAAAAGTAGTATAAATAGTAGTACAATCATAACAACATTAAAAAGGATTTAAAAATATGAAAATCGTAGAATACAAATTACACGCATCTGTATCTGGACATGGAATGTGTACACCTGGCTTCATCGAAAATGGTGGCTACTATTCAAACCCCGATGATTCAACAATGGTTGGACTAGTACCTGATCCTTGTGAATACTATATTCCTGATACGGTTACTTATTTGACAGTTGCAGAAATGAAAACTCGACAGCTTGCAATTCACGCTATTTATCCAATGCAGAAACGTAATGAAGATTTGACGTATTCTGATATGACAGATGCTGAAGTTGAAGCAGAGATTGATGCATGGCATACAGCACATAACTCTTAATTTTGGTAGTATAAATATACATAATTATTAAATTATTCTTTTTATAGGAGCAAACATGAGTGAAGAAAAAAGTGAGTCCAAAGATTTAGTAGTAAAAACATTTACCAATGATTCAATTGCGAGCTACAAATCTTATGGTGACAAATCATTAGTTGAGAATTTGCAGAATGCTGAAGTTGCTATCAATAAGGTTCAATACACAGAACGTATTTGGGACAGGTCAAGAAGTCAATTTATGTTGAAACACTTGACCTGCTCCCAAGCTGATAACTGGACTAGGTTACGTCAAGTATCTGCTGAGATGGCAAGAAAACGAATGGCACTCAATGAAGCAAAGTTTGGTTACATGGAGGCTGTTGCAAAAGCAAAGATTAAGAAACAAAAACATGAGCAAGAAGTTGACCCATTGAAAAGAGAGTTACTAGAAATTCAAGTTATGAAGATGGAATCCCAAAATGCAGAAATTCTAGTTAAAGTTGAGGGTGCATTAAAAGAAATAGAAACACTTGCAGAAATGCATGACCAACTACAAGAAATTATTGGTGACGTTTCAGAGGAAGAGTTTGAGAAAGCACAAGTACAATCACATATCAAACGTGCAATGACTCAATCAATCCGTGAAGTGAGAGAAAAGAAAGTTATTGGATGTGGTAATCAAGAATACTTGGAGCAAGTTGGAGTATGTGTTACAAGTGCAATGACTGAAATTCAACAGTATCTAATACAAGAGAAAACTTCAGGCGTTGCTAATACTTCACTGTTACATTCATTTGTAGATGATTTTGCAGAACGATATGAACCCGTAGCAAAACAACAAGCAGATTTCTTAGGTTTTTCAGCTGATGCAAATAACTTGTTAACGTATACACCTACTGAAAAAGATAACCAAAAACAGTTAGAAGAATAAATAATATAACAAAAAGGATTAACAGATGGCATACATAGGTAAAGGATTAAATGACATTGCAACTGCAAATGTTTCAGTTGATACGATGACGGGTGATGGTTCTGATACAACTCTAGCTCTTTCTATGGGTACAAAGGGTATCGGTTCTGTTAATGATGTTTCTGTTTTTATTAGTGGTATTCAACAAAGACCTAATATTGATTATACTTTATCAGCGGGTGTAATAACATTTACGACTGCTCCTGTGAATGGTCAAGCTGTTTGTGCAATATCTCATAGTGATTCTTGGCAGGACAATGTTGCTGACTCTACAGTAGTCACCGAATCATTTGCCGACTTGGCAATAACAGACGCAAAGATTATTGGATTGAATTCAAGTAAACTTACTGGTGCAATGCCTGCTATTAGTGGTGCTTCTTTGACTGGAATTACTGAAACAACAAATAGTGCTAGTGACCCTGCAATTGATACGAATGGAACTTTGGGTGACATTTGGGTAAATACTGCAAGTGGCGAGATGTTTATTTTGACAGACGCTACTACAGATGAAAATGTTTGGACGAATGTTGGTGGTGGTGAAGGTGATGTACCCTTAGTATTAACTTTTCAGGGTGAAATTTCTAGTTATACTCATGGTGGACAACAAGCAGGGGCCACAGGTTATAATACTATTGATAAATTTTCACTTACCTCACAAGCAAATGCTACAGACGTAGGCGACATGACAGCTCAACTATGGTATACTTGTGGTGCCAGTAGTGGAACACATGGATTTGCATTTGGTGGTGATGGTCAGCAACAACCAGCTAATGGTAATGTTATTAATAAATATAGTCATAGTTCTGATGGCAATGCAGTCGATCATGGAGATTTGGCTGTAACAAATGGTGCTCAGCGTTCTAGTAATTCAGACCTGAATGCTCAATTTGGTTATTCTGTTTGTGGTAGAGGAAATGGTTCACCCCAGACTACTCAAATTGATAAGGTTTCTTTTGCATCTAATACAACAGCGACAGATGTAGGTGATTCAACTACAGCAAGAAAACAACCATCTGGAACATCATCAACCACACATGGTTATACTGCTGGTGGTAGTATTAATAGTGATTCATCTGGTACTAATGTAATAGACAGGTTTTCTTTTGCATCAAATGGTAATTCAGTTGATGTTGGCGACTTGACATTAGCAAGAATGTGTCCAGCTGGAAGCTCATCGACTACTCATGGTTATACTGCTGGTGCTTATGCTTTTCCAACATTTTCTAATGTAATTGACAAATTTCAATTTGCTGCAACAGCTAATGCTACGGATGTAGGTGACTTAACAGCAGGTATTCAAGGAAATTCTGGAAGTTCATCAACTACACATGGTTATTCAATGGGTGGACAACCTCCAGCAACTCTTAATAGAATTGAGCAATTTTCATTTTCTACAGATGGAAACGCGACAGATTGGGCTGACTTATCATTAGCAAGAGTTTATCCCGGCACATCACAAATATAAACCATCAAACAAATAATATAAAAAAAGGATTAACAAATGGCATACATAGGTAAAGGGTTAGTTGGAGTATTAAATGAAAGTAAAGCTGTTGACACCATGACAGGTGATGGTTCAGATACTACATTGACATTATCAAGAACGCCGGGTTCTGTTAATAATGTTGAAGTTTATATGGATGGTGTTTTTCAAACTCCTGGCGTAGAGTATACTCTATCAGGGAATACAGTTTCATTTTCAACAGCTCCTGAAACTGGTACAGAAATAATTGCCCTTATCGGTAATGATAGTACTATTATTACTCCAAGTAATAATTCAATTTCAGGAACAAAAATTGCTGGTGCAGTTGTAACGGATGCAAAAATTGCTGGAATGGCTGCAAATAAATTAAGTGGTGCTTTACCTGCGGTTGATGGTAGTGCATTGACTAATATTCCTTCATCAATAACAAAGAATGCAAGTGACCCTGCAACCGATAGTAATCCTGCTGGTGGCGTTGGGACAATGTGGGCAAACACAACTAGTGGTGAGATGTTTGTTTTGACAGACGCTACTACAGATGAAAATGTTTGGACGAATGTTGGTGGTGGTGATGGTGATGTACAGCCTTGGACGTTTCCCGGCACAATTTCTGGTTACTCAAGTGGTGGGCAAATTTCTAGTAGTAATTATAATATAATAGATAAATTTAGTTTCAGCTCAGACGGTGACGCTACTGACGTTGGTGATTTATCTACAGCCACAAGACAAGGGTCTTCAAATTCGTCCTCCACTAACGGGTACAATACTGGTGGGGTGAAGGCGGGAATTGTCGTTGATATAGATAAATTTAGTTTCATTACTGATGGTAATGGGACAGACATAGCCGATTTAACCCTTGCGAGAAGATACATGGCGGGTCAATCATATGAAACTCATGGTTATACGTCTGGTGGTAACGCTGGAGTGGATGTTATCGACAAATTTACTTTTGCTGCAGATAATGATGCGACAGACGTAGGCAATTTATCTGTCTCTAGGGCGTACTGTGGGGGGCAATCCTCACCAACGCATGGCTATACTTGCGGAGGCGTAGGTTCAAATGTCATTGATAAGTTTAGTTTTAGTTCGGATGGAGATGCCACTGATGTAGGCGATCTTTCGATTACGATGGAACATGGTGTTGGTCAATCATCATTTACCAATGGGTATAATTCGGGGGGAAAATCATCTGCGGCTAATGTAATTAATAAATTTTCTTTTTCTTCTGATAATAACGCTACCGACATAGGTAATTTAACGGTGGGTAGGTATTCTTTAGCTGGGCAGTCTTCGACAGTTAGCGGATATACTAGTGGTGGATACACTACCTACAATATCATAGACAAGTTTAGTTTCAGCTCAGACGGTGACGCTACCGATGTGGGGAATTTGACTGTTGGTAGGGAATTATCGGGTGGACAGCAAGTGTGACAAGTATGATAATCAAATGGTCAACAACACTAAACCATCAAACAAATAATATAAAAAAAGGATTAACAAATGGCATACATAGGACAAAAAGGTGGTACGGTATCAACCTTAACAAGTAAGACACTTGATACCATGACAGGAGATGGTTCTGATGCTACATTGACATTATCACAAACACCTGCTTCTGTTAATGATGTAGCTGTTTATCTTGATGGTGTTTTTCAGAGGCCTACTAACGAATATACACTTTCAGGAAATGTTATTACTTTTACAACAGCTCCTGCAAACGGGGTTTCTGTATGTGCCGTAGCTGGTGGTGGTGAACACATTGGTTCTCCAATGGCTGGTTCTGTTACTACAGATAAACTCATTGATGGTACTATCACAAGTGCTATGGTTGCTACTATGTCGTCAAGTAAACTCACAGGTGCTTTAGGGGCATTGGATGGTTCAGCATTGACAGGTATTCCTAGTACAATTACAAAAAATGCTAGTGACCCTGCAACCGATACTAATCCTTCAGGTGGCCTTGGTACAGTTTGGGCAAACACTACAGACGGCGAGATGTTTGTTTTGACAGACGCTACTACAGATGAAAATGTTTGGACGAATGTTGGTGGTGGTGAAGGTGATGTTGAACCTTGGGGATTTGGTGGAACTATTAGTGGTTATGCTTCTGGTGGTGCTAACCAGCCTGCAATGAGTAACGTAATAGATAAATTTAGTCTTGTTTCAGATGCTAATGCAACAGACGTAGGCGATTTGACATCTACTAGACAAAACGTATCAGGACAATCATCATCTACACATGGTTATACTTCTGGTGGTTATCCCCCTACAGATATAATAGACAAATTTAGTTTTACGGTAGATGGCAATGCAACAGACATCGCAAACTTGACAGTTGGTAGATATTACCCAACAGGACATTCATCACAAACACATGGTTATGTTTCTGGTGGTGGTATTGAATCACCTGCCACAAAAAGAAATGAAATAGATAAATTTACTTTTGCTGCTGATGCAGATGCAACAGACGTAGGCGACTTGACAGTTAGTGCCATTGGTAGAACAGGTACAAATTCACCTACTCATGGTTATAGTTCAGGTGGAGCACAACCTGCACACTCAGACGTAATAGATAAATTTAGTTTTGTTACTGATGGTAATTCAACAGATATAGGCAATTTGACAGTTGTTAGGTCTTATTCTGGAAATCAATCGTCAACTACACATGGTTATACTGCTGGTGGACGTACAAATCCAAATGTAAACACAAATACAATTGATAAATTTAGTTTTTCTTCAGATGGAGATGCTACAGATGTAGGCGACTTGACAACTACTAGAGGATATAGTTCTGGACAATCATCAACTACACATGGTTATATTTCTGGTAATTATTACCCGGGCTGGACTGATATGATAGAAAAATTTAGTTTTACAGTAGATGGTAATGCAACAGACATCGCAAACTTAACAGTTGCTAGGGGTGGCTCAGCAGGAACACAAGTATAAAACACAACACTAAACCATCAAACAAGTAATAAAAATATTATAAATAGTAGTACAATCATAACAACATTAAAAAGGAATTAAAAAATGAAAATTGTAGAATACAAATTACACGCTTCTGTAACTGGTCGTGGTATGTGTACACCTGGCTTCGTTGAAAACGGTGGTTACTACTCTAACCCCGATGACTATTCAATGATTGGTCTAGTACCTGATCCTTCTGAATACTACATCCCTGATACAGTTACTTATTTAACTCTCGCAGAAATGAAAACCCGTCAACTTGCTATTCATGCAAAGTATCCTATGCAGAAACAAAATGAAGATATGTCTTATTCCGATATGTCTGATGCAGAAGTCGAAGCAGAACTTGATGCATGGAACACCGCACATAATTCCTAATATAAAAATACAAAAAAGGATTAAAGAATGAGCACACAAAAAGTTTCAGATGCAATGATAGCAGATATGGCTGCTAGTAAACTCAGTGGTGCATTACCGGCACTGGATGGCTCTGCATTGACGGGTCTTCCCGATAGTGTTACAAAAAATGCTAGTGACCCTGCAATAGATACTAATCCTTCTGGTGGCTTAGGAACATTATGGCTTAATACTACAAGTGGTGAGTTGTTCATGTTAACAGATGCTACTACAAATGAAAATGTTTGGACGAATATTGGAGCTGGTACTGGTGATGTTCAGCTTCTCCAATTTGGTGGAATTGGTGGTGGTACAGCTTATGGGTTTACTGCTGGTGGTTATACCCCTATTACAAATCAAATACAAAGATTTAGTTTTACAGCAGATGGTAATGCAACAGATGTGGCTAATTTGACATCAATTACATATTATTGTGCTGGTTCATCTTCAACTACACATGGTTATACTTCTGGTGGTTATAGTGGTGCATCCTTAAATATAATAAACAAATATAATTTTTCTTCAATTGCTAATGCAACAGATGTAGGTGATCTTTCAGGTGCAAAAACAAATCTGTCAGGTCAAACTTCATCTACAAATGGTTATGTTTCTGGTGGTAGAACTAATCAAAGTATAAATGTAATAGAGAAATTTACTTTTTCTGCTGATGCTAATGCAACAGACGTAGGCGACTTGACAATGGTTAATACTAATGTAACTGGTCAATCAGGAAATACACATGGTTATGTTTCTGGTGGTGAAGCATCCACATTAGATAGAATAGACAAATTTACTTTTGCTTCAGATGCTAATTCGACAAATATAGGTATATTAACAGTTGGTCGTTATGGCCCAGCAGGTCAATCATCAACGACACATGGCTATACTTCTGGTGGTGCAAATACTCTAAATACAATTGATAAATTTACTTTTGCTTCTGATGCTGATGCAACAGACGTTGGCAACTTGACAGTTGGTAGACGTTATGTGTCAGGTCAATCATCAACGACACATGGTTATACTTCTGGTGGTGCTTCTAATAGTAATGTAATAGATAAATTTACTTTTGCTTCAGATGCTGATGCAACAGACGTAGGCAACTTAACAACGGGAAGACATGGTACTGCTGGACATCAATACTAAACCATCAAACAATAAATAAAAAAGGATTAACAGATGAGCACATGGAAAATAACAGATAGGGTAATAGAAGGATTATCTTCAAGTAAATTGAGTGGTGCTTTACCTACGGTTGATGGGAGTGCATTGACGGGTGTTCCCGGCATCACAAAGTCAGCTAGTGATCCTGCTACCGATACTAATCCTTCTGGTGGCTTAGGAACATTATGGGGCAATACTACAAGCGGTGAGTTATTTTCTTGTAGTGACGCTACTACAGATGAAAATGTTTGGACAAATATTGGAGCTGGTACTGGTGATGTACAGCCTTATACGTTTCAAGGAACTATTAGTGGTTATACTTCTGGTGGTAGAACTCCGAATAAAGATGTAATTGATAAATTTAGTTTTACTTCTGATGGTAATGCAACAGATCATGGCGACTTACATACTACTTTTGGTTATTCTGCTGGTCAATCTTCAACTACTCATGGTTATATTGCTGGTGTGTATCCATATGGTAATACAATAGGTAAGTTTGCTTTTGTATCAAATGTTACTGGAACAGATGTAGGCAACTTGTTTGTTGGAAGAGATGGTGGTTCTGGCCACAACTCAGAAACACATGGTTATACTTCTGGTGGTTTTATTCCGACTACAAATAACACAATAGACAAATTTACTTTTGCTTCAGATGCTGATGCAACAGATGTAGGCAACTTGCCAATAGCTAATGGATTTGCTGCTGGACAATCTTCTGAGACACATGGTTATCATTCTGGTGGATATGCTGGCCCCAATTCTGATACAATAGATAAATTTAGTTTTTCTATAGATGGTAATGCAACTGATGTAGCTAATTTGACAGTAGCAAGAAGATATGTACCTGGCCAATCGTCATCTACACATGGTTATTCATCTGGTGGTGTATTACCAGCGTTTAATGTAATTGATAGATTTACTTTTGCTTCAGATGCTGATGCTACAGACGTAGGCGACTTGACCGTTGCTAGAGGAAATCAAGCAGGTCAATCAGCAACTACACATGGTTATCTATCAGGTGGCAGTAGTTCATCAAATGTTATTGAGAAATTTGAATATGCTGCGTCAGCAAATTCCACAGACGTAGGCGATATAACAGTTGGACGTTATGGCCCAGCAGGTCATCAAGTATAAACCATCAAACAAATAATATAAAAAAAGGATTAACAAATGAGCAGACAAAAAGTTGATAACGATATGATAACTGGTTTGGCTGCCAGTAAGCTTACTGGTGCAATGCCTGCTATTAGTGCTGCAGCATTGACGGGTATTGGTGATGGTATTACAAAGAGTGCTAGTGACCCTGCAACCAATACTAATCCTTCTGATGGTGTTGGTGCATTATGGCTCAACACTACAGATAGTAATTTATTTGCCTGCACAGACGCTACCACAGATTCAAATGTTTGGTATAATGTTGGTGGTGGTGATGGTGATGTACAGCCTTGGACGTTTCCCGGCACAATTTCTGGTTACTCAAGTGGTGGGCAAATTTCTAGTAGTAATTATAATATAATAGATAAATTTAGTTTCAGCTCAGACGGTGACGCTACTGACGTTGGTGATTTATCTACAGCCACAAGACAAGGGTCTTCAAATTCGTCCTCCACTAACGGGTACAATACTGGTGGGGTGAAGGCGGGAATTGTCGTTGATATAGATAAATTTAGTTTCATTACTGATGGTAATGGGACAGACATAGCCGATTTAACCCTTGCGAGAAGATACATGGCGGGTCAATCATATGAAACTCATGGTTATACGTCTGGTGGTAACGCTGGAGTGGATGTTATCGACAAATTTACTTTTGCTGCAGATAATGATGCGACAGACGTAGGCAATTTATCTGTCTCTAGGGCGTACTGTGGGGGGCAATCCTCACCAACGCATGGCTATACTTGCGGAGGCGTAGGTTCAAATGTCATTGATAAGTTTAGTTTTAGTTCGGATGGAGATGCCACTGATGTAGGCGATCTTTCGATTACGATGGAACATGGTGTTGGTCAATCATCATTTACCAATGGGTATAATTCGGGGGGAAAATCATCTGCGGCTAATGTAATTAATAAATTTTCTTTTTCTTCTGATAATAACGCTACCGACATAGGTAATTTAACGGTGGGTAGGTATTCTTTAGCTGGGCAGTCTTCGACAGTTAGCGGATATACTAGTGGTGGATACACTACCTACAATATCATAGACAAGTTTAGTTTCAGCTCAGACGGTGACGCTACCGATGTGGGGAATTTGACTGTTGGTAGGGAATTATCGGGTGGACAGCAAGTGTGACAAGTATGATAATCAAATGGTCAACAACACTAAACCATCAAACAACAATAATAAAAAAGTTTAACACACAATTGAGTACACACATTATTATAAATACAAACATATACTCATAAATATTTAGAACAAAGGATCGAATAATATGTCAACAGTAAAAAGTACTTTATCATTAAATTCTA
>Ga0233439_10005123_pt1 | contig 12336 bp, 12 predicted proteins | sample SI_123_September_6_FD_182713 | JGI IMG/M metagenome (GOLD analysis project Ga0233439, IMG submission 182713) | Seawater microbial communities from Saanich Inlet, British Columbia, Canada - SI_123_September2016_100_MG | ecosystem: Environmental > Aquatic > Marine > Inlet | place: Canada: British... | reverse complement strand
CAGAAATTCTTGGAGATTCGTTAGTGTCGATTCAAGTTCACGAGTCGGCGATGAATAACTTGTTACATAAATTGGCACTGGATGGCACATCCGGCAAGTTACGTGATGTGATGTCTACAGTTGCTGAGCAATTGGGCTTTGCCGATTATGAAGTACCTGCAGAAGTGTCAGAGACGGTGACGATCAAACTGATTACGCGAGATGCTATTCGTATCCGCTTTTATAATGGGCGAGTACAATTGTTAATGCAGTTTAAAGAACTGCGGAACAACCGCATTGTTTGGAAGAACTTTGCTGTATTGGTTGAGTTTTTTCCACAGTTGGATTCGATCAATGGAAATCTAAAACGAGAAGGCATACTACAGATCATTGGTCGTAGTTTGCGATTAGGTGACCGGATTGCGTTACAGACGATTTTTAACAAAGTTATTCCGTCGACACGTTCGATGAGTTTGCTTGGCAGCAGTATCGCTGAGCACCCTAACTTTGAAGATACGCGAATTGCAACTTTCCAAGTACAACATGGATGGTTGACGTATTGTGTGGCATCCGAGACGCGGATAGCGGTAACGAGCGAATAATATCGCTCACGGGCAGAACGTTAGCTTGACTGATTGGCTTCTTCTTTGCTCAATCGACGTTGTCGTATGAACAACGCTAGGCTCCATCCTCCGGCGAATAAGAAAACAGTACTCAATGTGATGACTAGCTTCATCACTCGCTTCGGGGTAGAGATTAGGTCCTCAATTTGTGCTGGTTCACTTGCGAGTTCAATGCGGTCCCACGACAGAAAAGCACCGACTGCTAGGATCGCACCCCAGAGGATAACGACTAGGACGAGGCTCCAGGTAGCTCGTCGACGTTGTTGTGGTTCGTTGATGGAACCGTGGTCAGTGCTATCAGGTTTGGTATCCATAGAATCCTTCGACGCTAAGTCCGGTTTGAGTGGCGACTTGGTTTACAATAGCATCGACAGTTTCGTCTGCCAATGGTGTCACATAACTCTCAGCTGGTTGTCGCGCGATAGTATAGATCTGCACGCTTGCGAGCGATCCTCCGTGGTTGGTGATATCGTTGAGCCGTTGACAATAAGCCTGTATCTCTTGGTCACTTGGAGGCGTGCTATTAACTTGCATAAACAGTGATTGAATCACAATTGGCCGGATGCGAGCTGTACTTAGGAGGTTATCGAGCACTTGTTGAAACGGGATCGCAGTGCGTTCAATGAGCTGGTAGTAGTCGTCGGTGCCAGCATCTAATTTGGCCCAAATTTCGCCTTGATTCTGATCTAAGATCTTTAGCCCCCGCTCGACATGTTCTCGATGAAACATGCTGGCGTTGGTAATGAGCACCATTTTTATGGGGTCCGTTGGTAGCTGCGAATTTGAGTCGGTGTATTGTCGGCTGATGCTTTGTTTGAGCTGAGCACATTGACTGATGATATCATCAAAATTTTTATAGGTTGTTGGTTCTCCATCACCTGAAAAGGCAATGTCGTTGAGTCGCCTGAGGTGGTTGGGTACAGTGGAGAAAAATTCGGTGGTATAAATTTCACCGGAGAGGACGAGGTCGAGCATGTCTTGCAATTCGTCGAGTAGATGTTGCATCTCGACGAAACGAGTTTCACTGGCAGTGGTCCGGTTGACCTGGCAATAGATACAATCGAAGTTACAGATTTTATCTGGATTTAGGTTCACACCGATCGACATACCCCCGCTACGTCGGCTTAGGACGGGGTACACGAAGCGATTGTCCGCAAAAGAACGGTCGTGTGATGAGTGTAAAGAACTGGATATCATGGCACTATTATAAGCCTGTTTTACACAGGGCAGTGGTCGATTTAATCACCGGATTGATTATCTGTAGTTGTGATCGGATTTGTTCCTCGCCTCAGAGCAATCACCGCTGGCGGATAACTGCGGACATCCCACAATTCTGGATTGGGTAATTCTTGCGGGTCAAAATGTTCATCACATTCCACAATGATGTGACTACCCGCGGGGAAACGGTTGATCATGGTTTGGATCATATCGAGCATTTCTTGTTTGCGGTCGACGAAGAATGCATAGGGCGGGCAGAGAAAGATGGACCAGCAAGTGTTTTCTGGAGGTGAGAATTCCTCGAGCATGCGATGTTCTACCCAGTGAAAAGCATCGCCGCCAGTGACGGTGGCAATGCCGTCGACGCCTAAGTTGCAAATATTATCATTGATCAAACGAACGGTGGGGAAATGTTTTTCGATACAGAGTGCGCCGACGGAACCACGACTAATGGACTCGAGGGCGACAGCGCCAGTACCGGCGAACAGGTCCAATGTGAATGTGCCTTTGACGAGGGGGCCGATTAGATTGAACATCGCTTCACGTACTCGATTTTTCATCGGTCGCGTATGTTGTTCGCCGCTGTATTGCACGGGACGACCGCGCAAATCTCCGCCGATGATCCGCAGGTTGGTGGCGTCGGCAGCGGTCGGTGAATTGATTTGGTGTTTCTGTCGTCGAGGCGAGTTTGAGCGTTTGTGAGTCATAGAATTAGCGTAGCGTGTGATGTTAGGTGGTGAAAGTGACCTTTTTAGGAACTCGAGACGTAGGATATTACGGCGCGTATGAAATATAGCGGTATAAAGTGGTATTAGTTCTTTCGACTCCATACCGGAAACTAATGAATTAACTCCATTTGTGTGGTACTCTTTTTGTATACAGGTATAAAGTATTGCCCATCTGTGCAGTACGTTTGATACATAAAGTTATTATGTTGACAATTTTAAATAGAAGGTAATTGACGTGCTTTATCGCTTATTGATTTTCACAGTTTGTTTTTCATTGATGCTTTTGTCACCGTTTGAATTAATGGTGAATGCTCAAGTTTCCCCAACCGCCTCAAGTGCAGGGCCAGCTCGCAATATGTACATTGCGAAAATGGGTGAATGGAAGCAAATGCTCAAGGATCTACAAAAGTTGCGTGGTGAATTTGATTTGGCCAAGCCTTCAGAAATACCAGCCATTCGCAAAAGTTGGGCGGAGACTACCGCTAAAGCAGAGACGATTTTGCCACAGTTGCGCAATGCAGCAGTTGCCGCTTATGCCGAATCGCCAAACACCGATCGTCAGCTAACACGCTTGTTAGTGGAACTCGCGAGCAAAGCGTTACTTGCGGATGATTATGAAGTTGCTGAACAGATTAGTGTGTCCATGTTGCGCAGCAGTGCGGAAGAACGCAAGCTGTATGATATTGCGGGTATTTCGAGTTTCGCGATGCATAATTTTGAAGACGCCCAACAGTATTTCATCAAGGCAGAACAGCTTGGTGTGTTGTCGCAGATGGGCAATAATTATTTTGGCGAGATCAAAAAAGGTTACATCAAATATTGGGAACAGGAACAGGATATTCGAGCTGCTGAAGCGCAGGCAGACGACTTGCCGCGAGTACGATTAACAACATCGGCCGGAGTGGTTGAGTTGGAGCTATATGAAAATGAAGCGCCCGAGACCGTCGGGAATTTTATCAACTTAATTGAGCAAGGGTATTACGACGGCTTGTCGTTTCATCGAGTGTTGCAGAATTTCATGGCTCAAACAGGATGCCCCACAGGTGATGGAACTGGTGGGCCTGGATATAATATTTACTGTGAATGCCTGACGCGTAATGACTTTCGACGTTTTTTTACGGGTACATTAGGGATGGCTCACGCTGGGGCCAATACCGGTGGCTCCCAGTTTTTCATTACTTTCCGTCCAACTGGAAATTTGAATGCTAAACACACTGTGTTTGGTCGAGTCACCACAGGGTTGGGGATTATGCGGAAGATTGCGCGGGTTGATCCTGACAATCCTAATGCGAAGCTGAAGCCTGATACAATCATCAAAACGGAAGTGATTCGTAAGCGGGAGCATGACTACGTGCCCCGGCGAGTCGCTAATTAGTGCGGTGATTCTAAAGCACTCGTGACAAGGGCTTGCGGGTCATTGACACACGTGGTGCCCGTGATATTGTTAAATAATCTGCATCCGTAGCTCAACTGGATAGAGCATCGGTCTTCGGAACCGAGGGTTGGGGGTTCGAATCCCTCCGGGTGTACTTTTCTCTTTTCGCCGGCAAGCCTCTCTCGGCCTGCTGCAGCATATCAAGGACTTTTTCAAGTAGTTTAGGCCGATCTGCTTCATCAACGTCCTCTAACATCTGCTCTTTAAAATCATGGGTGCATTTTTTAACCATGATTCCACCATGCTCCAACTCGAGCGTAGAAATAGAAACCAATTCCAACCACGAATAGAAAACCTCCTAAAATCGTAACACCGGTCGCTGCTGATTCTGAGGTGTTGCTCAATGCCGCTGCTGCTATGAAAAACAGAATTCCGAGGATTATTAGCGGAAATCCTATGAGCATGATTTTCTTATATTTCTTTGCGGTCAGCTCTATCGTCGTATGTTCGGTATTAGGGTCGACCTGTATCGGAGATTGAGATTGCGGACCTGCGCTTGGGGCAATATATGGTGATTGTTGCGGTGCAGTTAGATCACTGTTGGCAACTATTACAACAGGGTTATTACAATTGGAACAATTGCTTTGCTGCCCGGCTATTTCCGCGGGGAAAACAAAGGTCTGCTTGCAATATGGGCATGTAAATGAAATCTGTGACACTACTAGTACCTCCGAATGTAACACTGGTCAGAAAGTTAACCGCGATGATTTAGTTTACCCGTTAATGACTTGCGAAACAAATGTTAATTTGGCTTGATATTTTGGTGTATGAAGATGTTTGTTTTTCAAAGGAAAAAGATGTGGAATGGAGTAGATTCAAGCAAATCTGGATGCGAGGCGCAAAAGACTATAATATGAACCAATTTTCCCACTGCTAGGCACGCCATGGAATCAGAAGACGGTTAACCCCTTGCTTTAGCCATGTTTTAGTCATATCTTTTACATCCACTGAGTGTGCTCCCTTTTTTCTCCGGAAAATCTGTCTCGGCCTGCTGCAGTAAATCTACACCACTAAGTGATTGTCCAGACTGCGGTCAAACGGCTTCAGTGAGGGTATCCGAGTGTCCCCACTGTGGAGGGTCGCCCGGCCCCGCAGGAATTGTTTTGGGAGGCAATTCGCTGGAGTGCAGGACGGTCGGTTTACGATCGGTAGCAACCGCCTGGAAAATCGCTGTCTAACAAGGTATGCCAGAGCGAGGGGTTTGTGGGTAATGGCTATTTTTGGGATACGTTGACTACTCAAGCCGCGGTTCATTTTTTTGCTTGCCATTCTTCGGCGGCCTGACGGGAACCGTTGCAAGCGGCGCATCCCCAGTAGGGAGACCACTCCTTGTAATTGTCTGTTTTGGCCATGAGTTTACTTAATTGGGTTTTGCCTTGGTCGAACCGGGTTTTGACTCTTTGCTTCCAAGCCAGGATTTCCGTGGGTTTCAACTCCGCGTGGCTATTCAATTTGATTGAAACCCATTTGTGGACAACTGGAGCAAGTCCTTGGAGCCTAGTTTTGGTGTCTTGACTGAGCAGTTGTTTTGCGTCCTCGGTAGAGAGGCCAGCAGCAATTTTGTTAGAAGATAATGGAGAATTGGTTGTGCGTATTGCGTTCGCCCCTTTTTTGAGAGGCTTTCCATTTTGATAGGCGAAAAACGCCGCAAAGGTTGGTTCGCACAATGGGCACTCCAGTACAAAACTCCGTTTCATCCGCTCCTGTAGGGCTTTCTCGTCATTTTTCAGGGCTTTCTTGCCAATGATATTGGTGACAATTTTTTGGCTGACCCGGTCGCGATAAAGACCTTCGAGAACACCATCATAGACTGCTTGGCATACAGGGTCTTTTTTCCAGTCGGTGATCGGGTCGGCCTCCTGTTTTTTGCCTTGACTGAAATGAATCGATTGAGAAACAAAGGCGAATGCCGCAACTAATAAGATTGAAATGCGCATCAAATTTTCTATTCCGTGGGTTAAAAGAAATTTTCATAATTACAGGGTAACGGTGCCACACTCCAAAATAAAGGTAAAAATTCTAAGGGGAATGCACTTTACGCGAAGGCCGTACACATCGAACGACAATACGATAGCTTGAGGCAGTCCTATCCTCTTGTTCATTCAAAACAATAAATCACAATAGAAGATAGAGAATGGTATAAACATAAGAGTATCTAAAAACGACAACCGGCAACCGGAGATAATGAGGCATGGAATCTGATGAAATACAGCTTGGGCGATACCGTCATTACAAGCGCAAAGAATATACAGTTTTAGGAATCGCGCGGCACAGTGAAACGGATGAGATGATGGTATTATATCGGCCTGAATATGGAGAGCGAAATTTGTGGGTGCGTCCACAAACGATGTTTTTTGAGGATGTAACTGTTTCAGGTACCAGCATCCCCCGATTCGAGTATCTTGGTCCGGCGGAGTCGGAAGAAAAATAATGGCATGTGACGACACTATTTGAAAACGATTACAATGAGCGTCATCGGACCATGCCCATGTGTATATGTAAATTCAAGTCGCACCACAATTGACAACAATATGTTATGCCCCAAGAAAAGGTGATATTCAGAGGGGGGGAATGTTGTTGCCATTAGCATTGTCAAGTTTGCTTGTGTTTATCTCTTGTTTCGACAGGGTTTCAAAAATAATATTTAAGGATTCATGATATGTCCTCAGGTTCCGAAGGCGAACGCGTTCTCCAAAAACAATATGGAAGTGACGATCGCGCCAATGACTTCTATGATACGCAGATGCGTAACCAACTGAATAATCGCATGGTCAAGTTGATTGAACGTCAGGAAATGATGTTTATTGCAACGGCTGATACAAAGGGTGAATGTGATAGTTCGTTTCGGGCAGGACCTCCGGGATTTGTCGTTGTATTAGATGATAAAACATTGATCTATCCGGAATACCGTGGCAATGGAGTTTACGCTAGTCTCGGGAATATGAGTGAAAATCCGCATGTCGGCATGTTGTTTATTGATTTCTTTGATTCGACGATTGGTTTACATGTAAATGGAAAAGCGATGGTGGTTGATAACGAGCAGATGATGCAGCGTGTGGCTGCATCAGAAACTGTTTGTGCGTCAATCGAAGTTATAAATGGGCTTCATCCGGAACGATGGGTAGAGGTCACCGTTGAAGAAGCCTATATTCACTGCGCGAAGCATGTGCCGCGACTTGCAAAGGTAGAGAAGAAAATCCATTGGGGGTCTGATGACGAATCCTATAAGGGTGGACGGTTCTTTGACGTTCCGTAGTAGGGTCTGAAAGGACTGTTGCCATCAGAAGCAATTATGTTTGATACTGATAAAGGTAGTTGCAATCTCTGGTTTAGTTTCTGTTCCAGAATCCAGCGTTCTACAGAGATTTTATGAACATGAGCAGGGCATTTCTGTCGACCAGTGGCATCGTGCGAAATGCCTGCATGGATTGTTCTCCCTCGCCACCATGCCACAGAATGGCTTCCGCCAAAGTTCGAGCTCGGCCGTCATGCAGGTAGGCTTCACCACCGCTAATACCCGTTGTCAGTCCGATCCCCCACAGTGGTGCCGTGCGCCATTCCGCACCGGTTGCTTGTCGTTCATCAAGATTGTCGGCCAGAGCTGCACCCATATCGTGTAATAGCAGATCTGTGTAGGGACGAATGGTTCGTGACCTTAATTCTGCCAAGGGATGAAAAGGAGACGTGGTAAAGCGGGCATGGTGACATTTTGTACACCCTGCGGATGCAAACAGATTCTCACCCCGCAAAGCAATGGGATGATCAATGTCGCGGCGCGCATTGACACCGAGTGTAGAGATGTACCGCGTTAGATGAGCCAGTTGCGCATCGGTGATCTCAGGTGGTTGAGGTTCGGATGTTCCGTCCAAAGCAGGGAACAGGTTGGTGGTGACGCCCATGTCCGTATTGAAAGCTGCTCCAATTTGATGCCGCACGGCAGCCTGCCCCCCTTTATAACCGAACCGTCCTAACAGGATTCTGTTGGACTCTGGATCCGGTACCGTCTGCAAACGCCCTGAAATCCCATCCCCGTTGGCATCCTGCGGATCCGCCATTGAGGTGATGGAGCTTTCCTTGATCGCTTCAAGTAAACCAAGGCCAACCAATGGAGGTGTGAGTCTGACAGAATAATATTTTGCCGACGTTCCTTTAAATGCGTAGATTGGCCTGCGTAGTTCAAACGGCATACCGTCTTCATATTCACCACGAATTCGTTCATAACGGCTTAACACCATGGTTGATTCAGCAACGTCGGACGTGGACTGAGACTGGAGTGTTGAACCGAGTTGTGGATGAGCATGGCCCTGAGCGTTCGCTCCGACTTTCACCACGCTTTGGTGCATCGGTTCATTAATAGCGGGCGGTAGTGCGCGGCCATTGTTTACATGACAGGCGATACAACTGCGGGCCACAAAGTCAGGCCCTAATTTTCCCGCCTGCTGTGGGTCAGGAGGATTGGGTTGTTCAGAATGGGCTCCCGTTTCGAAATCTGTATGATGTAGTCGCCGCCCAAGCATGAACGATTGACCACTTAATGGGGCAATGTTCGTCATCATCTGCATGAAGCGATGTTGAGGTTCATCGGAATATTGATAGGGTAGCGTTGTGCGTCCGGCCAGCAGCGCCAAATCTGGCAATGGCTTTGAATCCAGCTTGTCACCAGTCCCCTGCCAGGGCACGATTCCGCTGCCAATAACGTAAAGGATTGCTGTCCCATAGTAGTTTGAGCGACCGTTGGTAGGTTTCACCAAAAATGGGCTGAATTCAAACTCCATCAAGTCACCGATTTTGAGTCCCCGCTGCTTGATGTTGTTGTACGAGATGGTGGTTGAATATTGGTTTGCCGAGATTTCTTTTACTGCCACATTGTGGTGATATTCGGCAACGGTGTTGATCCCGCGAAAGAAACAACGGAAATCCGGTTTATTAAGCGGGGTGAGCGACGAAATATTGATTGTGATGTCCGTTCCACCGGTGGCAACACGGTCGACAATCTCAATCTCAACAGTCCGTTGTTGCCAGTACCAATTCAAATAATGGTTATAGGCTCCTTTTTCTCGTGCATGACGATCTCGTACACGATCTGATATCCGTGTGATCAGTGCCTCGGTGGTTTTAAATGTCGTCTCCGGTTCCAATCCGGTTTGAGCGTCATAGAGAACGCTTATCTTTTGCTGCCCGTTCAGCGCCGTACAATTCGACATGATCATCAGAATCAGGATGGCAAATTTACTGTCCATGAGAAACTTTGGCATTAAAGGATTGTGGTGGTTACTGGTGATGTCGTAGTCTCGGTCCGATTAACCATGATCCTTCTTCCACTGGGGATAGTGTTTTTGTAACAGTTCTGCAGCATAAGTACCCAACCATGAATAGCCATTGCGTCGTTCATGAGAAATTTCGGCGATGGTTTTTTTGGGAATGCCGTCGCGGCTGCAAAAAAAAGGTTGCTGGGTTTGCAGATCATAGAAGCGTGCCCATAAGGGAGGCGCAGATGGGTCAGGAATTACTTTTATGTCCATTCCATTGGGCGCCGCGGGAGCTGCAACCTTAATCTGCCGCAGCCCTTTTAGCTGGGCACTTTCAAACCAAGAGATTGCACCTTCAATTGCCGCAACGACATCATTGTCAGGATCCTCGATCTTCATCAGGTAGCGGACGATACCAACCGATTCGTTGCCACTGATGGATGGGAGTTCATAGGATCGAGCCTTTGCCGGCGCGAGTGTCTTGACGTCATGCTGAGCACACCATGCCGTTAATCTGCCATCAACTCTGATTTGTGTTTTGAGGATACATTGTAGACCGCGCTGCAGTGCTCGGTCACATTGTCTGCGGATATCGCTGGATACAAATTCAAGATCGCCAGAACCCTGCACAATGTTACGAAACAAATTCATCACGCCGATCATGGCATCGTCGTTATACGTAATATGCTGGTGGTAACTGCTGGGCTGAGGATAGCGTTGAGGCCACCCCCCGTTATCGTATTGTGCCTGTAGCAGGTATTTCACACCGGCAACAGCGGCATCTTGAAATTGTTGATTTCCTAACCGGTGGTAGGCTTTCGCCAGAATCCGGATTTCGCGGTGGGTGGCACCATTGTCGATTGTTGAGTCGGTTTGTGCTTTATCCAGTTTCAACTGTGTGCGTTCCGTCTCGGATAACTTGGCATCCCTATCGTAATTTTTAGGCCAACCTCCAGTGTTCCGCTGATACAACAGTATGTTATTGGCCGTCTGCAGTAAGTTGTCACCGCATACGGGTAAAGCAAAGTTAAGTAACGATATTAATAGTGTGAGTTGGAGAGATCGCAGGCGTGGCATAAAAAATCCGATCAGCGGCGATTGATTTGGGGGGCGTTAACCAATTAAACTGTGGAATTGATTTTAACACTTTAAGGATATCCGCAATGTATGTAATGCCCCGTTTTGTTTTGTTACTGTCCATTTTCGTGTCATCCGCTCTTGTCCTAGACGCGCAGGACAGCAAATACGCCTTACCTTCCGTTGCCGCGGAAAAAGACCTTCCTGGAGAAGGCGCTCTGCGACGATATGCAGGTTACGTAAATACATGGGCCCGACTCCGAGAACAATGGTCTACGCAGATTAAACAGGATCAGGGAACGGTTGTATTTTTGGGAGACTCAATCACGCAGGGTTGGGGCCCAACATTTCGAGGACATTTCGCTGGCGTCAAGCTGGCGAATCGTGGCATTGGAGGTGATACCACTCGCGGGATGCTCATCCGACTTGAGCAGGATGTTCTAGCACTGAATCCTAAAGCCGTGGTCATTTTGATGGGTACCAATGACATTGAGATTGGGCTCGAGCCTGAACTCATTGCGCGGAACTTTACGAAGATCATCAAAGCACTGCAGCAACATAACCCCGCGATGCCCATTATTCTGTGCCGGATGTTTCCTAGCTCTGCGGTCAAGAAGCGACCGACTGAGAAAATTCAGAAAGTAAATCAGCTCTACGAAAATGTTGTCCGCAATGATTCCCAAATCACCGTTGTTGATACCTTCACACTTTTTGACGATGGAACCGGCAATGCGTTGCCGCCCTATTTTCCGGATTTGCTCCATCTCAATGCGGCCGGCTATTCGAAATGGGCCAGTGCATTGAATCCCATCTTGGCCACGTTTGGTTTTATGGAAACCGAGCCGGATGCGTTTGAACTGGAAGAAGGGTTCCAGAGCCTTTTCAACGGTCGCGATCTGACAGGATGGGGATTTCGTCCGACTCCTCCCCGCAACCCTCCTAAAAATCCACGACCAGGCGCGCCGGTGTTTGTCCAAATCAAGCAAGCCGAAGATTTCAAAGGTCAAACACAAAGCAGTGATCAACGTTATCGGGCGGTGAACGGTCGGTTGGTGGTCACCACGCCCGCTGAGGGTCGACGCATTCAGCAATTGTGGACAACCACAGAATTTGCGAGTGATTTTGTGCTGAAGCTTGAGTTTCGAGCCACTCCTAATGCGGATAGCGGTGTTTTTATTCGTAAACCGCAACTTCAATGCCGAGACTATGTGCTGGCCGGTCCCTACAAGGATCTGAAAAGCTATAAGCCCCAGCTTTGGAACGAACTTGTGGTCAAGGTTACCGGTGGTGTAGCGCATGCTACCTGTAACGGCGAATTACTGACGGATAATATGACGGTGCCGGCCACCGGACCGATTGGTCTTGAAGGCGATCGAGGACAAATGGAATATCGGCGGATTCGGATCAAAATTGTCGAATAAAGCGTTGGTCACCGTGTTCTATTTTGTCAGAAACACGTGACTTTGAACAATCAGTTTGATCAGGTCTCGGATGCGGTTACCATCGGCCTGCAACTTAAGCACGATTTCATCAACGTCACCTCGATCGGTGGGTTCCAAAATTCGCCCGCTGGAATAGGCCAGTAGTTTTTCGGTTAGGCAACGAGTGACCTGCTGTTCTTGCTCGATCAACATTTTCTTGAGTTCAACAATGTCCGCCAATTTGTATCCATTCGCTGTCGTTGTGGATGTATCGATATTGTCGCGGGCCCCACGGTATTTGTCTCGCCAACGCCCGATGGGATCGAAGTTTTCGAAAGCAAACCCAAGAGGATCAAATTTGCGATGACAGTTGTTGCACGCCTGCTGATTCCGATGAATTGCGAGTTGTTCTCCGATGGACTTGGCAGAACGGAGATCAGGTGAAAGCGGTTCGACATCCGGTGGGGGTGGTGGAGGTGGTGTGCCGAGGATATTTTCCAATAACCATGCACCTCGTATGACAGGAGAAGTGTCAACGCCGTTGGCAGTTGCAGTCATGACGCTCGGCTGAGTCAGGATGCCTCCGCGACGAGGATCGTTGGTAGG
>Ga0233439_10005120_pt1 | contig 12343 bp, 9 predicted proteins | sample SI_123_September_6_FD_182713 | JGI IMG/M metagenome (GOLD analysis project Ga0233439, IMG submission 182713) | Seawater microbial communities from Saanich Inlet, British Columbia, Canada - SI_123_September2016_100_MG | ecosystem: Environmental > Aquatic > Marine > Inlet | place: Canada: British... | reverse complement strand
CCTCCCTCCTGAATATGGATTACATACAGGATAGAAAGCTTAACGTGAGTGGGACACTTTTACTCCGCCACAACAAAAAATATATCAACGGCTCACTGGTACATTATTGCTCCGCCGTTCTCATATTGATCTTCAGGGTACGCTGAACAGCGGAACAGCGACCACGACTCTCATCGTCACCAACGGAAAAACCATGGGCCTGGGAGATGCTACCTGTGGAAGTACCTGCGGCATGCTAATCTCTGGATCGGAACTTGAGAACATTACCGCCGCCAACCTGATTATTGGGGATAGCACCGTCGGCGATATCTTTGTAGATAATATTACCGCTGCAAACAGCAACAAGATTTCTGGAATTACAACATTGAATGCCAGCAAGTCGACCAGTGCGGTCACTTTCCTTACCAATAGCTCTACCTTCAACGCATTGACTGTAAATTCTGGACAAGAAATTGCTGTTAACGCACTATTGACTACAGACACAGCAGGCTTAACTCTAAATGCGGGGGCAGCGATAACCCAGTCTGCCGCTCTGTCTGTCGCCGGCACTTCCAGTTTCCAGGTGACGGGTACAGATGCTCTTACTTTGACAAACACATCCAATGATTTCACTGGCGCCGTTGAGTTGAGTTCCGGCACCGGCGCGGTCCAGCTAACTGATGCAAACGCTCTTACTCTTGCAGCATCGAGCCTCGGTGGCACACTGACAATAGCGGGTGGCACGATAACCCAGACCGGGGCTTTGTCGGTCACAGGCACCTCTAGCTTCACAGTCACGGGTACCGACACCCTTACTTTGACAAACACATCCAATGCTTTCACTGGTGCGGTAACCTTAAGCTCAGGAACAGGCAAGGCTGCTGTTATAGCCAGCGGAGCTGCTTCTTTGGCAGCTTCTACTTTGGGCGGCGAACTCGACTTTTTTGCCAATGATGGACTGACGATCAGCGGAAATGTAACCACTGCCGGAAGCACCAACTTGAACGGCAATAATAATTCGGATACGACGGGAGATTTTATCGTCAGTGATGGGGCAACCGTTTCGACAACCAACAATGCCCTGCTCATAACCGGCAAGGACTTTAATCTTAATACCACCGGTGCTTTAAATTCGGGTAGCGCAACAACAAGCATTGCACCCGGTGCAGGAAAAACAGTTGGATTGGGAGCGACCGCAGGGGATATGACGATCAGCGGCGCAGAATTGCAAAATATCACGGCTGCAAATCTGAACATAGGCGATACCGTTAATAAAAATACGGGCGCCATCACTGTTAATGGAATCACCTTGGCCAACACCGCAAATATTTCCGGAACATTGACTCTCGAATCTGCGGGCGCGGTGAATTTTAATACCGGTGCGACTGCAATCACAAATTCATTAAGCGTCAAGGCAGGTGGAACGGTAGCGCAAACAGCGGCTCTGGCAGTGGGAGGAACTTCGGGTTTCACGGCCACCGGTACCGACACCATCACTCTGACAAACGCAGCGAATGATTTCACGGGAGCCGTCACTTTAAGTGCGGGTAGTGGTGCGGTTCAGCTAACCGATGCAAACGCATTTACTCTTGGAAGAACAGATGTCGGAGGGGACATGACATTGACCACTAGCGGGTTAGCCAGTGTGAATGACTTCGTAAACCTGACGAACGGAACCCTAAATATTACCGTGGGTAACGATAGTTCCATGTTTATTGCTGGCCATATTACAGCATCGGGAGGAATCGTTTTAAAAGCAGATGACGATATCACCTTCGGTGCGGGTTCTGGCCTCACCTCAACAACGGGAAATATTTCCCTGACCGCCGATAACGATAATGATAATAATGGCAGTGGTGGCGCAATCACAATGAACGCCGGGTTTATCCGTCCAGGCACTGGGAGCATCAGTTTAACCAGCGATGAAGATATAACACCGTCTACCCTGATCACCTCTAATACCACTTCCACCGCTGTTGTATTAACTTCAAAGAATGGCGGGGTGAAGGATTTGGATACTAATGGGACTTTGGACATCGGTGTTGCCAATGGTACTTTGGTCGCAACGACGGCTACAAATTTTGGCACCACAGCAAACCCGATCGAGGTGACAAGTGGTGCAATAAATTCAACGGGCGTACAAGGGACGTTTGTAATCAATGACCCAGCAGGCAATAGCAAACCCCCTAAAGAACAGGTTTTACCTGGCACGGGTAAGACTGTCGGTGAAGAAGCCACCGAACGCACTGTAAACACGACAGCGGATATTGAAAAGAATTTTGGTGCACCACCGCCAGGAAATAGTCCCGGTGTAGGAAAAACAGTTTCTCAATCTGTGGGCAATACCAATCCGGGAGCGGGTAGATTTGTGGTGGATGTCTTTTCCGAAAGTTTCAACAACCTGGTTGAAGTAGATATCCCCGGTGCAGGAGGTTTGGGAAGTGTATGGGGAGGCAGTTCAAAAGTTTCATCTGCCCCAACCTTCGCGATCCAACAGAAGGTCAGGAAGATCCTCCAGCCGAGGTAGCAATAGTAGGCAGGGTAGTCAGAAAGGCAGCAGTTCGTCGCAGTCAGGTAATCAGGGAACCGAATCAGATGAGGAGGATTCCGGTAATTAAGCATTTCCAGTCCGGCAACAAGAAAGAAAAAATTCCCGCGCCAAAGTTCGAGTATTTAATTATAAGTTTTTAAAATAAAAAAAGCCCCATGCTCTAAGAGCACGGGGCTTTTTTTATTACTATTTTTTAACTTAACTTTTTTCCTGATCTTTACTGAAATCGTAGGAACCTTTTCTAGGTAAGGATGCTGTGAAACTATCAGCCGCTTCTTTCATTGCTAAATCTTTAGCGTCGCCCTCTTCTTGAGCTTTTTTCCTCGCCAAGGCTTCTTTTTCTTCTTCGGTTAGGTTTTCTTCAGACTCAGCCTCTTTCCCTTCTTCAATAGAGGCTTGCTGACCTTCTTCTACCTGTGCATTTTCATCATCTTCCTGTGCTTCTTTCATAGACGACTTAAAATTCTTTATACTGCGCCCGAAAGCACTACCAATTTCGGGAAGTTTTCCCGCTCCAAAAATTATCATAATGATGACCAATATAATCATCAATTCTGGAAAACCAATCCCCATCATAATTCGTGCCCTCCGCAATATTTAGAAAACAACCCGGCAATCGACTAACCGGACCTTAATTTTTTAAAATTCTATTGATTTTTCTAAGTTTATCCTGTTTTGGTCGAAGAATACAAGGGGAATAGTGATCAATCAACGAAAAAGGAAAACACCTTATTAATTTCAAAGACTATTGGTACCACAAAAATATTAATCGACTTTCCGATAAAGGTGTAAATGAAAATCTTATCCCAATTACGATAAAAGTTTTAATAAAATCAATACTAAATAGTTGACATACTCTAATTATAGATTTACATTAAAGTATAGAATATGTAAATTTTGTGTAACGGTTTCGACTCGCTGGGAAATTTATAAAAAATGAATTTAGAGCTTTTAATTGCAATCCTATTTGGTGGTTTACTGATCTACCGAGGTTTGTTCTCTCTTCGTAGAACCCGCATGCGTATAGCTGCAATGAGTTTGGGAACACTTATTATTGTTACAGTGGTTTCCGTTAATCCTCAGGGCTCAGTAAGCCAGACAGGTGTTAGCAATTCACGTCACTCTCCCAGTGAACAGGAAAGCCGGGTAGCTATTAAGCTCTACCAAAATCAAATAAACTCTGAAATCAAAACTGAAGCAGAAGCTTTGATTAAAAATGCCCAGGCCCGCCCCTTTCACAAAAAATCTCCTGAAGACTTTCTGGTTCTTGCAAGTCGGGAATACGAACAAAATAATATAGATACAGCGCTGGATTTTGCATATGCAGGCTTGCATTTAAACCCGAACAACAAACAAGTGGATGCCGCTCTTAGCAATATTACAGGAATGGTTTTTTCCAGCTTGGGTCTTGATGATTTCGCGACTGTTAGATTTGAAGAAGCGGTTAAAAAGTTTCCTTACGATGCTGACACACACAATCATCTTGGAATTCTTTATTTCGAGCAAAAGGATTTTAACAAGGCTGAAGAAAAGTTTAAAAAGGCTCTGACCCTTAGGCCGAAAGATGGCAGGATCTATTACAACCTGGGAAACCTATTTAAAGAACAAAACAGCTTGAGAAAAGCCGAGAAGACATTCAAGCATGCTATAAAAGTCGACCCTCAGTCACCAGACCTTCATAATGGATTAGGAACAGTTTTGTGGGCTCAGGACAAGCAGGCTGACGCAGAAAAGGAATTTCAGAAAGCCATGGAACTTTCTTTAGGGTATGGTCTGGAACCTCAAGGCGAAACACCGCAGGAAAATAAAGATTCAAAAGACTTCTAAGTAGCAATTCCCACTCAAAATTTTTCTTTAGGCTTCCCGCAAAGAACTAATAGCTTTTTTGTAATCTTTTGCATTGAAAATAGCTGATCCGGCAACCAGCACACTAGCACCTGCCTGTTTTATATCTCCAGCATTTTCGGCCTTGATCCCACCATCTACTTCCAATTCAATAGGGTTTTCGTAATGCGACATCACGTCATTCAAGTTCTGAATTTTATCCAGCATTGAGGGAATGAATTGTTGCCCTCCGAACCCAGGGTTGACAGACATCAATAGAACAAGGTCTATCTCATGGAGAATTTCTTCAAGTGAAGAAAGCGGAGTCGCTGGATTTAGCACCACCCCAGCCTTAACATCCTGCTCCTTTATCAATTGAATAGTCCGGTTCAGGTGGGTGCAAGCCTCGACATGGACAGTGATAATATCAGAGCCTGCACTGGCAAAATCTTTAACGTAAGCATCGGCATTCTCAATCATCAAATGGACATCCAACGGAAGCTCGGTTGCCTTGCGCACAGATTCTACAACTGCGGGTCCGATGGTAATGTTGGGCACAAAATGCCCATCCATCACATCCACATGAATCCAGTCTGCACCCGCTTGCTCAACCTCTTTCACCTCTTCATTCAAGCGACCAAAATCTGCTGAAAGAATGGATGGAGCAATTATTATTTCTTCTTTGCTGTTTGACATTGAATTGATTTCCTTATCGCATCACAAATTTCGGGAAGCATATCACAAAAGCCTGAGGACTGTCCTCATATATTACAATGGTTATCAAAAGCTACTTTCTTTATAATAGAAAGCTTTATCCAAACTTCCTATATTAGCCTGTGGAACAAAAACTAAAAATAGTCCGAGAAAAAATCAAAGCCTATTTGATGCAAGATCACAACATGCTGATTTTAGCTGCATTGATCGGCTTCCTGGCTGGCTTCGCTTCTACGGCATTCAGGTGGATGATTGATTTTTTTGGAATTGTCTTTTCTGCTGAGGGGTTATCGTGGCTGGGAATTACGGGTACCGCACTGCCTTTTCTTTTACCACTTATGCCAATGTTTGGAGGCATTATCACAGGCATCATTTGTCATTTCTTTCCTGACGCGGTTAAGGAAAATGGCGTCCATCGTGTGATGCACGCTGTAGCTTTGAAAGCCGGTAAAATCCGAAAACGAACTCTTATTACCTGCTCAACAACCTCGGCTCTTACCATTGGTTCAGGCGGCTCTGCAGGGCGAGAAGGCCCCACCGTTCAAATTGGCTCGGCCGTAGGCTCGGCATTAGGGAATCTATTTCATTTATCAAGAGAGCGGGTACGTGTATTGGTGGGTTGCGGTGCCGCAGCGGGAATCGCGGCATCCTTTAATGCTCCTTTGGCAGGGGTCTTATTTGCCCTGGAAATAATTCTCGGCGATTTTGCAATTCGTACCTTCAGTCCGATTATCGTGGCTTCGGTAATAGGGACGGCAACAGGAAGAGCTCTTGAAGGAAACGAAATAACATTTCAGGTTCCCGTTCATGAACTGGTCAGTTATTCAGAAATTTTTCTTTATTTAATTCTGGGTCTATTATGCGGACTGGTTTCCCGGCTGTTCACTTTGGTCTATTTTAAATCGCATGAATTTTTTGCAAACAAAGTTCTTATCCCCAAACCCCTGAAGCCTGCCTTGGGTGGATTGATCGTGGGTTTCATTTCTTTAGGCTTTCCCGCTATTCTGGGCAACGGCTATGAGTTTATGGAACAAGCTTTATCTGGAGAAATGCTGTGGAGCATGGCATTTATATTAATCTTTATAAAAATAATCAGCACTTCGGTCACACTTGGTTCGGGTGGGCTGGGGGGAGTTTTCGCGCCCTCACTTTTCGTGGGTGCCATGCTGGGTTCAGCATTTGGAGCATTGGTTCATGGAATTAGCCCAAACCTAACAGCTTCACCAGAAACCTACGCTCTTGTTGGGATGGGAGCCGTAGCAGGGGCCGTGATGCAGGCCCCCTTGACCAATATATTGATGCTCTTTGAACTGACCAATGACTACACAATCATTCTACCCATTATGATTACTTGCATTGTTTCCGCTCAAACATTTCGCGGGTTTACGAAAAACTCGATCTACATTCAAAAACTTCTTAAAGAAGGAATAAATATTCAGCACGGCCGTGAAGTCTCTATTTTAAATTCGATTCGTGTTGATGAGGTAATGAATAAAGAAGTCACTAGTATTCCAGAAGGAATGCCTTTTAGAAAAATTCTAGAAACCATTTCCTATTCTAAGAACTTCTATTTTCCTGTGGTCAACGGCCGAGGTGAAATGTCTGGAATCTTGTCATTTCATATGGTGCGAGAAATGATTTTTGAGGAAGAACTCGGAGACCTTGTGGTCGCAAATGACCTGTCGGTAAAGACTGTAAAATCTCTTACGCCAGACAACAACTTAAACCAGGCCATGGAGCTATTCGCCCAACTCGATGTGGAGCAACTCCCCGTTGTCCACAAAGACGATGTCAAGCGAGTCATAGGAATGGTAAATAGAGGCGAGGTCGTCGCAGCCTATAACAGAGAAGTATTGGTATCTGAATTTGACCGATGACCCAAGTCCCTTTTTCTACCGCTAAACTCTTCTCTTTTATTCTAATCAGCTTCCTGTTTTTTACAGCGTGTGAGAACCAAAATTCTCAGAACCATAAGCGTTCGCAGTTTCTTATGGGGACGTTGGTCGAAATTTCTGTTAGCGGAATAGATCAAGAAAGTGCATACAGTTCGATTCAACAAGCCTTTCAGGAAATTCGCCGGCTGGAAAATTTAATGAGCACCCATCTCCCCACTTCGGAAGTTTCCAGAATAAATCAGGCTGCTGGAAAAAATTTCGTACCAGTTTCCCAGGAAGTACTGGAAATCATTCAGCGATCCCTATTCTGGTCGGAACAAACGGAGGGTGCATTTGACATTACTATTGGTCCCGCCCAGGAGTTGTGGGACTTTGACGAACCTGGCCTTCCTTCAAATACCACCATCGCAGATACGGCAAAACTAATAGACTATAGAAACATTCAAATAAAAAAAAATACTGTATTTTTACCTAAAAAAGGAATGCGTCTGCATTTAGGGGCTATAGGAAAAGGATATGCGGTAGACAGGGCAATAGAGATATTAAAGAATAATAAAATTAAAAATGCGTTGATAAACGCTGGCGGCGACTTAATAACTCTGGGAAAAAGATCAGACAGTCTTTCCTGGAAAATTGGTTTACAACACCCCAGAAACCCAGAATCCCTGCTAGCATCTTTTTCCACATCAAAAAAAGCAATTGCAACTTCAGGCGATTACCAAAAATATTTTGAATTGGGTGGAAAACGCTATCATCATATTCTTGATCCTAAAACCGGTCGCCCCTCAAACGGAGCTATGTCAACTACAGTCATTGCAGACAATGTTATGGATGCCGATGCCCTCGCAACAGCGATTTTTGTATTGGGTCCTGAAAAGGGGATCGCACTACTTGATTCCCTGGATAATATGGAAGGGTTGATTGTAGATATACATGGAACGGTGAGCCTTTCAAAGAATATAAATTCAATTGAAAATTTTACCCTCAGCAGCAACAATATCCGCCATTAATTGATGTCCGATAGCGTTGGGATGGCAAAGATCTGGAAACAAAAAGACAAGCTGAGTTTCTTTCTCAATCAATTCCCCGTAAGCCTCGAAGTATGTGACAAATTTTTCCGGATACAAGTCATGCACTTTTGACAAATACGAGTCAAAGATTTCGGGAAAATTATAAAATGGCACTTGGAGAGCCTTTGCTGTTTCCACAGCAGCCTCGCGATACTTATCCCTATTACATATATTTATAAATTGAGGCTTTCCTCCTCTCTGCAAAATCGTTTCAAAAATTGAAATTAAATTCTCCTGATAATCCTGCAATGAAACTCTGCGATTTTTTGTTTCCACCGGCGTAAGTTCAGGCATGGAATAAATCAAAGTTCGCAACCAATTTACTAATAGCAATCGATTTAAAGACCAACTTATTTTCCCTGCCATGGAGTTGCGCGTTTGAAAATGCCAGCGATCTGAATTTTTGGAAGGATAAGAATCATTGGAACCAAAGGAAACTAAAACCAGATCATCTTTTTTTATGTTCGCCTTCTCCTCAAGTATTAACCTTCCTTGAAAAGAAGTAAAACCCGGGGTTGAATAATTTTTCAAAACAATACTTCTATCTTTTACTGTCTCTTCTAATTTCTGCACAAGTCGTTGTGAGTATGAATCCTCAAAATTCACACCCCAACCAAAGCTGCTAGAGTCTCCCAACACGTGAAGAGTTTGAGTTTCTAAAGCTTTTTCTTGAGAGTCAGAATGTGATACGGGAATACGATTGCCTAATGAATCTGATCGAATGGTCCAAGGTGGGAGTTTTTCAATAAAAGCAGCAGACGAGTAGTTTGAAACCGTAATTTCCAGGTTTGGTTTCAGCAAATATCCATAGCGCCTATCGGGTCGATAAGCATATACATCTTCATTTACAAAACCTTGTTCAACCACAAAGCCCTGATACTTTGCCAACACCAATGAATCCAATTCCTCCATCCAGGCCGGGATTGCAAATTTTTTAAAAGGTATGGTTGGTTGAAATCCAGATAAATATAAAACTGTTTCAAGAAAACCAAAAAACATCAGCACAATAAATGCTGAGAATAAAAAATGCAGAAGCTTTTTTCCTTGAGGCCTTTGTGTCACAACAATAAGGTTGGCTATGAACTAACGTGTTTATTCAACAGAAGAGAATTCCCAACTACGGACACAGAGCTTAAAGACATTGCCGCAGCAGCGAACACAGGCTGCAAAAGAATTCCATAAAACGGATACAAAACCCCAGCCGCAATGGGAATGCCGATGATATTATAGATAAAAGCCCAAAATAAATTTTGCCGAATTTTAGACATTGTTGCTTTACTCAACTCTATAGAATCTACAACTGCTTTAATGTCTGACCCCACAAGCGTAATATCTGAGGCCTCCATTGCCACATCAGTGCCGCTTCCTAAAGCAATTCCCACATCGGCGGTTGCCAAAGCCGGGGCATCATTAATACCGTCCCCCACCATTGCAACATATTTACCCGATTGTTTTAGTCTTTGAATTTCTGCAACTTTTCCTGAAGGCAAAACCTCAGAAACCACTTTATCAATGCTAAGCTGGGCTGCCACCGCTAACGCCGTTTTAGCGTTGTCCCCTGTTAACATGATGACATCCAATCCTTTTTCTTTTAGACGCAATATATTTTCCTTTGCGTGTGGCTTTAAAGCATCGGTTGTAGCAATGACTCCTGCAACCAGACCGTCAACACAAACGATCATTGGGGTTTTTCCATTTTCCGTCAACTTAGTCAATTGACCATCAAGGGATGATATATCAATCTGGTTTTCTATCATCAATCCTTTGTTTCCCAGCAATACATTTTTACCATTTACTTTTCCCTGAACACCAAAGCCTGGCAAAGCTTGAAATTTTTCCGGCGAATCGAGTTTTAACCCTCTTTTTTTAGCTTCGATTTCCACCGCTTGCGCCAATGGGTGCTCGGATCCCTTTTCCAATGTTCCTGCAAAAAAGAGGAGTTGGCTTGTATCCCATTGAGTGCCTTGTGCCAGAAGAACGTCAGCGACTTCCGGTTTCCCCCAGGTTAGAGTTCCGGTTTTATCAAAGACAATGGTATTTAGTTTTTCTACCCGCTCTAAAGCTTCTCCTCCTTTTATCAGGACTCCCATTTTCGCGCCTCGGCCCGTACCGACCATGATAGCGGTTGGGGTTGCCAAACCTAATGCGCAAGGGCAGGCAATGATCAACACAGAAATAAACGTCATAAGAGCAAAAGTTAAATTAGAACCAGGAAGCTCAGCCACTGAATCTCCAAATATCCACCAGAAAAGAAAAGAGCCCACTGCCAGGATTATCACGGTGGGCACAAATATCCCTGCAATTTTATCGGCCAACTTCTGAATCGGTGCTTTTGATCCTTGTGCCTCTTCCACCAGTTTTATTATTTGCCCCAGAGTGGTTTCTTGACCCAAACGGGTTACTTTCATTTTAAAGAATCCAATCTTATTTATACTGGCACCAAAGACCTCATCACCAACTATCTTTTCAATGGGAACGCTTTCCCCCGTCAGCATAGATTCATCAACCGAAGAACTGCCCTCAAATATTTTCCCATCCACCGGAATTTTCTCCCCAGGGCGAACAATGATGCGATCTTCCAAGACTAGTTCTGAAATTTCGACTTCATGCTCTTCCCCCTGGCGCTCTACCTTTGCTGTTTTGGGTTGCAACTGCATCAGTTTCTTAATAGCATTTGAAGCACTACTCTTGGCAAGCGACTCCATCCACCTTCCCAATAAAACCAAAGCAATGATCATCACCGAAGTATCGAAATACACCGGCATCTTTTCATCAGCTAAACTTAAAAATGAAGGAAAAATTGTCGCGACCGTGCTGTACAAATATGCTGTGGAAGTGCCTACCGTTATCAATGTATTCATATCCGCATATCCGTGAAGCATGCCATTCCACGTTCCGCGATAAAATTGCCAACCGCAATAAAATTGCACAGGAGTAGCTAATATGAATAACAAAAGATTTAAAGAGATCGGCAGCGCAAGCACATCTCCTTTCATGCTTAGGCCCATCACCAGAATACTGGCAACACCACTGAAGATTAATTTAAGCTTTAAAGAAGCCAACTCCTTAATACGCCTATTTTCTTCATCGGAAGGCAAACCTTGTTTTGCGGGAAATAATTGATAGCCGGCATCGGCTAACGCTTCTTTCAATTGTTCAAAGCTAATAAGCGCGGGAAGATATTCAATAGATGCTTGTTCAGTGGCTAGGTTAACTTTGACATCCGACACGCCAGGAAGAGAGGATAATTTGTTTTCAACCCGGGAAACACAAGAGGCGCAGGTCATGCCCCCGACCTGAAAGGATTGACGCGTGGAAGGGACTTCAAATCCTAGTTTTTTGATCTCTAAAGGAAATTGTTCTGCTTGAATTTTTTCGGAATCAAACTCAACCGTTGCTATTTCAGCAGCAAAATTAACTTTGGCAGAAGAAACCCCCTTAAGTCCTCCGACTTTTTTTTCAATCCGCGCCGAGCAACTGGCACAGCTCATTCCCTTGACCGGAATCGTTAATGACGTAACACCTGACATGTTTAACCTGATGTTCGAAGTTCTTCATTTTGGCTCTAGAGAGAAATTTGAAAATTCTCTGGGCCATTCAACGACAAACTTGGCAGCTTCACCGAGTTTTCCATATGCCCGGATCGTCCCACCATGCCGCATTACAATTTTCTCACAAATTGCCAGTCCAACACCAGAACCTTCGAACTCGCCCTGAGGATTAAGTCTTTGAAATGGTTCAAAAATTTTCTTCGAATATTTGTCATCAAAACCAATACCATTATTTTCCACTGATATTTTCCAGGTATTATTGCCATTTTCAATACAACCAAGAGTAACAACAGGCGGGGTATCTGCTCTTCGAAACTTAAACCCATTCTTAATCAAGTTAAGAAACAATTGATATAATTGCGACTTGCTGCCTTCAATACGCGGAAGGTTTTTGAATATCAAAGTACCCTTGGAACCTTCTATCAAATCTTCCAGCTGCTCTTTTATTTCCTCAACCAATTGATTCAGGCAAACTTTTTCATGCTCAATCTTTCCTACAGCGATTTGAGAATACTGCAGAATGTCTTCAATTAACACATTCATTGAGTAAGCCGCCCTAATTATCTTATCCAGATATTTGTTGTCTATAGGGCTTAATTTATCGCTTTCATCTTTAAGCCGCCCCCCATTCATAATTAGTCGTCCCTGAAAAATTCGATAGAGCCCATATATAAAGGGTGAAGATGGGTTTTGAGTGTTGTAAAATTGCCGGAAGTTGTTGAATATCTTTCAAAACCCGGTGATTTTATGCAAGCAAAA
>Ga0233439_10005118_pt1 | contig 12346 bp, 7 predicted proteins | sample SI_123_September_6_FD_182713 | JGI IMG/M metagenome (GOLD analysis project Ga0233439, IMG submission 182713) | Seawater microbial communities from Saanich Inlet, British Columbia, Canada - SI_123_September2016_100_MG | ecosystem: Environmental > Aquatic > Marine > Inlet | place: Canada: British... | reverse complement strand
AAGTCCACGAAGATGAGTCCCCCATGATCGCGCCGGGTATGCACCCATCCGCACAGGGTTACCGTTTCGCCAATATGGCTGTCCGACAATGTTCCGCAATCATGTGTTCGTTCGTTGTTCATTGAGGCTCGATCAGTTTTTTATGGGGTGGTTGGGGCTTTAGGCAAAGGCTGACACGGTACCGAAAACAGGGCAGACTTGCAAGCGTTAATCTGGCAAGAAGGAGAGGGGTTCACAGTTCCGCGTTCTGTGAGGTTTCCTCAGTATCCGTTTCTTCCTGCATTGTTTCTTCCTGCGCCCGTTGTTCCTCTTCGATGCGGGCTAATTCCTGTTCCTTGCGTTTTTTGTGCAGTTGAGATTCGATCACCATCTGCGGCTTGATCTTTATTGCCAGGGGAATGTTGACCGTACTGCATGAGCGCATGCAGACTCCGCATCCGGTACAAATATTTTTGTCGATGACCGGTTTGTCGTTCACCTGATGAATCGCTCCCGGAACCGGGCAGTCGATCACACATTGCTGACAGAATGTTTCGCCGTAGGCCTGACACTTTTTCTTATCTAAAATGGCGTAACCCATATTCACATCGGTGAGATGCTGTACCGGAAGCAAGGCTCCATCGGGGCAGGCCGAGATGCAGGGCAGTTCGGTGCACATCACACAAGGGTTGCGCATGGGGTCAATATAGGGCGTGTTGAAAACAAGGAACCCCATTTTCTTAGGCGCGCGCAGGATGGCATCTTTTGGGCAGGCGTGGATGCATTCATCGCAATGGGAACAAGCCTGCAAAAACAGCCTCTCAGAAATTGCGCCTGGCGGCCTCAACAGGGGAACCCGTTTGGTGATCTTGTCCATCACCTTGTTGATGCCATCAATTTTACCCTGGACCTTATTGACGGCGGGTTTGGCGAAAAAGTGGACACCTTGGCGCAATAAATTGCGGCGATCGTATTCCGGGTCTTCGGCTTCCTCAAGCTCAAAAATATTGTGACCGACTTCTGCCGATGTCTCGATGGGTTCAGGTTCTTCGACAGGTTCTTCCATCGGTTGAGAGTCGGGTTGGGAGCCGGACTGGGAGTCGGGTTGGGATTCCGGTTCTTCCTCGGGGTCTGATTTGAACTTCGATATCAGTCGCTTGAAAAATCCCTTTTTAGGAGCAGGTTCAGCTTCTTCAATTTCGTCCTCTTCGACAGGTTCCGATTCAGCAAGAACCTCGGGCTCCTCTTCATCCTCTACCCGATCCCGGGAATCTTTTTTAGCGGTTTTTTGGTCTTCTACTGCGGTGCCGAAGTCGAGGAAGTTGCCAAACGAAAACATATCCCGGCGGGACATTTCCCGGGGTTCTTCCTCGATGGGTTCCGGGGTGATGGTTTCCCTGTCAAGGCTCAGGGGATTGGGTTCCGTCTCGGCACTACTGTGGTTTCCACGCTGGTCTTCATCGATATGGTCTTCCACGCCCCGACTGGAAGTCTTCTTTTTACCCTTAAAGGTTTCTTTTGCGAGATTATGTCTAAATTTCATGATCGTCCGGCGAGCCGCCCTCTAGCGAGGGAAGCAAATGGGCAATGACTTGTTGAGCCGAGAACACGGTTGATAGCAGTCAAAAGTTATTGCCCTCTGAGTCCAGCGTTACGCTGGCGCCCAGTGGTTAGAGCCAGTTATTTTCTTTAGCGATATTATTAAAGTCGTGCCAGTTTTGCGCGTCCGCGTTTTCCAGCATGTATTCGTCCATGGCCAGTACCAGCGGGTGGCCCTTGTTGACAAAGGACTGCACCGTAGGAAATCGCAGGATGAAAGTTGTGACTGCGGCTTTACCCAATGTCATGATATTCGCGTCTTTTAAGACGGTCTCGAGGACTTCTCCGGCATTTTCCGGAGTGATCGACTCGAACAATTGTGCTGTTTTTTCTTCCAGTTCAGGGTGATCGTCACAAGCGATGGCGGCGCGCATCTGTAGTTCGAGAATCTTCTGGTAATCGGCTTCATCATACTCCCCTTCCATCCGGCCTTCTTCCCAGGCCGATCCTTCCAGGTTGCGTTCTCCTGCACTGTCTTTACGTTCGGACGTTTCCGAAAATGCCAGATTTGCTTCATCCAGCAGAATCTTGGCTTTAACTTCCGCGCTGGTTTCCGGGGTAGACATAACTTTTTTCGTGCTCCATTGACTATAGGGTTGATACCGGGTCATTGCCGAGTCTGGCTCCCCTGAGTATTTCAGGAGGCTTTCTCGATTTTTGCCCGATTTTGATTAATGGTATAGAGAGCAATATGTTAGCATTAACCCGTTAGATTCCAAAAAAATAAAAACGACTCATCGAATGAACCGCAGGAACCTGTTATGAAGAAGGTCATGTTGATATTTCCGCCGGAATGGGTGCCAACCGCCCCTTATCTGGCATTGCCGAGCCTCGCGGCGGTTTTGCGACAAAACGATATAGATACTGTACTCAAAGATATTAATGTGGAGATGTTTGACCACTTTTTCACCTCCGGATTCCTGTTTTTTATCCAAAACAAAATACAGGCCCGGCTGAGTACGCTGATAGAGAAGGGGAGGGGCGAACAGTTAAGTCCGGAAGATGCCGAGCTGAAACAAATGCTCAGCGACTACCAGCAGATCGACCTGGACTACCATATCGACAAAGTGATTCGTGCCAAGAAGATCATGCGGGGGCCGGAATTTTATGAGGTAGAAAAAGCCGAGTGGGCGCTCAACGCTTTCAGGGAAGTCATGGAATATATTTCTGTTTGTTACTTTCCCGCCAGCATCAATTTTTACCCGGTCGAGAGCAACCTCAACGTGTACCGGCCCTGGGTCTCTGATGACCTTTTGAAAGTTCCCCACGACAGGCAGGTCAATGTTTATGCTGACATCTGCCGTCAGTTGGTGTTGCGATCCATCAAAAAAGAGAAACCCGATGTTGTCGGCATTTCCATCGGTACCCCGGTGCAGTTGATGTCGGGCATCACCTTTGCCACTTTGATCAAAGAAGCCTATCCCGATATTCATGTGACTGTTGGCGGCAACATCATCACCCGGCTGAAAGATGAATTTTCCAAGAAGCCACATTTTTTCGGCAAAGTGTTCGACTCGATGATCACTTACGAGGGCGAACATGCCATGGTCTGGCTGGTGGAAGCTTTGTCGGGCAAACGAAAAATATCTGAGGTCCCTAACCTCATCTACAAAGATGAGGAAGATAAGGTGCATGTCAACGAGACTTATCAGGAACGGGTCAACGAATTGCCGCCGCCGGATTTTGACGGCATGCCGTGGGAAAAATATTTTTCGCCGGAAAAACTCGTGCCCTATCTGGGTACACGTGGTTGCTACTGGGGCAAATGCACGTTCTGCGATCACGGTGCCGGTTATATCGACCAGTTCCGCGCCAAACATGCCGACCAGATTGTTGATGAACTGGAGCACCTGAAGAACAAACTCAACGCCAAACATTTTATGTTTACCGATGAGTCGTTCCCGCCGGCCCTGTTCATCAAACTGCCGCCGATGATGGTTGAGCGCGAACTCGACATTTACTGGACCACGCTCATCCGATTTGAGTCGCAACTGCTGGAGCCGAGTGTGTGGGACATGGCGCATAAATCCGGTTGCCGGTCGCTGTATTACGGGCTGGAGTCGGCCAACGAGCGCATCATCAAACTGGTGAAAAAAGATACCGATATTGAGGCCGCGAAAATCAACCTGGAGCAGGCCAAGCGGGTGGGCATATGGAGCCATGTGATGTGTTTTTACGGGTTTCCCTCAGAAACCGAAGCTGAGGCGGAAGATACACGGAAATTCCTGTTGCAGAATCGGGATAAGATTCCCTCAGTAGAAATGTATTTCTTCGTGCTCTATAAAAACGCGCCTGTGATGTTCGCGACCGATGAGTACAAAATAAAAGTTAAGGAAATTCCCGAGCACGACCTGGCTCTGGATTTTTATTACACTCCGGAATCGGGCCAGACCACCGAAGAAGCGATGGCGCGATACGAAGATTTTTACCGCAACGATTTCGACCCCTGGGCATTACGCATCAACGCCCGTGAACACGTGTTCCTCTACATCACGCATTTCGGTACCAGCGATTTGCCCCACCTCTACGTCAAGAACACCCCCGAATCCGAAGGGTTTGAACTCGAATCCAAACCGTGCTGGGACATTAGATAACCAGCCGGGTACGCCCGGCGGCGAATAGGGCGCAAACGACCCAAAGCGGACATTCGTGTGATGAGTAAAATAGGCTTTTTGAGAAGTTGGAAACGCCGCCATTCCTATTTCGGATATCTCAGCCCGGCAGATTTTGAAAAAAAGAATGCGGCTTAATTAATTGTCCACTAATATGGGGCAGGATCACAATCTTGGTACTCTGAAGTAAAAATACTTATTAAGGTAGATAAACCACATGTATTCCGCGAATGTTAACTTCAAAGATGAGTTCGGAGACTTCTCTTTTAAGAACACCACATTCCCCTATCACGATTTTGTACCTCGGCTGTATAACTTCTGTCGATCGCTGGATTTTGAGCCGGGGAAAATATTACCCTCCCGAGCCTTTTGTTCCGATGAAAACCAGGGGTACCCCAACCTTCTGATTGCCAAGAATTTTGGAAGTTTTCCCTTTAATCATGGAACGGTTGGAGGCATTGTTGACACCGACCGTCATGGTCCTCATGCAGAGCATGGAAAGGATCTGGTCATCATCCATGCCAGCCATGTAGGTTATGATCCGGTAAACGGCTCTTTCGGAAACTACCATCGGAGGCATACCGAGCATTTCGAGACCACCCCTTCCTGTGGGAAGATCGATGCTGTGCTTGAGTGGTACCTGGCTCAGTACGCTTTTGCAAAAGAAAATATTTTTCTCCATCGTCATGATAACGAGCTTCTGGTTTCCATTGACAACCAGCTTCTGAACGAGAACATGATCGAGGGCTTGTTCCTCCACCTTGACAGAATTCTCGAAGTGGAAAGCCAAGGAGGGTTCCGTCCACGGAGGGCCTACAGTACCTCCAAGTGTTACGCGGCATCCTCAGAATTGCGTCAACTTCTGGGAGAAACCGCGTGGCCGGATAATGGGCGGCAACCGATTGGTGAGAAGCTTCTACCCGAACTCTTTGGTTTTAAACGGCACATTTCAGGGGACGCTGAACCTCATGGGCTTCTTGAGGAGAATCTTGCCCCCCCGATGCCCTGGATTGTTTCCTCGAAATTCCCTCTGTTGACTGCCGCACAAGCCAACACACAGGCCGAATTTGACCGCACTTACCGAACATTGCTGAATTCCAGAGGATATATTGGGAAGCGGGTAGTGTTTATCTCCGGCCTGAATATTGATATTTCTCCTCATAAAACCCAATCATTCCCTCCAACAACCTTTGTGCCCTGGGCGGCCTTTGTTCAAAAAATAAACGGTCATAATACCGTCCTAGAACAAAAAGACATTGTGAACCGCCTCTTGGAACAAAATGAAGATAACCCTGATGAATTTAATCTTGAAAACACTATCCAACAAAGGAAGGATACTCAGGAAATCAGTATCAAGTTTCCGACTTAAGAGGAGTTTTTCCTCTCCAAATCACCGGATTATTGGCAACTGTTTCCCGTCAGCCAAAAGTTGATCATTTGAGGGAAAAATCTAAGAGATTCTTTTAGTTAAACTTTTCTTAGCCGAATGTCCGCTTTTGGCCGAAAACCGATGTTGATACCGCCTGCGTAAATCGGTTTCCATTTGTGACCCTGAGTTAGTCGAAGGCCTCAGCATGACAACGTTGGTCCTACGCTTTTGGCAGTCGCGGTAGCGTCACTGCCGCATTGCCCCCGGCGGCTCGCCGGTTAGTTAGGACGTTTGAAGCCGCGCATTTGTGGCACATTGCCATCGAAGTGGCTTGTTGCTTGATCTGAGGCGGGTTGGATTTCTTTCTTTTCTTCCGGTTCTTTTTTCTCCAACAGGAATACACAGAGATCGGGATTGACCTGGTTTTCCGGGCACATTTTCAGGTGCTGTCGGAAGAACGGCATATTGTAAATCGGATCGTTGTAAAGTCTATCCAGTCCGTAATGCTCAAACAGTCCTTCCAGAGGGCGCGGTCCGACCAGGTAGAGGAATCCGCCGGGCAGAAGGGCCCCTGCCAAAGTTTTCAACATACTTTCGCAGGCTTCGCGGTCCTGATGGTACATGAACGGAATCCATTTAAAGATCAGTCCGTATTGTTCGCTGTAGGCATGGGCGATATGGTCCTTTTCCGGCAGAAACGAAACCTTTTCCAGATTATTCAACTGATCGCGTGACCGGGCGTAGTTCCACAACAGTTGCGCGTTTTTCTGCGCGAACTCCGGATCGCTGTACAGGACGGTGTATTCACGTTCTTTGGTGCAATCGATACAACCGGCCAGCACCGTGTCAAAAGTGTGAATGAGAACCTTGTTTATTTTTTCCAGCCTATGCGGCATGGCCGGGGCCATTTCCATGTAGTAGAAAATCTGGTCCAGCACCATCGGTTGCAGGGAGGACTCCTCGATATCGGCCGCACCTTCGGGATAAAACGGCACCGTATACTGCGCCTTGATTGGATCGACCACCGGGGGTTCCCCATTGAAGAACCATTTCCAGGTAAACGGGGGCTTGGGCTGTGCTTTGGTTGGTTGTGTCTGCGGGCGGAGTCCCCAGACAGGATCAAAAGGAACTTCTCTGCCAAACTCCCCTTCCAGCAGGATGAACGTTTGTGTTCCCACCGTGACTTCCCGTTCAATGGGTGGTTTTCTCACTCCCCCGCAATTGGTGAAGGGAAAGGTGATCGGGTCATCGTGAACGGTGACTTTGTAGAGGTAGCCGTCCTGTGCGGTGATGACTACTTTATGGCTATCGCTGAAATAACGTACTGGCGCGTGTTTTTGCGGTGTCCAGGTGATCTCATGTGAGGTCATCGGGTCCATGAATATTTTTTTGATGTCTTTGCTTTCGTTTTTGCCTTCCGGTCCCTGTGGTTCAAAAAACGCTGAAAAAATGTTGAACGCTTCTTTCGATGGATAAGTCGGGAGGCCACGATACCTCAGAGGCGGCAGTTCCTCTTCCCGCGACTGGTCGTTATGGATGCCCCAGATGAATTCGAACACCGCCCCGCCGGTTCCCGGCAAGGTGGATTGGAACAGTTCAACGACCGGAATCAGGTCGAGCCGGGCCCAGTTGATCTGGAACATGAAACTGATAAAAAGAGACTTGTCGAAATTGCCTTCGTGCAGGGCGTAGAGTCCATCTTTGGTTAGCTGGATATTGTATTTACCGTCTCCCTGATGGATCATATGTTCATCGTTATAAAAGTATTTCACCTCGGAGCAGGGAACGCGCCAGGCTTCGGCGGCTTTTTCGCGCAGATCATCCAGCGACATTTTCTCCCAACCGTCATGACTGCTGATGTCGATTTGCGTCTGGAAGGTTTTGGCGCGGGGCTTGATGCCGACCCACTGCCGGTTGTCGAGTTGCACCCTGGCTAAAGCCAGTCGCGTCTCACCGTCACTATCGGTCCACAGGGCCTCATGCAGAGGATGGCCTTCCGGATCGGTATAGAGGAAACGTCTGCCCTTATCGTTGTAAAAGACTATATGCCCGGTCGGGTTGACGGCGACACGGGTGTTGGCCGCGCTGGGAGAGCCATTTTCGAACCACAGGGTGCTTCCTTCGTGCTCCTGGGACTCCAGATGGGGAATTTTCTTTTCCAGCTCTGTGGCAAACTCAAGGTTCTCGGCGAAGGTCAGTGAGCCTTCCCCGGTTAATGCGCTGATCAGCTTTTCTGTTTTATTCATTTTTTCAGGTAAACTCCTCGTTAAGCGAAGGATTAATTTATAGTAACCCTCGTGCGCTCGCAAGATAAAGTTGTGTTCCATTGGCTAAAATGGGATTTTCCGCCTTGTTGACAGGGGGCGATCTGACCTTTATAATTCATAGTCTAAATCCGTGAAATATAGACTGTTTTCAGTTGTTTCCGATTTTGTCGGGCCGATAGACCGTGGCCTTGGTGTTCGGGAAATATTTTTATTTTCAGGGCATCTCCATTAATTACAAACTCATTTTTGTGAAGGTGGTATCAGGTATGGATGAGGGTAGAAATTTCGAGAAACTCGGTTATGAGAGTTTGCAGAAAAACAATATTGAGGATGCGAAATCCAACTTCCTTGAAGCGTTGAAGCATATGGAAAAGGCCGGGGATGACACGGGCCAGGCCTATGTTCTTGGCAACCTGGGCAATATTTTTTTCCAAAGCAAACAGTTCGACAAGGCGGAAGATTTTTATTCCCGCTCTTTGACCTTTATGGAAAAACTCAAGGATGCCAAAGGCATCGAAAGCTCCCTTGGCAATCTCGGTAGCGTTTATTTTTATCAGGGTAGCCTGGAAAAGGCGGAAGAGAGTTACCAAAAAGCTCTTACGATTATGATTGAGACCAACAATTCGCTGGGTCAAGGAATTTATAACGAATATCTGGGCAACACCAGTCTGAAAAAAGATGACTTGGAACAGGCCATTGACTATTACCAGAAAGCCCAGGAGTTCATGGTGCTGGCGAAGCAGGATGAACGAAAAATCCAGCAACTGGGAGATAGAGTTGAGTCCCTCAAAAAACACCCCACCTACTTGAAAAAGAAAGAATCTGCTTTGTTGACCGAAGTGGAGTCCCTCACATCAACAGGACAAAAGACCCAGATCATTGCCAAACTGCAGGATCTGGAAGAGCTCTACTTCCAGTGGAACCGGATGGACGATGTGGCTAAAACCATTCAAAAAACCATTGCCGCGTTGGAAGAGATGCAGGACAAGACCTCGGCGGGAATCTGTTATGCAAATCTTGCCGGGATTTATCTGCAAATGGCCAGCGAAGGACAAACGGAAAAGGTGGATGAGGCCGAGGTCAATTTCAAAAAAGCTATAGAGGTGATGGGTGATTCTGACAAACGCAGAAACTCGTATCTTCTGGGGAGCCTGGGGAATATTTATCTCAACAAAAACAAGCTTGATCTGGCTTGGGAATATTACGAGAAATCCCTGAAGGCCATGCAGGAATTGGGCGATGGGATGGGAGAAGCCAGAGGTTATGCCAATCTGGGTAATGTTAGAAGTTTACAGAAAGACTGGGATGGTGCCCAGGAACAGTATTTCAAGTCTCTGGAACTGATGGAAAAACAGGAGAACCGGCCTGGAACTGCTCAGCAATGTGAATCGCTGGGAGATATTTTTGCGAAAAAGGAAGAGTTTGATCAAGCAGAAGATTATTTGATGCGGGCCAGTGACTTGTATGAAGCGATGAAGGAGACGGGGTCGGTTCAGGAAGTGCAGAACAAGTTGATGCTCATTTTTTCCCAGCCCAAATATCTGGAAAGTAGAAAACAGCAAATTCGCGAAGCCCTCAATAAGCCGGAGGCCGAGAAAGACAGCAAGCTCAAGCTGGCCTTGTTGAGCGATTTAGGTAATGTTCTATTCATGGCCAATGAATGGGATGAAGCGTGCGATTTGGCAAAGGAGACCATTGCCATGCATGAAAAGTCTGGGGACAAGGCGGCATTGAGCGCGGCCTTGGGGAACCTGGGGAGTATTTTTATGCAAAAAAACGATTATGACGGAGCCGAGGAAAACTATGCTCGCGCCATTGAACTCAAGCAGGAGTTGAAGGACCAAAAAGGTCTTCAGGATATATATGGCAGTTATTTGAATGTCCTGATCATGGCGGGAAAAATAGATAAGGCGGAAAAGCTGATCAAAAAATCCTTGAAGGCTCATCAGAGCAGCAATAACACGGCTGGAATCATGTTTGAGCAACGCAACCTTGGAAATATCTGCCTGCAGAAAACCGACTGGTTTAACGCCGAGAAAAGTTATTTGAAGGCCCTGGAAATCAATACCCAGTCCGGAAACAAGCCGGAGATGGCGGAAGATAATCGGAATATTTATACCCTTTATCTGCAAAAGGAAGACTGGTCACAAGCGGAAAAATTTGCGCTGAAAGCCCTGGCAATTGCCGAGGACATTAAGGACTATAGAAATGCTTGCGCTGATTGCCGTATTCTCTCGAACATCTATGTGGAAAAGAAGGAACGCTCCAAGCAGGAGGATTACTACAAAAAAGCTCTGGAGAACTCTCAGACTCTTGGTGACCCAAAAGAGATTGTCATCGACCTCAGGTTTTTGGGTAAATTCAATGTTGGACGGGGGTACAAGGAAAAAGCCGGTGAATACTTCAAACAAGCTTTCGCCCTTTCCACGCAGTTGAACGACAAAAAAGAAATAGCCGAAGACTACCGTAACCTTGGCAATCTTGCCTTTAGCAATGGCGAGCGTAAAGACGCCGAAGGTACCTATCTAAAAGCTTTGGCACTTGCCCGCGAGATCAAGGATTATCAAGGTGCCGGTCAGGACTTGACCTATCTGGGTAACTTGAAATTTAAAGACATGTTGTTTGAGGAAGCGGAAAATTATTTCAACGAGGCCAGCAATTGCTTTGAACAAACCAAGAGCTGGACCAGCCTGATTCAGTTTTATTTGACGGTGGCCCGGATGGAGATCATGGTGTCGCGATATGAGCCCGCAGACGAATTCACCGCTAAAGCCAGGAAAATTGCCAAAGATTTAGGCGATCCGCCGCAGATCATGGAGGCGCTTCAGGATATCGAAAAATTCAAAGATACGGTTGACAAGAAATAGTTGCTGTTTTGACGAATTGCCCCTTTCAAGGGGTAGGCTGGAGCCATTGGCAAGCCTGGGCTCATGAATGCGGAATGCAAGGTTTTTCAGAGCATAACGATATAAAAATTAAAGGCCATTTGGCTTGACACAGACCTTTAAAAGAAGATAAATTGTAAGATCGTTAGCTTTTAATCCTGTTGGAAGACTTTGTCCTGTTAGTGGGATTTGTTGAATTTTTTAATCATTACTGTGGTGTGAACGAATGAAGGTTAATTATAGTGCTCAATTAATGGAAGAGTCTGCTTTTCGGCACCTTAACCATTTGGAAAGATCGGGTTATCGTGCTGATTATGACGAATTCCATTCCCTCGCCGATCCTATTTACGAACTCCCAGAAGATGACCGGGAGGCCGCCTTTGAAAAAGTTAACCGTCTATTTTTTCTTGAGAGATTAAAGCTGGGAGATCACGTGTTGCGTGCTCTGGAGGCGGTAGGCCTTATTCCCAAACGCAGGCGTACTATTAAAAAGTCGACTCTGGAAGTGGCTCAAAAAGCTGAGTCTGAGGAATCTGAAAACCAGGAGGGGGTTCAGGAAGAGCAGGTAGAGGCTGGTGGGGAAGAGGCTGAAGAGAGCCAAACCGCAGTCGCCGAAGCGGATGGTGAGGACGAGCTTGAAGGTGACGACGAAAAAGATAACGAAATTGCTTATGATCTGGCCCGTGAGTTTGAGGAACGTATCAAAGAAGTGACGGTGAAACGGGCGATCAATAAAGTAGATGAAGGTTCCAATGTGCTCAACCGTGTTTCCGGCAACCCCCTCATTGAAATGAGAGTTCTGGCGAGCCGGTTCAGCAATCCCGAAGAAGCTCAGGAGCTCGATGCCTTCCTGATCCATGAGTTTATGCATGCCAAAGATATGGTCGACCCCGAGTTCGACTATGAAGACGCTTTTATCCCCGGCAATCCATCTGTAAAAAATCTCATAACCGCGAGGTTCAGACTTTTATGGAATATGTATGTGGACTCCCGGCTGGCACGTATGGGGGTTGTTTCTGTTTTGCCTAAGGAAGCCAGGTACCGGGAATTCGATAATTTTTACCGTAAAATTCCGGACAAGCAGAGAAAAGGAATTTTTGAAGGACTGTGGAAAACTGAGAAACTGACGCACGAAGAGCTTCTGTCCATGGCTACCGATCTCGATACCCTGATGAGCAAATATGTGGATCCGGGAGAGATAACGGATGAAGACAAAGATTATATCCATCTGCAAGGGTCTCCTTGCCCGCTCTGCAAATTCCCGACTTATAACTGGGTGGACGATCCGGAAAGTATTTGTGATGAGATGGTGATTGAAGCCATTCAGATCGATTTCCCGGATTGGGAAAGTAGAGATGGGGGTTGTGACCGATGCATTGAGGTTTATGAGTTAAGAGCTGGTGTGGGTTGATCAGCCTTTTAGAGAAATTACCGAATAAAAGCCCCTCAAAAAAATAAGCCAGGGGGGTTGATTTTTTTCGATATCTAACCAATGTTTAGTTCAGTACTAAGGAGGTACGATAATGCCTGAAGTCTATAACTGGCAGCTAGGTCGGATGGCCACATACGTCTACGACGAAAAGCATCCGAAAGAGCAGTTCACGTTCGTATTTAATACGAACCGATGTATTGCTT
>Ga0233439_10005114_pt1 | contig 12353 bp, 8 predicted proteins | sample SI_123_September_6_FD_182713 | JGI IMG/M metagenome (GOLD analysis project Ga0233439, IMG submission 182713) | Seawater microbial communities from Saanich Inlet, British Columbia, Canada - SI_123_September2016_100_MG | ecosystem: Environmental > Aquatic > Marine > Inlet | place: Canada: British... | reverse complement strand
CGCAGGTGTACGTGTTCGGCTCGTTCGATTCTGGGCCACGGGCTTCGGGGGCTTACTCGGTGGCATCGCTGGAGCCCATCTCTCGCTCGCCCACGCGGGTACGTTCACCGAGAACATGAGTGCGGGGAGGGGCTTTATTGCGATCGCCGTGGTGGTTCTCGGACGATGGAATCCTCTTCTGGTCTTGATTGCGGCTCTGCTCTTCGGGGCCGCGTCTGCACTGCAGTTCCAGGCTCAGACGTTTGGCTTGGATTTGCCCTATCAGCTCTTCCTCGCTTTCCCATATCTGCTGACTCTGGCGGCTCTGGCTGGTTGGGTGGGGCGAACACGGGCGCCGGCCGCGTTGGCTGTGTCCTGGCCTCGCCGCCGCTAGGGGGAGCAACTTGGGGCCTATTGGGTGTCCTGAAAGGCAAGCTGCCCTCTATACTTGTGCCCCTAAGTAGCTCGATCGGCGATTCGAGGTTGGAGTGACAATGCGGTTGAACGGCATTCGGAGTCTTTGGGTGATCGCTGCTGCGGTCACACTGCTGGCCGGTGGCCCCCTACATGTCGTGGCTCAGTCCATGGATGGAACGGGTCTCGTGGCCACAGGCCTGCTGTTGCGCCAGATGGAAGGCGTCAAGCGGGTCCTGATGGTGGGCGCACACCCCGATGATGAGGACACTCCGATGCTCACCGTTCTCGCGCGTGGCCATGGCGCTGAGACGGCCTACCTATCTCTGACGCGTGGTGACGGGGGCCAGAATCTCATTGGCCCCGAGTTGTGGGAAGGGTTGGGCATCATCCGGACCGGAGAACTCGAGGCTGCGCGCGAACTTGATGGCGGAGAACAGTTCTTTACACGTGCGTTCGACTTTGGGTACTCCAAGTCTTCCGATGAAGCGCTGTCGTTGTGGCCACGTGATCAGATTCTATCGGACGCCGTCTTCGTCATCCGGAAGTACCGCCCGCATGTCATCGTGTCCGTCTGGTCGGGCACGCCCGCGGATGGTCATGGTCACCACCAAGCTTCGGGGATCCTGACGCGGGAGGCCTTTGAGGCCGCCGGCGACCCTACGCGATTCCCGGAGCACTTCGCCCAGGGCGTCGAGGCATGGAGGCCGGGCAAGCTCTATCTCTCGTCCCGCCGGCGCGGAGGGGGAGCGGACGCGCAGTCCTCCGTCCTCTTCCATGTGGGCGAGATCGATCCGCTTCTTGGAAGGTCGACGCTGCAGCTCTCGGCATTGAGCCGAAGTCAGCACCGTTCCCAGGACATGGGCTCTGCTCAGACGCTGGGTCCACGCATGGCCGGGGCCAACTTCATCGCGGGGCACGTCGAAGGCCCGGACGACGAGATGTTCGGCGGAATCGACACGACCCTGGTTGGACTCGCCTCCAACTTCGACGATGACGTGGCTCGAGAGGTCATCGTCCATCTTGAGGCGTATCGACGGGATGTGGCGATCGCACGGGCTACCCTCGGACTCACCCCCGCGGAGGTCGTGCCGCGCCTCGCGTCCGCGCTCCGTCATCTCGGACAAGCCAGCAACGTCGGTGGGTCGTCCGACCGCGAGTTCCGAGAGGTCATGGCGCAGAAGAAGACTGTGGCGACCCGCGCCCTCATGGCTGCAGCGGGTATCGTGCTCGACATCCGCTCTGGGGATGATCTGATCGTGCCGGGGCAGACCGTCGAGGTTCGGGCTCAGCTATGGAATGGGAGCCCGTTCAGTCTGTGGCTCCCCGAGGTGGAGCTACTCACGGCGGTAGCCCGCACCGTGTCCGAGGTGGCCGTAGAGGGTCTTGATGAGGACGGCCGGGTCGCGGCGGGTACCCTCGCTACTTGGCGCTACGAAGTTCGCATTCCGGGTAACGAAGCACCTTCGCGACTCTATTTCTTGGAGTCGGAGCGCCCAGGTACGTACTACGATTGGCCGGAGGCCTTTGACAACTGGGGTCTGCCGCGCAACGGGCCGACGCTCGAGGGTCGCGCGCGCTTCTCGTTGCTGGACGGGGACGACCCTGTGGGCGCGCAAGTGGAGGCGACCACCCCTTGGCGCTTTGTCGGAGTGAACCAGGCCCGCGGGGAATTCGTGAAGCCCGTGCTTGTCGTGCCTGCCGTGTCACTACAAGTGACACCGGGTGGACTCGCCTGGCCGCAGAGTCGGACGGAGCCACAAACAGTCACTGTGCTCGTTCGTACCGAGGCTGGAGAGGGAGCGTCTGGAGACCTGACATTGTCCGCACCCGAGGGGTGGACGGTCACGCCGGCGTCTCAACGGTTTGCGCTGGCGTCGGCTGGGGCGGAACGGTCGGTGAGCTTCGAGGTGCGACCCCACGGCGCGCCTGCACCCGGTGAGCACGTGATTCGAGCGGTCGCTGCAACGGACCGGTCCATGAGTTACTCGGAGGGGTACACGCTGATCGACTACGAGCACGTCGAGCGTGCGTTGCTCTATACGGAGGCGGTCACGAGTCTCACCGTGGTGCCCGCGACCGTCCGAGAGGGCGTCCGCGTCGGATACATCATGGGCACTGGGGACGACGGACCCACGGCGATCCGGCAGATGGGTGGCTCCGTGGAGCTCCTTTCCGAGGCGCAGGTGCGTGACGGCGCGTTCGGAGACTTCGACGTGATCGTCTTGGGAGTCCGCGCCTACGAGGCGCGCCCTGATGTGAGGGCCGCCAACGACCAGATTGTCGATTTCGCGAGGGGCGGCGGCACAGTCATCACTCAGTACAACCAGTACCAGTTCTCTAGTGGCGGATATGCCCCGTACGAGTTGACGATTGGGCGCCCGGCCCCTCGAGTAGCAGACGAGACCGCGACGGTGACTGTCCTCGAGCCTGGGTCGCCGCTCTTCACGACGCCCAACCAGATCACCCAAGACGACTTTGATGGGTGGGTGCAGGAGCGAGGGCTCTACTTCGCGAGTGAGTGGGGGGAGGAGTACACACCGATGATCGAATTGAACGATCCCGGGGAACCCGCCCGTCAGGGGGCGCTGCTCGTGGCCTCTGTTGGGGAAGGGGTCTACGTGTACGCTGCGCTGTCGTTCTTCCGACAATGGGCGGGCCGCGTTCCAGGCGCCTACCGGCTCTTCGCCAACCTCGTTTCGCTAGATGCCCAGGAATGGGCGGAGTTTGTTGAGGGGCGTTGACCGAATGAGATTCGAAAAGAGCTTTCGGTGGTGTCTCGGGCTCGCGACGGTGGCGTATGCCGCCACAGCGTGCCGTCCGTCGACGGACCAAATCCTGGTGGTGTACTCGCCGCTTCCCATTGCGGTCGTGGAGTACGCCGAGGAACGCTTCGAGGAGATGTGGGCAAACGTCGATGTACGCATCGTCCGTATGGACGACGCTGAGGCGATGGAGCGTATCGCTTCCGGGCGAGGGGATGGTGATGTGTGGTGGGGGGCTGCGTCCGCTACCCTCCAGCGTGCGGCCGCCGACAGCTTGCTCGCGCCGTATAGGCCGTCGTGGGTCGAGGCGGAGTCGAATATTGTCGGAGTCGATGCAGAAGACCGATGGCAGGTCGCCGCAGTATCTCCATTCGTCGTTGCGTTCAATCGCGAGCTGACGCAGCTCACCCGAGCTCCTCGCGACTGGGTGGATCTCTACCATCCGAGGTGGCGCGGCGAAGTCGCTTTTCTAGATCCCGCACTGAGCGACAATGGAACTGCGTTTCTGACAGGTATGCTCGAAGGGTCTCTGGCCGACGGCACGGACGAGATCGAGGGCTTCGATCGTCTTCTGAGACTGGACGCGACTCAGGGGATGTATGCGAGCGATGAGGAAGAGGCCGTGCGTGCCCTCGGGACCGGAGACGCCGTCGCCGCGGTGCTGCCGCTCCACGCAGTGGAGCGCCTAAGGCACGAGTACGCCGACTGGCTCCACTACAGACACCCGGATTCGGGCGCGCCTGGGCTTATCCGAGGGGTGGCGATGTTGTTCGGGGCTCCCCAGCCGGAGACTGCTATGGAGTTCATCGAGATGGTGGGCGGTGATGTCGCCGCTGAGGTTGCCGTGCAGACGTGGTGGTGGCCTGCTCGCGGCCCGCTCTTCGAAGCACGTCTGCCAGATGATCATTTCCTCCCGGGCGAACCCCTCATGTGGTTCGGGCGCCCTGCTGCGGTGGTCGCTCAGCTGTCGATTTGGGTCGAGCGATGGGAAGATGAGGTCAGAGGGAAAGGGAGGAATTTCTACTGATGGCGAGTGAATCGAGGAGTATCGTAGGTCGCGTCGCGGGGCTCGCGCTCGAAGAACGCTTGGCGGGGCTTCTCCCCCTGGGCGCTTCCGCGACGCCCCCTTTTGATTCTCCGGCGAGCGTCACCCCGTCACCACCCGGCACACCTTCATCGATTGAGGGTCGAATTCATCTCAGGGGATTCTATAGATCCGGTCATCGATGACCGGATCGGCTGATACTTGCCAGGGAACGTGACGTTGCCAAGGTAGCGACCGCCTCCGTCGAAGATGTCCCAGGTGTTGGATCCGAGATTCTGAGGATTGAATTCGCCCTCGCCGCGCAGGTTGTCGCCGCTGAGGATCCGCTGCACTCAAATCGACCCACGCGGTCCGTGAGAAAGAGTCACGAAGGCTGGATACCTCTCAGCAAATTGAACTGTGGCCAAGTAGGCGTCGGTCGCCGTTGCCGGCGCACCTTGTTGAGCGATCAACTCACGCATCTCGCTGAGAAAGACCCGCTGGTCCCCCTCTGTCACTGACCGCCCGGTCCCAAGTCGAACCCTGCCGTTCTTCTCCGTGGACGCCTCGGTCTACGCTTCCTGGGAGTCTCCGTTGCCCAATCCCCCCAGGACCAATCCCACCACCACCACCGTCACCGCACCGATGACGTTGTGCCATAGGAACGAGACATCGGGTGCCCCGAAGGTCACGGCTGCCACGACACCCATGCCGGAAAGCAGTCCTACGAACGCTCCCATGCCCTTGGCACGTGGCATCATCGCGAGAAGGAAGACGCCCAGGATCGAGCCATAGAAGAACGATCCGAACCGATTCACGACCTCGATGAGCGACCCAAGGGTCGCCGCGTAGGTCGCGACCGCGCAGGCGAAAAGCCCCCAGAAACCCGTCGCGATCTTTGAGATTTTCAGATAGTGCGCGTCGTCGGCTTCGGGTTTATACCACCGTCTGTAGAAGTCGATCACACTCGTTGTAGCGAGTGAGTTCAACTCCGCCGCGATGCTCGACATGGCCGCGGCGAGCACGCCGGCTATGAAGAGCCCCGTCAGTCCGATGGGGAGTTCGGAGAGCACGAAGCGTGGGACGATGTAGTTCACGTCGCGTGACGCTTCGCCCGTGACCTCCTCGGCCATCACGAGGGCCTCACCGCGGATGACCTGCATATCCGCTTCGCGAGCGACGAACGCTTCCATGGCGGTCGCCGCTGTTGCGTCGTCTCCGGCATCTGCGACCGACATCGCCGCCTGCTCACGAAGTGTAAAAATGTCGTCGTACCGGTCTTGCAGGGCGTCGTAGGCCGCCCCGCGTTCGGCTACGACAGCCTCTTCGTGGGCCGGGTTGAAGAGCAACGGGGGCTGCACGAACTGGTAGTAGACGAAGATCATCACACCGACCATGAGCACCAGCGCTTGGAGCGGGATCTTCCAGTAGGCGCTCATGAGTAGCGAACTGCGCGCCTCGTCTACGGACTTTGCTGTCAGGTAGCGCTGAACCTGGCTCTGATCCGTTCCAAAGTACGACAGCATGAGGAATGTCCCGCCAATGATGCCCGACCAGAACGTGTACGTCTCGTTCAGATTGAACGAAAAGTCGAACGTCTTGAGCCTCCCAGTCGAGCCAGCAATGCGCAGCGCGTCGTCAGGAGTGACCGGCATTTGCATGACGAGAACCACCATGATGCCCAACAAGGCGATCATGATGAGCACCATCTGTTTGACGTCTGCCCAGGCCACCGCCTGGACGCCCCCGATCATCGTGTAGATCACGGTTGGAACACCGATCAGCAGAACGCTCCACACGAGTGGGATCCCGAATACCGCGCTCAGCACCACTCCTGGGGCAGCCATGATCGTCCCGGCTGACATCCCACGGGAAAGCAGGAAGAGGAACGCGGTGAGGGAGCGGGTCTTGGTGTCAAACCGGCTCTCCAGGTACTCGTACGCTGTGTAGACACCCGACCCATGAAGGAACGGTACGAGGGTGACCCCGAGAATGACCATCGCGATCGGAAGGCCGAAGTAGAACTGCACGAACCGGAGGCCATCTGTCGCACCTTGGCCGGGCGTGCCGATCATCGTGATCGCAGATAGCTGGGTAGCCATCACGGACAGGCCAACGACCCACCAAGGCAGGCTCTTACTCGCTAGGAAGTACCCTTCGAGGGTGTCGGTCCCTTTGGACTTCCGGAGACCATCGATAATGACGTACGCGAGGTAGACGACAACGATGAGCCAATTGATCCAGTGCACGGTCGGACTCCCTTAGACGTGGTAACGCATCTGGAGGAGCCAGAGCATCGCGAGCGCGATAAGCTGGACCGTGAGCACGCGGATAAGCGTGTTCTTGAACCTGGCCCGTGTGTCGGCGGGAGTTTCGGTGTCGTCAGGCGTCATGGGCAGTTCCGAAGCGGCGGGATGTGCGACGGAAGCTCCGGGAGGCCGACGCATGGCGCAAGCATGCTGCGGATGGGTCGTAATTCGAGCTGAGATGGCGCGGTGCTCCGGGGCGGACCGTCGCTACAAGAGTGGGTGATGAGAATGAGATTCGAGCGGGCTTTTCTCTTGGTGAGTGGCGTGTTTGCGTTCGGGACGGGCGTTACGGAGCGTCCGCCAACGCGATCGAATCTGTGCCAGTCCCGCTTTAGTGGATCCGGGGATTGCCGCTTCGATGATTGGCGTGCGGATGGCCGTAGCCTTCGCCTCAGGGCTCATCCCGGCTGTCCGCGCCTTCAGGACCTCAGGACCGACTCAGCTGGAGCTGAGCGTTCGGCTGCCTAGTGAGGTCCGGCGAAAAAAAGAGAGGGCGCCGGAAAGACTGTCGGCGCCCTCTCTTTATCCCCCACGACCCTAGCGTCGTCGCGTCAGTTTCCGGCTCCTCGAACGGTGCAGAAGCCACCCTCGGCTGTGCATCCCGGCTCCCGCAGCGTCCGTTCGAAAAGCTCGTAGATCCGGCGGTACTCGTCGGTCCACGATGTCGGTTCAGTGAATCCGTGGCCCTCCACGGGGTAGACCGCGAGCTCCCAGTTCTCCTTGCCCAACTCGATGAGCCTCTGAGACAATCGGACCACGTCCGAGAAGTGCACGTTGGTGTCGACCATGCCGTGCAGCATCACGAGGTGCTGATCCGCTCCGAAGTTCTCCGCGAAATAGATCGGAGACGACTGCTCATAGGCTTCAATGTCGTCCTGCGGTTGATTCAGGATTCTGCTGGTGTACCCATGGTTGTAGTGGGCCCAGTCGGTCACGGACCGGAGCGCTGCTCCGGACTTGAAGGTGTCTCCGGAGGTGAAGAGGCCCATGAGCGTGATGAATCCACCGTAGGACCCACCATAGAGCCCGATGCGAGCCGGATCGACGCCTTCACTCGCAGCGAGATACCGAGCGCCGTCGACCTGGTCGGACATGTCCTTCCCGCCCATCCACCGATAGATCCCCGTCCGCCATTCAGCGCCATATCCGGCAGAGCCCCGGTAGTCGATGTCGAGCACCGTATAGCCACTCGCGGCGAGCAGCTGATTGAACTGGTATTCGCGGTAGTACGACGACCAGTAGTTATGGACGTTGTGGAGGTATCCAGCGCCATGAACGAAGATGACCGCGCCGCCGTGTGACTCAGCGCCCATGTCCGACGGCCGATAGATCCTGGCCGGCACCATCGTACCGTCCTCCGCTTCGAAGCTCAGAATCTCCGGCTTGACCCACGGGAATCCACTCCATTCTTCGGTGGGCGACTCGGTGATCTGTCCCATTTCGGAGCCCGATTCTGCGTCTGCGACGAAGAGTTCGGGCGGATGATTAGCCACGTCGTGCACGACCGCCATGCGCTCCCCGTTCGGAGCGAGCGTCCCAACGAACCGCCCGTCTCCTGACGTGACCTGCTCCCTATCCGAGCCGTCGAAGTCCATCCAGAACAGGTGCTCGTTGAACGGCGACCCCTCGTTCGTGCGCAGGAAGAAGCGGGACCGATCCTCCGGCATGCCCACCGAGAGTACTTCCCACTCTCCACTCGTGAGTGCCTGCTTGTCCGAACCGTCGGCGTTCACCGCGTAGAGGTGAGCGTAGCCCGATCCTTCGCTCACGTAGTAGATGCGGTCCGTCCCCGGCACGAAGCCGACACAGAACGCGAAGCACGGGCCGGCGACCCATGCATCGTCACGTAGATGGTCGAGCATCGTGCGCTCGCCTGTGGCGCCGTCCACAGACCAAAGCCACCGGTCTTTGTTGTCTGCGGAAACGGCGAAAACAAATGCCTTCGTCCCAGCGTCGTTCCACTGCGCGTTATTCGGCCGGGGCGTCCCCTCACCTTCGTAGCCTTCTGGAGCGAGGTCGATCCAAGTGACTTCGCCCGTGGCGAGGGTGACAACTCCGATCCGCTGGGCGCCCTGAGCGTCCCCGACCTTCGTCCGAACCGTGAGGTCCCGCGTGTACCCGTCATCGGTGACCCAGTCGGGCACGATCGTCTGCTTCGACCCTTGCGACTGCTTCACCGCTCGGAGTAGGGCGTACTCGCCCGTGCGGGTTGGGGTCATGCCTTGGGCGCGCTCTCCGGCCCCCACATAGATCTGCTCTGGCTCACCGATCGACCCTGCTTCGCGGATCGAGTCCTGACGAGCCTGACGCACAGCATCCCTGCGGATATGCGCGAACAATTCGAGCTGCTGGTCTTCCAAGAAGCCCCGCTGGCCCTCGGCGTCTTCTTCGTCTCGAGGTGCGGGTCCGTTGGCCACTCGCGTGAGTTGCTCCAAGGTCCCGGATTCAATCCCCAGTCGGAACAGATTCCCGCCACGCTGGAAGAGGATCGACTCGCCATCGGACGAGAAAATTGGTTGACCCTCCCCGTCCGCGGTGTGCGTCAAGCGGCGGACATTCATCGACCGTCGATCGACCAAGTACAGATCTCCGCTGACGGACGAGATGCGCCATCGCTGATCGGCAGAGATATCCCCTCCGGCCAACAGAGGTGCCATCTCGCGCATGGTCTCTCCATTGACGATTTCGGGCTCGCCGCCGTCCGCGCTGACGCGGTAGCTGGAGCGCGGCGCGTCCCAGGCCATGCCTCCGGGTCGCCAACTGAAGTAGATCCATTCGGAGTCGTCCGTCCATCGGATCTGCCCCGGGGCAACGCCGACGTTCTCCTCGGCGCGCATGATGTTCCGAATGGACAGCTCGAACTGTTCGCTCCGGACGACCTCAGGTACGTGGTCCGCCACACTTTGCGCGCTGACGAGGGCAGGAGTGCAAACTGCGACGAGCGCGGCCAATAGACCGTTTGTGACTCTCTTCATTTTCTCTTCAATCTCCCATGCAAGTGCCAACGGCCCGCGCAGTTTCGATGATGTCGCTGTCCAAGGGGACAGTCTTTATTCTCGCTATCGCCTGTTCCAGCGGAACGGCGAGCACTTTGGGCGGATTGAGCGCGACCATGCACCCGAAACAGCCGTCCATCACCAGCTTGACCGCTGCAGCTCCAAAGCGGAGCGCCAGCAAGCGGTCATAAGAGTTGGGGCCGCCACCGCGCTGGAGGTGGCCTAGGACGAGGTGCCGCGTCTCCCTGCCGGTCCGCTCATGAATATCATGGGCTACCTGCTCTGCCATTCCACCCAGTCGTTTCTGGCCGTCGTCTTCCTGTTTGAACAGAGGCTTGCTGCCTTTGGGGAAGGCCCCTTCCGCGACAACCACAATCGCGAATTCTCGCCCGCTGGCGTAGCGATCCTGAATTTTCTCGCAGACGATATCCATGTCGTAGGGGATCTCCGGGATCAGGATGACATCCGCAGTTCCCGCGACGCCTGACGACAGCGCGATCCAACCCGCGTTCCGGCCCATCACCTCGACGACCATGACTCGCTGATGTGATTCCGCGGTGGAGTGGAGCTTTCCAATCGCGTCTGTGGCCGTGTCGACTGCGGTATGGAAGCCGAAGGTCACACTCGTGGCCTCGAGGTCATTGTCGATCGTCTTCGGGACCCCGACGACCTTGAGGCCCTTCTGAGAGAGTGCGTGTGCGATCTCGAGCGAGCCGTCGCCGCCAATTGAGATCAGAGCGTCGACCTCGAGTCGCTCCAGGGCATCGACCACCTCTTGCGACCGGTCCATGTACGTAACGGCGCCGCCGTCGGCGCGGATGGGCCACTTCAGTGGGTTCCCCCGGTTCGTCGTGCCGAGGATCGTGCCTCCGAGGTGCGTGATCCCCCGGACGGACCGGCGGTTCAAGGTGACGACCCCGTCTTCCTCGAACAGCCCGTCGTAGCTGTCCTTGATCCCGAGGACCTCCCAGTCCATCTGCTCCGCCGCCCTAACAACTGCGCGGATGACGGCGTTGAGGCCGGGAGCATCCCCCCCGCCGGTGTTCACGGCGATGCGTTTGATGTTCAGATTCATGGCCTGGCCGGGCAGACGTGCCACCAAAGAAAATGGGCATCCGGCTTTGAAGCCGGACGCCCATACTAGCGGCTATCCCCGAAAGTCCGCGAGAGCTCGGAGATGCGAGGCGGGGGAGGTTACTCCCCCGTCAGAATATCCATCGGACGGTACCTGAGAACTCAGCCCCCATGACGTCCACTCCGGCCCCGGTGGCGTCGATGATAGAGCCGTAGAGAATGCGTAGCTTGGGGAAGAAATCGTAGCCACCGAAAAGACGCATGGGGAGATCTCCACCTGCGGCCAGCATCCAACCTGAGCCGGGGTCCGTGCTGTCGGGTTCCGTACGGTCTTGCAGTCTGAGGTCGATGTGAGGACGGAATGCGAAGCCACCGCCGACCTGGATCGAACCCATCACGCCAACGACGAGCATGTTCTGCTTCGGCGTTGCGATCGCGGTGTCCCCGACGATCGCTCCAATGTTGTCCACGATGGAAAGGGTCAGGTCGCCAGTCTCACGAATCACGTCTGCAGCATACACTGTCCATACTCCAGAACCTGCGCGGAACGCATACGTTGCGTCGAAGCGGAGTCGATTGCCTGCCTGGAAGAGGTTGATCCCGTCCGCCTGGTCCGATTCGTACTGCCGGAATGTCGCACCAAGCGTGAGCGTATTCGTACCGATGTTCCGATCGAGGCCCACCCGGATTCGGGTCTCATTGCCCGGCCGGTATGACAAATCGAGGTCTGTACTCGGTTCGAACTCTCCGCGCACCGAATAGGCTCCGGCGAACCCGACTCCCCATCCGCCGACTCGGGCGGCAGTGGCCAGGGCCGACGTGAACCCGGAACCGCTTCCCCACGTGGTTTCGCGGAAACCCAATAGGTCCGTGGCGAGCACGGACGCAACGATGGCTTCCTCTCCAGTGTGGGTAGAATTGCCGGTGGGGATGCCTGCGCCGAAGCTAAGCAGTGCCCAAGGCGTCACTGAATAAGAGAGCTTCAGGTGGGTGTCGGTCACCCCGGACATCGTAAAGCGGGTGTTGTCGCGCTCGATCTCGCCCTGAGCCCAAGCGGTCGAGAGGTCCACCGAAATCGCGTCGGTGATCGGGAACCGTACGGCGACCGGGACCATAAAAAGTTGAACCGCGTCCGCGCCCAAGCCAGCATCGAACGTGTAGCCCATAAAATTGGACCCGACGCCCATCGTGCTGTTTTGCGCCGAAGCTGGGACCGCTAAGACCGCGGCTACGAAGGCCGCTGCGATACCGGCCTTCAGTGTCCGGGCGATCATTGGCCACCTCTGCCCGGTCTCAGGATGACGATGCGAATCTGAGCCTGTGCAACTGTCGTCACGCTTTCTTGGCCTTGAGACTCTTGAACTGCATCGCTGCGGTCCTCACCGGTCGTGGTCGCCGCTGTGTTGTCACTACTCGTAGTTGAGCCGAGGTCGAGGGTCCCTGAGGTCCGGGTTGGATTGACCGCGTTGGAAGCCTCACTCAGCGTCTGCGACGTGGCAGTTGTCGTCCCTCCGCCGGTGGTCGCACCCGTCGTGGTCGTTGTTGGTGGCGGAGCTACTGATCCGCCAGAACCTGTCTCACCGGTCGACGACGCGGTCGTTGCGATCTGGGCTGTCGTTGTGGCGGCAGCTTCGTCCATCACCTGCGATTCCTGAGCCTCGGTTGCCGCAGCGCTGAAGCTAGGGTCGAGTTGCTGCGCCTGCTCGAACTCAGCCTGTGCGGCCGCATAGTTCCCGTTGTCCTTCTCACGAAGTCCGCGCCCGTAGGCGAGGAACGCCAGCAGGTTGTCCGT
>Ga0233439_10005113_pt1 | contig 12353 bp, 8 predicted proteins | sample SI_123_September_6_FD_182713 | JGI IMG/M metagenome (GOLD analysis project Ga0233439, IMG submission 182713) | Seawater microbial communities from Saanich Inlet, British Columbia, Canada - SI_123_September2016_100_MG | ecosystem: Environmental > Aquatic > Marine > Inlet | place: Canada: British... | reverse complement strand
ATCAATAAATTGGTGAAGCTGTAGGAAGCCAAGTCTTTCGTCACACATGCCTTCAGCACCATGGGTAATGTACCCGCTGCGAACAGCACTGTGGAAAGCACCCCAGCAATCATCGGTAGTTGAATGTCCATCGTCGTATCTCCAGAGCTTGTGAATGTCTGAATCCAGTCTCTGAAGATTGGTGATCGAGGGTACCTAACCAAGGATCGGTAGCGCGGATTGTTTATCGACAACCCTTCACCCAACCCCAAAACGCTCACGGCGGCAGCAACCTGAAATGATCAGCCAGTCATGACCACTGTGAGTCGATCGATCTAAGTTCACCCTTTCATCCCTCCAGCACTACCAACATTTAAGATGGTCGAAAATGTAAAATTTACTCAGATATTGCCATGAAAAATAATCGTGCCATATTTGTATTCCTCGCCTTAGTCTCACTAAGCGTGGTGAACCTTGCTTGCGAAACAGAAATCGCAACGAGCACACGATTTGTGGCACCTACCCAGCAGGCGATTTTGAATGAAACACCTGCCTCAGGGTCGCAAATATCCACCCTGCCGATCATCACTACTGATCCTGTAGAGCCAACCTCTTCCGCCCAGTCAGCACGAGCAGCAGCGCAAGCAGTGGATGCTTGCAGACGAGAACATCGAAACCGAGCAGCAATTGCCGCCGTTCGGAGCAGCAGCATAACCGAAGTTTCAGCGAAACGACCTCCAAATAAAAAACGGGCGATGGATTCAAATCCATCGCCCGTTTTCGTTTGTTTCGTATCTAGACCCATCCAACCGCCCCACCAACAAATGTCTCGACCGCAGCAAAGCGGAGTGAAGAGACCTTCGGTGGAAGAGTGCCTGTGGGGTGTTCTAACTATCCACCGTGACCGTTGAACGCCGCAGCCTGCTTGCTCATTCGAGCGCCGTGATCGTCAGCGAATCGCTTCACTGCGTTAAAGATCGAATCCTTGTCGAGATGAGCTTCCTTGATCACGTCGTCCTCGGTACCACCGCTCAACCACTGGTTGTCCCAGTCGGAAGTCAGCGAGTATTCGTCGGTCAACGGGCCAACACCAGTTACAGGCCATACGCGGCGAGTTCCTGTGGTTACAACCATCATGTTGAACTTCTCAGCATCCGAGATAACGCTCTGCTTGTACTCCTCAGACTGTCGATCGAACAGCTCTTCACTGATCGCAGCAACAACCTTCACGTTCGCACCAGCAGCTTCAAGCTTCTCAAGCGAATCAACAAGGTTCACAGTTGAACTTGAACCCTGTGAAAGTACAACACCGTGCTTAGGCTTGCTCTGATCGTAATCACGGATTACGTAGAAGCCCTTAGCGGCAGCATTGATATCGGTGTCAGCAAACTTAGTACGGTCTGCAACCGCGAAGTCAGGTCGTGCAACTTCCATAACAATCACACCAACCTTCGGGTCTCGTGCAGCAATTTCAGCAGCAGCGAAGTAGCCCGGAGCAACGTCGTTGTAATCCCAGAAGCTAAGAACGATTACCTGTCCCTTAGGGAACAGCTTCCAAACCTGAGGCGAGAAGATTCCAAAGTGAGTTCGTGCATCAGCAGCAGTCTCAGGCCCCGAGTGCCCAGCAAGAATGTGTGCAACACCCATGCGGAACGGAGAATCCTGGTTCTGCTGGCTCCAAACACGAAGCGGCAAGTACATCAGCGGTGTGAAAGCACCGTAAGTACCTGAAATCGACCAAACACCGTTGAACTCTTTAGGGTCCTTCGATATTGATTGGCTAGTAAATCCGACAGCTGTAAGAGCGTTTCCGGCTTCCTGAATCGGAGCCTTCAAGCGAGTACCAGCCTGGTTGTCGAGTGGGTCGTAGTGACCCCACAACGATCCAGCGTTCACGTTGATAGATTCAGCAAGGTCGGCAGCAATAATCACGAAACGGTTATCCGTAACGTAGTTCGCCCACTTGATGATTTCTGAAATCGCTCGACGAGTTCCCTTGACCTGACCCGGCTCTTCATAGAGCTTGATCGCAACGTCCTTGGTCTCGCCAGTAATGTGGTTCTTAGCAACAACAGTTGTTGGCTCGATCGGCAGGTTCTTCACACGGAGTCGATCGTCCTGGAACGGATCGACATCCTTCTGAACACTCAAAGGAAGATCGTCATTGACCTTGTCACCGATCTCAACCAGCTTGTCTGCAAGCCAGTCACCAAGACCGCTTGACTCAAGAACCGACATCGCAATATCGATGTTGGTCTTCAGCTGAACAAGATTTTCTTTAGGGTCGGAAACTGCACCGTCTCGGATGCCTTCGAACTTGACGCCGAACTTCTCTTCGAACGTAGCAGCAAGAGCCTGGAAGTACTCACCGTTCATAGGCATTCCGTATGCGTGACTTGAGTGATCCTTGATCTGCTCAACGCCGCCCGGAAGTGCTTCACCATCTGGAGCACCAGGCCACCAACCCTTGACCGTGTTACCAACAACGATCATTGGTCGACGGTCATCTTCGTCCCAGTCTTCCATCGTCTTCAGTGCCGCAACAACCTGATCGTAATCAGTAGCGTTGTCGACCTTGATGACGTTCCAGCCGTATGACGACCACTGGTTCTCAATTACATATGTGTCTTCTTTTACAACACTGCCGATGAGTTCATCATCGATACCAGAGTTGTTGTACGACATCAGAACACGAAGACGCTTACCAACCCGGTTAGCAACTGCCTGAGTCTTGAACTCCTGCGAGTGACCCGAAGTCAGAGCGAATTCACCTTCGATGGCGATTACTTTCAACGAAGAATCTGCGCCCATCATGTCCCAGAAAGCAGCCTTACCAGCAGCGGTAGCAACACCAACACCGGAAGGACCACCGTTCACGTCGTTCGTGAGGTCGGTAGTTTCTGAGTGACCCGACAAAGCTCGAATTCCACGAATCTTCGCCTGAGCGAAAGCAGGGTGGTCGGTCAAACCGTTCTCTTCAAGAATGTTCGCAAGTGCACCTGCACCTCGGCGGAAACCGAGTGCGTCGATGGCAAGCATTGATGATTCAGGCGATGCCTTGTACTTGTCGTCGCCAGTCGCCTTGTGCTTGCGATCAAGGGCTTCACCCATGAGCATCCACATTGCGTAAGTAACAGGAGCGTTGTGACCACCAGCAAGCATGAACTTGTCGGAGAACGGGTGCTTCGGCTGACGATAGTCGAACGTCATTCCGCCGTTTTCAGGACCAGCCAAGTGAGTTGAGATGGTGTAAGGCGTATAAGCCGTACCTCCACCAAAGTGACCTGTTTGGTGATAGTTGCACATCAACACAAAGGTCATATCAGTCAGGAACCCGAGGTCTTCGAGTTGCTGCTTGTCATAGTCCGGAAGCTGAACCGATGTATCGGTTGAAACTTGATCTGTGGACGAAGTGTGGATCGTGACGGTTGAACTACCGCTGGGTGACATACGTTCAATTACTCCAGTAAAAATGCGAATTTATGCAAAAAGAGCGCGCGAAACATACAGGCGTGCGCGAAATATTCGCGGCGTCAGAATATCTGCGATTTGGCTCCTACGCCAGCCCGAAAGGCTCGTATCCGGGTACTATCCCTGCGAGATATTTGTGAATATCTGGCGTGGCTGGAACCGACAACCATAAATATGACTTACCCGAGACCATAAAAATGACCGATAACTCATCAGCGAAAACCCATCAGAATTTCATCGGTGGCAAGTGGCAAGATTCAGTTTCCGGCCAGGTATACCCGGTCGCAAATCCCGCTCACACATCGCAAATCGTAGGCAATTTCCAGTCGAGCCTTCCGCAAGACGCCGATAACGCCATCGCCGCAGCCGACGCAGCTGCTAAGGACTGGGCCGGTATGCCAGCTCCTCAACGTGGAGCAATTCTCTACAAGGCGCTGGAGATATTTGGCAGGCGGGCGCAGGAGTTGGCAGAATCGATCACCATGGAAGAAGGCAAGCCAATTGCCGATTCCATGGGCGAAGTAAAACGTGCGATGAACATCATCGAATACGCAGCCGGTGAAGGACGTCGACTCTTCGGTTACACAACCCCATCTGAACTGCCCGACACCGTCGCTTACACAGTGAAACGTCCTCTGGGCGTTGTGGCTTTGATTACTCCTTGGAACTTCCCGCTGGCGATTCCAGTTTGGAAGCTTGCTCCGTGTCTTATTGCTGGTAATACCGTCGTCTACAAGCCAGCATCGGCAACGCCGCTTACAGCTGTGAAGACGGTCGAAATATTCGAGGAAGCAGGACTTCCACCCGGTGTTTTGAACTTCATAACGGGTCCCGGTGGATCAGTTGGTAACACTCTCGTTGAAGACCCACGAGTTGCCGGTATTTCCTTCACAGGCTCAACCGAAGTCGGCACTGCGATCACCGCACGTGGATCTGAACTTCTCAAGAAGATGCAGTGCGAAATGGGTGGCAAGAACGCAGCCATCATCATGAACGATGCGGATCTCGAAAAAGCAGTACCGGGAGTTGTGCAGGGGGCTTTTGGATCGACAGGTCAGCGTTGCACAGCTACTTCACGGGCCATTGTTGAAGACGGAATCTACGACGATTTCATGTCCGAACTGGTGAAGCAAACTTCGGCTTTGACCATCGGCGATGGCATGGACGAAACAAAGGACGTCGCGCCGCTTTCGTCTAAAAACCAGCTCGACACTGTGCTCGAATACATCGGTGTGGGAACTGAAGAAGGCGCAAAACTCACGCTTGGCGGTCACCATTTGCAAGACGGTGAGTTCGCAGATGGCTACTACGTCGAGCCAACGATTTTTGAAGATGTGAAAAGCGGAATGCGAATAGCCCAAGAAGAAATTTTTGGCCCTGTCCTAAGCGTGTTCAAAGCTTCCGATCTGCAAGACGCAATTCGCATCAACAACGATGTCGAATTCGGACTTTCATCGTCGATCTACACACGTGATTTAGTTCAGGCTCACGAGTACATCAACACCTCGCACAACGGCATGGTCCACGTAAACGCCCCAACGCTAGGCGGCGAAGTTCACCTGCCGTTCGGCGGACTCGGCTCCTCAGGCATAGGCCAACGCGAACAAGGTACCGAAGGCTTCGACTTCTTCTCAGAAACCGTAACCGTCTACATCGACCACTCCGCCGGAGCGAAGGAACGGTCGAGGTTTATCTAAAACCCGTCTCAATATGAGAGTAACAACATGAAATACCGGCACCTCGGCAACTCAGGACTCGAAGTCGGCATCATTGGATTAGGCACAAGCAACTTCGGTCGTAGCATGGATTTCGAAGCAGCCCGTGAAGTCATCTTCACTGCACTTGATCAAGGTATGAACCTCTTCGACACCGCAAATTTTTACTCGCACGGAATATCCGAAGAATATATCGGGAAAGCACTCATCGACCGACGAGAAGAAGCGGTCATCGCCACCAAGTTCGGCCTCCCCATGGAAGATGGACCCAACGAAAAAGGTGGTTCACGCAAACACATCTTCACCGCGGTTGAAGGATCACTGCGCAGGCTTCGAACCGACTACATCGACCTTTACCAGATCCATACGCAAGACACCGCGACACCGATCGAGGAAACATTGGGTGCACTCGACGATCTCGTGCGAGCCGGCAAAGTCCGCTACATCGGCCTGTCGAACTTCGAAGCATGGCGAATCTCCGATGCCATGTGGACCTCTCGGCTAAACGGCTACGCGTCGTTCATCTCGTCACAGCCCGAGTACTCGATGCTTGAGCGCAGGATCGAACGGGACGTGCTACCGGTATGTGAAAAGTTCGGAATCGGCACGATTCCTTACTTCCCGCTTGCTCAGGGATTCCTCACCGGTAAATACAAACGGGGGGCAGGAGTACCAGACAACACCCGGCTTGCCATCACACCGCATGCGCAATCCATTCGACTTACCGATGACAATTTTGACATCGTTGAACAGCTAGAAGTTTGGGTCGAAAAACGTGGACACTCCTTGGTCGAACTGGCCTTCGCATGGATACTTGCTCGCAAATCCGTGGGATCAGTAATTGCTGGAGCCAGCACCCCGGCTCAAATCCTGCAAAATGCCGCTGCCGCCGAATGGGAACTAACGGACGAGGAAATGGAAGAACTGGCTCAGATGCTCGGGGAAGTGGAACCATCACTATCTGTCCAGCCTCCCAGTCAACCTCCACGATGATGATTGGCAAGTGCCGCATATGAAGATCACGAGGCATGACGAACACGCTGAGTTAGCAGGAGTGATATCGCTAGCACCCCGATCAGGATAAGGATGCCCGCTGAGGATGTTCTGAATCACTCGATCTAATATCGGTTCAGCACAAAACTCCCCAACACTCGCTTAACTCCTAAGTTGCGCCTCGCACAAATTGCGCTCAGAATCGATGACTGATTCGGGCTGAAAAACGTGGAACGACTATGTAGTGAACGGCGCAAGTATTCGTAACAGATCGGGTTTCTTGCGCCTAAGGGTCATCTGGCTCCAATAAATGTATCTCGATACCTAAATGACCAATCAATCCACTGAAGGACTCTCCGCTTTCAAGCCGAGAAAACCAAAATCCTTCATGCCCTTCGCTGAAATACGCGCCAACGTCATATCTGGAATCGTCGTTGGAATCGTTGCCCTCCCACTCTCAATCGCACTAGCAATTGCTGTGGGCGCACCGCCAATCGCCGGACTCTATACATCAGCGTTCGCAGGCGGATTTGCATCACTATTCGGCGGCTCTCGCTACACAATCACCGGACCCACAGCCGCGCTCGTCCCACTCCTAACCGGAGTCGTATTTAAATTCGGCGTCGAGGCACTCCCGATAGTCGGCGTAATGTCAGGCGTACTGCTGTTCCTAATGGCGTACTTCAAAATCGGCAAACTGATGAAGTACATGCCCGGACTCGTGATCATCGGCTTCACTGCCGGCATCGGACTTTCCATAGCGTTCGGCCAATTAGCCAGCTTCTTCAACGTGACCGGCGTCGACGCTTCGCACGAGCATTTCCACGAACGAATGTGGGATCTGATCAAGCACATCGACACCATCAGCTGGAACACTCCGCTCATCGGACTCGCCGCCATTGCGGTAATGCTCGCTTGGCCTCTCGTCCAAAACGTTGTGCCAAAAATAAAATCGATTCCACCAACGTTCATCGCACTCGTCGCAGTTTCGGCAGCCGTTTATTTCATCGATATAGACACTCCAACAGTCGCTACCCGATACGGCGATCTACCCGGATCGTTCCCTAAGCCAGCATTCGACTGGTTCGACATAAATCTGGTGATCAAACTCATTCCCTCAGCAATCGCAATTTCGATTCTGATGGGAGTTGAAACGCTGCTTACAGCCGTGATGGCCGACAACCTAGCCGGAACTTCACGACGCTACAAGCCAACGCAAGAGCTGTTCGGGCAGGGCATGGCGAACGTCATAGGCCCAATCTTCGGCGGAATACCAGCAACCGCAGCAATCGCACGAACCGGAGCCGGAATTCAAAACGGTGCAACCTCACGTTTGTCGGGTGTAACGCACGCTGTATTCGTGCTTACAGCGACAATCGCTTTGGGCAGTCTCGTAGGTCACATTCCAATGACCGTGCTTGCAGCAATTTTGATCGTAGTTGCATGGCGAATAACGAGCGTTCCTGAACTCATAAAGATGGCAAGAACTGCCCCACGACAAGATCACTTAGTGCTCTTCTCAACTCTAATAATCACCGTCACCGTCGATCTCACATACGCAATCGCAGCCGGTGTTTTCCTGTCGCTCATCCTGCTCCTAAGACAGCTCACATCACTCGAATCAGCAAGCGAACTCGAACCCGATGAAACAGGTCAAATCCGCCAAGTATCAGCCGAACTTGGCAAGCTGATGCAGCAGCGCAAAGACATCATTTTCTTGAACGCTCAAGGCCTAATTTCGTTCCACTCCGCATTCGAGTTCGAACGAAAGCTTCTCGAACACGACACCCGTCCACTGATACTCAGAATGAAGGACGTGAGATTCATGGATACAACGGGAATGATGACCCTTATAACCATCATAAAATCCCGTCAGGAACTGGGCGCACGTGTGATGCTTAGCGCAATCCAGCCAGCGGTTCTCATAAGCCTTAAGCGATTCGGAGTGATAGAACTGATCGGCGAAGAAAACGTGTTCGATGGCACAGCACTGGCGATAGGAAGCGTGCCAATTCAAGATCAAGACACCGGCGACAACACTGATCCGCACGACGCCGCACCCTCGGCAGAGAAACAACCTACTTAGCCGCTAAAACCGCTAATTTGCACTGTCTCCAACTAGCGTTTCAGCCCTAATCCGTAACCATTAGTTAACCATTTGAACGGGGCGAAGTGTACAAAAGGAGGCTGTTTGAAAATTATTTCACGGCTCCCTAACCACTTATGGCAGATCTTTCCACAGCAGCCCGAATTCGAGTAGAAGTCCTCGCAGGACTCACCGTCTCTCTGGCACTAGTTCCCGAAGCAGTCGCTTTCGCATTCGTTGCAGGTGTCGACCCGCTCGTAGGACTCTACGCCGCATTCATCGTCGGACTCGTCACGTCCGTAACTGGCGGTCGACCTGGAATGATCTCTGGTGCCACCGGCGCCCTAGCCGTCGTAATGGTCGTGCTCGTAAAAGACCACGGAGTCGAATATCTCTTCCTAACGGTGATTCTCATGGGAATCATCCAAATGGCTGTCGGAGCGCTCAAACAGGGCCGACTCATACGAATGGTTCCTTATCCAGTAATGCTCGGATTCGTGAACGGACTCGCAATCGTCATCTTCCTTGCGCAGCTTGAAAGCTTCAAGTTCGAAGGACCAAACGGACACGAACAGTGGCTTGCAGGATCTGCCCTGTTCACCATGCTCGGCCTCATCGCCGTCACCATGGCAGTCATCTACCTCATTCCGAAACTCACAACGAAATTCCCATCTGCACTAGCAGGAATTCTTGTCGTTTCAGGAATCGTGATCTTCGGTGGTGTTGAAACCACAACGGTTGGCGACCTTTCTAGCATCTCGGGCAGCTTGCCAAAATTCAGTGTTCCTGATGTCCCATTCACTTTCGAAACTCTCTGGATCATCCTCCCGCACGCGTTCATTCTTGCGGCAATCGGCCTGATCGAATCTCTTCTAACCGTTTCACTCATCGACGGTATTACGGAAACCAAAGGCCAGAACAACCGAGAGTGTATGTCTCAAGGCGCAGCCAACATTCTCACCGGCTTCTTCGGTGGAATGGGCGGTTGTGCAATGATCGGTCAGAGCATGATCAACATGAAGTCAGGTGCACGATGGCGACTCTCAGGAGCGCTCGCAGCACTGCTTCTTCTTGCCTACATTCTCGTGGCATCATCGCTCATCGAGCAGATCCCGATAGCCGCACTAGTCGGCGTTATGTTCGTAGTCGTAATCGGCACATTCTCATGGTCTAGCCTGCGAATCATTCGAAAGGTTCCGGTTGCCGACGCCTTCGTGATGATCCTCGTATCGGCAGTGACAGTCGCAACCGACCTCGCTATCGCCGTTATCGTCGGAGTGATCGTCTCGGCGCTAGTGTTCGCATGGAACACCGCACGTTCTATCTACGTTGAGGAAAGCGTCGACAGTACAGACGACCGCAAGGTCTATACGCTGCACGGCCAGCTCTTCTTCGCTTCGATCACAGCTTTCCGAGACCTGTTCCACCCGCCACATGACCCACAGGAAGTCGTTATCGATTTCCAGCACTCACGTGTTTGGGATCACTCTGGAATCGAAGCTATCGTCGATCTTGCACGACGTTACCAGGCTGCCGACCGAGAGTTGCACTTGCTGCACCTCAGCGACAACTGCCAGCGAATCCTTCGACAGGCAGACGTAATCATCGATAGCGATCCCGAAGTCGACCCATCCTACCGAGTCACAGTCTCAGGCCTGGGCGGCTCCGACGGCGGCCACTAGGGCTACTCTGCCGAACTCGTCCTCTGTATCACCAGTCTGGACGCAGACATCGGATGATGATGTCATTCTGAACTAGATTCAGAATCACGTTCGACTCTGAAACATCCTGCCAATCCAGCAGAAAACCTCTCGAATCCCCCCCTCGCGTCCCGAGCGAAGTCTTCGTAGCCGAGGGATCTGGGGCAGGGTCGCGTAATCGCCAACTGCCTCTCCTCTAGTACAGGCAAATAACCTTTAAACCAAAAGAGCGGTGCCTTTGCAGCTACCGCTCTCTCTTCTTAGTTCCCATTCGTTCAGGTCAAACGAGCCAGTTATCTAATTTGGTTATCACTTTGTGTTGCCGTCGCTTAGCTATTGGAAGCGATTTCCGGCTTGTGTGTCTAGGTTGACTACCAGCTCGGTGATCCTGTGTGGGTGCCGCTGCCAGCTATCTGCTGTAGCGGCTTTATAAGCCCTTATGAATCACCCATCCGCACTTGTAAATCATTTTTGCTACCCTCTCGAATCAGGGTTGTTATTACCTTGATTTGATATTAAACAATCCACGCAATCAGCGGTGCGATTCTCCGTGAAGGACTTGTGAATAATTTCACAGGTAGCTGTTTCGCACTAAACATCAGATTCGAATAACATCCTCAAGTATCACGAATAAAGTCGCTTTCTAAGGAACGCCATGCTCAGGAAAAAGGTCTGGCTCATTGTCATTTCAATCACTGCCATATTCGCTATATCGGCATGTGGATCTGACACCGCATCGCCCAACAGCCCTGCCAACGAAGTAACCGCACCAACCGCCGACTCAGCACCAGCGACAGTCCTCGAAGATAAATCTTTCACAACTGAATCGTTCACGGCCGCCGGCTGGAAAAAGTCGAAACAGTACGACACTGAAACCGTTCCTGAATCCACCGAAATTTGGTACGGCTTCTACCAACAAAAAGATATCGAGATCAGGTTCTATCCAACGCACGAACTTGCAGTATCGGCAGGTGTACCAGCAGCCGAAGCATCGATCGAAGGCGCGGTAAAACGATCCAAAGGCGGAAACCTACTCGACTTCAGTGGCGGATCATTCACCGGTTACGCCGACTTCTTAATCGCAGGCAACGCAGTCCTACTCTGCCAACTAGAACGCACCCACTGCGACGAACTAGTCGCGAACTTGAAATGACCTAGGCTCTATTGCCCGATACCGTCGAGCAAGCCCTGGCAATCTTCAACTTTTATTTCGCACAGCAAAATCAAGTTACCCACGATCGCATACGACAAGTAACTAGTTCGCGTCGTGGTCTGTGCGTTAGTGGTACCCGTGTCAATCATCGTGTTGGGCTTGCGTCGCCCAGTAGCCAAATCCGCTAATTCCTGACCTGAGCCAATCGCTTCATCCTGCGATTCATACACGCGCACTTCTACATCGCGCTGCTGATAGAACCCATACCAAACGCTCGTTGCGCCGGGCAGCGTTTCAGGCGAAAGCTCTTTCGACTTTTTCCACCCTGCAGCAGCTACATCGTCGGCGGAGAAAACGCCTTCTGGGAGAGTTATCTGTATCGGGTCAACATCTGACTCAATCACAGAATCAGAAACAGGCTCATCGCTATCAGACGATCCACAGCCGACAGCTGCTATTGAAAACGCAGCTAGAGCGACGAAAACTAATAAGAATTTAAATTTGTGCATCAGAAAATCTTAGAGCAGACATTCGAACGGAACAACAGAAATCGGATGATTGTTTTATAGCGAAACCCACCGGTATCTACACCGACCGTAAACAGGTGGCGCTTGCAAAGTGTTTACAAATCACCACTTCAACTTCAAGTTCATCCTGCCAATAACTGCAATCTCTACTTAGAATAGAACTCATGCCCCTGTAGCTCAGTGGATAGAGCAATGGTTTCCTAAACCACTCCGCCAAACGGTGTTTGTGAACACCTTTGGTGTATACCGAGAGCTGACTCACCCCGGCTGTGCACAGATTAACATCTGCACCCTCACATTAATACCCATGTGCTGCTCACTTTAATGGGTATGTTCCCGATCAATTATCACCTTTAGCGGTCATTTTAGACGCCTCACTGCTAATGTCCCTGTACGAGGGCTGTGCGTCTCGTAGAAGCGGATGAATCGGTGCAATTCTTGTCCCGCTACTTACCCCTAACGGGGGGTATACCGGGGAGGGCCTTTGAACCGGCGGACTATCTATATATTAGGTAGGTTAGGTACTTACGTTAGTGAGGGTGATTTGAGTATTTGAGGTACTGGCAACACCCACCGCCGATACCCGCAAGCACCATTGTTTATATAGATGGTGGGTGTCAGAGTGCTGAGACCAATGACCACTATTAGGTGATCCATGTCAGTGTGATGAACTATCTGTTCAAAAATTCGGTGGCTATATTTGTAACTTTGGTTACTGATCCCCAAGAA
>Ga0233439_10005104_pt1 | contig 12367 bp, 9 predicted proteins | sample SI_123_September_6_FD_182713 | JGI IMG/M metagenome (GOLD analysis project Ga0233439, IMG submission 182713) | Seawater microbial communities from Saanich Inlet, British Columbia, Canada - SI_123_September2016_100_MG | ecosystem: Environmental > Aquatic > Marine > Inlet | place: Canada: British... | reverse complement strand
CGGGGACCTGGATTTGCTTGCAGGAGCCACGGTTGCCGCCGGGGAAGGGGGACAATACTTCCGAAATCGCAACATCAAAGGCCATGGCAGTATCATGGTCGACGTGGAAGGACTTGGAGCAGGTAAGACAAATCGAAGCGGAGTCGGGGTCCGAGTTGAAGCCATGGTCCACGGAAAACTGGTTCTCCGAGAGCGGGGAGGAGGCCACGGCACGGGCGTCCAAGACGCCCCCACACTTCACCTGGGAATCGGAGCAATGCCGGAAGTGGATTTGAAGGTTAGCTTTCCAGCGTCGGGAGAGGTTATAACCATCCAGGGCGTCAAAGCCGGCACCCACTTACACGTCAAAGAAGACGGTACAATCACCGAGCGGGAGTAAGACGAGTTGAGCGTATTCTCGAATCTAAGAAAAAGCGCTGGATCGGTCGTTCTCGATGGCGGACTGAACCTCATCAGCCGCCTAGGAAGACTTCATCCACACGCAAGACGGGTAGCGAAAAAGGTCCAGGTGACACGCAACGTCCCTTACGGCGACGCTGGAAAGAAGCAACTCCTAGACGTCTACGCACCGAAAAATGCGGAAGGACCACTCCCTGTTATTATTTACGTGCATGGAGGGGGGTTTCGGATCCTGAGTAAGGAAACTCACTGGATGATGGGGTACACCTTCGCGTCCCGTGGGTTCATCGTCTTCAACATCAACTACCATCTGGCACCCAAACACCCTTATCCGACGGCCTTACAAGACGTCGGAAAAGCCGTTCAGTGGGTGAAAGAAAACGCTCACACCTACGGAGGGGATCCCGCACAGCTTTCTTTCGCCGGGGAATCGGCAGGCGGCAACCTCGTCACCGCTTTCACGGTCGCGTCGTGTTTTGAACGTCCGGAACCCTGGGCTCAAGAGATCTTTTCCATGAACGTCCGCCCGATGGCTGTCATGCCTGCATGCGGACTCCTGCAAGTAAGCGACCCCGGCCGGATCCGACGACGGAAACCAGAGATTTCAAACTTCGTGGGAGACCGTATCAACCAAGTATGCTCGTCGTACCTTGGCCAGGAACTCGACGCCATCAATGAAGGTGACTTTGGTCTTGCCGATCCGCTCGTTATCTTGGAGAGCGATGCGCAACCTGTGCGTCCTTTGCCTGACTTTTTTCTCACCTGCGGCACAAAAGACCCCATCCTTCACGATACGCGGCGACTGCATGCCGCACTGGAGGAGCGAAAGGTTCGTTCCGATCTGAAGATCTACGTCGGAGGTGGGCATGCGTTCCATGCGTTTGTGTGGAAAGATCTAGCGAAGGAATGTTGGCGTGACCATTTCGCTTTCCTAGGGGAGCGATTTGCTTAATCGCACCTGCTTGGCCGCCTGCCTAATTTTGTGCATGGCCATAACTGGATGCCTTTCAGATGAACCGTCAAACTCCATCGGTGAACTAAAGAAGGTCGTCCCCAATGTGGAGATCGCCACTCTCGATGCACCACTGCGAAAGAAGCGTCGCGCGCGCATCATCAAACCGGCCTGCCTGCCCACACTGAAGGATGGGAAACTCTTTATCGGAAACCATCCACTCGAACTCGCCGTCGATGAAAAGCAGGGTTTCAGCGCGTACCCACTCGACGCTGCGCGTATTCTCATCGCCACCAAACACCAGTGGAACTCCTCGACCATAGGGGCACCCAAAGGATTGCTTTGGTCCGTTCCCTGCGACCGACCTGAAGAAGCCAGTGTCTTCTATCAACGAACAGAATCTGATTTTGGCCACGGAGCCATGTCCCTGGATGGCCACGGCCTTTTCTTCACCACAACCAAGGGGATTTATCGTCTCTTCTTGGAAAATAAGACGGTTCAACCCGTCACGCATAGTCCGGCAGTGAGTGACTTATGCTGGTCGCGTAACGAACCCTCGTATTCTCAGGTGATGGTCGACATCGTGCAATCTGTGGACCCGAATTCCGGAGACATCCTCTTCGAGCGCGGTAGCTTTTGCGGTCTAGCCGCAACGTGGATAAGCCGTGTATGGAGACTTCGTGACGACGTCACACAGACGTCAAAGTCTCCGATGGGGTCGCCGCATCCTTACGCGACGATCACGAGCGATGCATCGGGGCAATTATGGGCAGGCGATGGAGGTCGCTGCAATCAGCCTGGAGTCATCGACAGGCAATCCCCGGGTCATGTTTTTGTGAGCCGAAACGACGGAGTTGATTGGGAGGCTGTTCAAGTCCGGGTAGGGACTGCGACCATGCATACGGCTGTTCAGTCCGTCCGAGCCGATCAAGAGCGACCGGGACACATCGTCATCCATGCATCTCAATGCACCAGTCCGATGGCGACGTACGGTGGCCATCTGTACGTCACACGCGATGCGGGTAAAAGTTGGAGAAAGATCCCCATTGGGAGCAAAGCGGGCGATCCTTCGGACGGAGGCCACGCCGTCGCTTCATTCGAACTCATCGAAGGTTCCATCGACCGGCTGAGGGCATGGAACCGGGCGGGCGACACCTTCGAGAGCCACAACACCGGCAGCCGATGGCAGAAAGTAGCCAAGAAAACACCGTCGGAACCACAACGCAGTGTCGTGACGGATCGCGGTTTATTTCGGGCCTCGCCAGACGGCATCATATTAAAAAGCGATAAAAAAGCGGAAACTTTCTATTTTCCGGCACAAACTACCAAGAGAGAATGAAGAAGCGATGAGCTTTCTTCAGGTCCTATGAAGCTTGCGTATGAGCCAGCAATCACGTTGAATATGGCGCCGGTTGCCCCGGAGGGTTGATGGCCGAAACACAGGACAGCTTAGTCGGTCAAAATTTTGAGGACCGCTACGTCATCGAGGAGCTTCTCGGTCAAAATGAGGTTTCGTGTCTTTATCGAGCCAACCAAGTCTCGGTGCAACGGTCGGTGGCCATTCGTATCTCGCATGCAGCCATCAGTGAGGATCCTGAAAAAGCATCCCGCTTTGAAACAGCTGCAGAAGCCATCGGTGCCATTCATCACCCGAATATCATCAATCTAATCGACTTCGGTACCAGTTCGGATGGACGCATTTTTCTGGTTCGAGAGTTTATCGAGGGTGAACGGCTTCACCAATTGATGACCAATCAGCAGCCGATGGAAATGCGTCGCGTACTGCACATCGTCATGCAGATTCTGGACGCATTGGCTGAAGCGCACAGCCATGGAATCGTTCACCGTGACTTGAATCCTCGCAGTATTTTCATACACCAAGTAGGTGCATCGGGAGACTTCATCAAGGTCTTTGACTTTCGAATCGGCATACCAACCAGTGCGAAACGAGAACTTCTAGTCAGTCAAGACCCCCATTACATGGCCCCAGAACAGATCCGGGGAGAAGGGGTCAGCCCGAAGACCGATCTCTACGCTGTTGGTGTCTTAGGCTATCAACTCTTGACTGGACGGCCCCCCTTCGAAGGAGCGGACCGACCGGCTATTGTTGCGGGGCACATCGAAAAATTACCCGAGCCACCCAGGGTACGAGGCCGGATCCTATCCGACCCGCTCTCCAACCTCATCATCCAGTGTCTGAACAAAAGCCCTGAAGTACGTCCGAGCAGTGCGGCTGACATGTTGGCGTACTTAAAACTCCCACACCATTTGGACGAGATTCTGAACGAGAACGACGACGACACCGTGCCTGATCTTCCGCCCGCACTCCCCACTCCACCACCGTCCCAACGCAGAGAATCCAAAGGCTCCATTCCATCCCTCGAGGAAGCGTCTATTGAGTTTGCCGACGAGGTGGAATTCTCAGATGCCGTGGACTGCGAACTACCGGGGCACGATCCGGAAGCGTTCGTTGATTCGATGCCGCACTCTTCAACCCCCGTCACACTCTTCATTTTGGCCATTATCGCCATCGGAGCTGTTCTGGCGCTGATATTCACCCAACGGCCAGAGACGAGCGTCCTCTCAAAAGCCACAAAAGATGTTCAAGTAGAGAGTTCAAATACGCATAGCGATGCAACCCAATTGCATGCGCCAGATAGTCACACGGCTCTCCCGGAAACCAGCCCTTCCATAACCGACACCGAGAAAAAGACTCCGTCCGAAGTGACCGAAAAGAAGCTTACTGACGTTCCAACTGTGCCCCCCCTCCCAGTCTCTGAGGTCGTGACAATCGAGACTCTGCCGAAGGGAGCCTTCATCTTTCGAGGACAAGAGAAGAAACGATTGGGAGAAACCCCCTTTGCGTACACGTTCAAAGAGGGCGAAGAGAAGGTAAGACTGAGAATATGGGCCGATGGGTACGAGACAGCGAAGATGATCCTGAGACGCCAGGACATCTCGACCACACGTCGAGTCAGCCTGAAAAAGAGCTTCGTTAAGAAACAGAAGAAAAAGAAACTGAAGAAGAAAAAGGATGCCCCAATTCCGACCTCCTTGGAGGGAGCGATTGATTGATGAAGCTTCTTTTTCTCTGCGTTGCCAATTCAGCCCGTAGCCAAATGGCTGAGGGTTTAGCACGAACGTATGCACCGGCAGGAACTCAGGTCTTTAGTGCCGGCAGCGAACCGACCCGGGTACGCCCACAAGCGGTTGCCGTGTTGCGAGAAATCGGACTCGACATCCAGGCACAACATCCTAAAGGCATCAAGGATGTCCACGTCGATGGAATGGATCTCGTCATCACGTTATGTGCCGATGAGGTCTGCCCCATGCTTCCTGGCACCACACGTCATCTCCATTGGCCCCTACCCGACCCAACAGGTGCTGGAGAAAACGCAGAAGAAGAACTCCAAGCCTTCCGGGATGCGCGAGACGCCATCAAGCAGCGCTTAGACACGCTCTTTGCCGATTGGAATGGAGTCGATCGATAGCGATGCTATTGGGAGGATAGACTGTAGGTTACACGGCCTTCGATGGTATCAACCGATCCGTCTTCTCGAGCAACAACCGCACGCGGCCCAAGAAACGGAGCTTCGACGCTGAAGGCTGAACGCTTGCTGTTTTTGGCAAGATCGAATGTCTCGCCAAAGAGAACACGAATGCGATCCGGTGGGTGTTGTCCACGGTAGGTCGAACCGCCTTCGGTAGCTGAACGGGCAGAGTGCGGATCGAAGGGTGTCCATCCCAATTGCGGAAGTAACGCTTCCGCCCAACTGTGGGGCTTTGCGGAACCTTCACGAAATAGAATACCTTGCACCATTCGGGTGGGCACACCGGCCGTCTTCAAGGAGTCGACGAACGACTTTGACATCACGAACGCGTCCTTTTCCGCACTCTTCTTTGCACGTTCAAAGGCCTCCGAGACAATCGCATGGGGGTCTTTCGCCGGGTTGGCAACCTCAGCGAGTACTTTCTTGAGTTTCGGATCGTTGAACTCCCCGTAGCCCTGACCTGCAATGGAATCGAACACCCCTGGCATCACACGACGTGCCTCGAGTTCGTAGAGCGCCTTGTAGGTCGCATTCGATGCCTCCAAGGGATCGCTGACAAAAATCAGGTTCTCCTTGTCCAGGCTGCGAATGGGGATCCCATTCACACCTTGGTGCTCGGTCTTGGTGATCTTTTGATAACGCCGATCAAGTGCGACCGGGGCGATGACCATGGAACCCTTTGGGAGGTTTTCAAAGACCGCCTCCACCCTCAAAGACCACGTTTGAACACTGGCCGCACTCGAGACAGACGATTCATCGCTATCAGCTTTCGCCTCACTCTTTGGCTCGGACTTGGTACAACCGGTCGCCATAAAAAGTACACACATCACACTGAGAATACGGGTTGAAAGGCTCAATGAAGACTCCTTGGTGGACCTCGCCTATAGCAGAACTGAATTCAGCTTGTAAGAGACTCCATGGGATGTCTATCGTCAGGTCTATGATTCACGTGTTGCACCGTATCTACTTACCCGTTCTTCTGGCGATCCTGACCTGCCTGGCATGCTATGCGGATCCCCAAACACAGGCAGACGATACCCAATCAAAGCCCCCTCACACGGAACCCGGAACCGGAATTGATGGAGGAGCCCTAAGCGACATCCTCCTCCTTGATCTTCACCGGAATGAAGTCCATGGGATGGAAGACACGGGTCCACACGACGTGCAACCCACTCCATCCCAGCTGCGAGCCTGTCGCCATCGTTTTGAATTCCAAGGCGGGCCTGGAACTGAAAGTGTCGCCGTACCGGGCAGCTTTAACCAATGGAGCGAAAACGCTCTGTTGATGGAGAAAGGAGAGAATCAGACCTTCTTCCTAGAACTCGACCTATCGACCTTAGCTCCCGGCTCTTATGGCTACAAATTCCTCGTGAATGGAAGCGAGTGGCTACTCGATCCACACAACAAGATGAAGCGTTTTGACGACGGAACACCGAACTCAAAACTTCTCGTTCCTGACTGCGACATGCCTGCATTTGAACTCGTCAAAAGGGACGTCAACGCAGCGCTGGGGGAAGCAACCATCGATGTCGCTCTGAGACCCGGCGTGAACGGAAGTGTGGATTTCGGAAGCGTTAAAGTGACTCATAACTTCAGTCCCTACCTCATTCCAGCGAATGCGGACGGTGTGTTTCGGATTGCTGAAAAGGACCTGCCCGCAGGAAAGCATACGTGGCGATTTGAGGCCTACCATGCAGGAAAGCCAATCGAATCGGTGGCCGTATCTTTCTGGGTCGAAGAAACCCCTTTTGGGTGGCTCGACGCCATCATGTACTTCGCATTCATCGACCGATTTGAGGATGCCCAACCAGGACTTGAACCCGCTACATGCGAAGGAATCGCCCCCATTAGCAATTGGATGGGAGGTGATTGGAAAGGCGTGCAAAAGCAGATCGAGAATGGATACTTTGACGACATGGGTGTGAATACCCTCTGGATTAATGCTGCATTAAATAACCCAGAAGAATGCGTGAAAGGTCTCAGCGATCGCGTTTACACCGCTTACCACGGCTATTTTCCGGAAGACCTTTTCAATGTCGAAGAGCGATTCGGCACCCTCGAGGATCTACGCTCCATGGTTGCATCTGCCCATGCACGGGGGATTCGTGTGGTCATGGACTTGGTCGTAAACCACGTCTTTGAAACAGCCTCTGAATGGGTGGAACACGAAAAAAACAACTGGTTCAATACGCCCATGTACCTCTGCGGCTGGGAGCAACCGGAGACCTGCTGGTTTCAATCCTACATGCCCGATCTGAATCATCGTAACGATGTTGTTGTCGAATACATGAGCGAGATGGCACTTTTTTGGATTCAAGAGGCCGACCTCGATGGTTTCCGTGTGGATGCCGTAAAACACATTCACCCTCACCTTCTCTACACTCTTCGAGCCAAGATCGAAGAACGCGTCGAGACCCCATCGGACACAACCTTTTGGCTTGTTGGCGAAACCTTCACTGGAGGTTGGGGAGGCGGCACCGGAACCGAAGAAAACCTCATTAAAAAGTACATCGGTCCAAACCAACTTCACGGTCAATTCGATTTCCCGCTTTACTGGACATTGTTAGAGACGCTTGGTCGCCATGAAGCAGGGCTGGAAAAGCTGGCCGATATCGTAAGCAAGACCTACCCCTTCTACGGTGAAGACGCACTGATGTCTTCCTTCCTTGGTAACCACGACGTCCCTCGTTTTTTATCCCACGCTCACGGAGATATTGGTGATCTGTGGGGCAATGGAGCCCATGAACAAGCATGGACCAATCCACCGATTCAACCCGAAGTAAAGGCTCCCTATGAACGCCTCATGCAGGCGTTCACCCTCCTTGCCGGTCTCCAGCATATTCCTCTCGTGTATTACGGAGATGAAATAGGATTGGCAGGAGCAGGTGATCCCGACAATCGACGACCCATGCGTTTCGACGCTTTAATCGGTCCTCAGGAAACACTGCTCGCTCACGTGCAGTCAGTATTCAAGGCACGACGCGACTCCAAGGCGCTACGCCGTGGCGATCTAAACATCATCCACGCCCAGAAGGACTCCCTCGCATTCGTTCGCCAATTCGATGACTCCGAAGCAGTGATCATCATTAATCGCGGAGAGAATCCCACGGTTCTCGATCTCTCGGACCTCGCTCCAGGCACCTTTGTTGGCCTCGATCAAAGCGAATACGACGTGACCACTCCCCTAAACGTACCTTCCAGAAGTTCCGATATACTTCGACGTCAACCCTAAGGGATACGTTGCGCCAACGCATGAAGGTAGTCTCCCAGGAGGGTGAAGCCTCGCCCTGCAGCGAAACCGTCGCAGGCGACACGAAGCACCTCACTGAACGCCAAGCGTAGTTCAGAGCTGCGCGACGTGATGAGACCCCGTTTCACCAAGGAAATAATACGTTCGTTGAGGCGATGCTCGGTGTGAGTCAACTCGTTGAAGCGTTGAAAGAGCTCCCTCGTTCGGTCACTTTGCAGCGTCTGACGCACCGTGACCCACCCGACGTCGTCCCAAGCGAATTTCATAGCAAACTCAAGCAAGAATCGTAGATCGGGGCTCACTCTCTCTGCCAGAGCTAACTGAGCGTCTAAGTGGAAGGTCTGGCAATAGACAGGCTCGATAACGACGCACTCTTTTCGTGCGCTGACCGCCTCGCTGAAACTTTGGTCTCCACTGACCATGGTGGATGGCTCGGACATATGAAGAAGAGTTCTCATATCACTATGGGGAAGTGGATACCGCGTGATGAGACACAGAGTCTTACCCTCGCCCAGTTCGCGAACCCTGCGCTCCACGATCTCTTCACTCCCTTCCTCAGAAGGGTTTCCTATGAGGACTAATCGTCCCACACCGGCTTTGTGAAGACGTTCGACTAAAGGGCGTGTAACGATCGCATCGTACGCCTGTGTCACCGAAGCAGCGTGGGGAATCACAACATCAATCGAGCGTTGGTTCGATTCCTCCAACACAGCGACGTAATCGACAAAAAAACCATGCGCTGAATGACCGTAACCCACATAGAGAGCGTTTTCATGGTTGCCGAGAAGGGTTCCAAGTTCCTCGTCCTCCAGTCTTTCCCGCAATGAGGAACGGCAAGGTTGAGTGGGCGGAGGTTCAAGCTCATCTTCGATGAAGATCCCTATTTCACCCGTATCAAACCCAGCGGATCGCGCCTTCAGCATAGGCTGAACAAGCCAAGGCAATAGAGGGTTGTCCGCTCGGTCGGCGGCCAAACAGCCAGCGAGGTGCCCGAGCGATGTCACCACACCATCCACGACAGATACGACTTCCCCAGTGGAGCTTCGATAGCCCACTGAGTCGGGATCCAACCCCTTTTGGAGCGCCACTTCATCGAGGTAGGTATCAAGAACCTTATCCACCCCCTCCATATGCACTTTGAAAGCATCGTCACGCAACTGGCGCATCGAGCCGTACTCCGCGATGAAGAGAAAAGGGGTCGACAAATCCAGACCCAATGTCTCAAGAACAGTGTTCGGGTCTCTGCAGTGGTCAAAAATACCCGGAGCACTCACCACCAGATCGATGCGTCGGTGGTCCTCGGATGCCTCGCCCTTGTAGCTCTTAAACTCGTACATCGATACGCCATCAGGAAGACCAAACCGGCCTTGTTTTTCAGGCCCACTGGAGACCAACACAATCTCAAGAGATGGAACATGACGTCGCAAGAGACGCATCAGCTTCGTGGCGAAAGCCACATCGCCAAGCCCCGCATCCACTTCGTTGTACAGGAGAAGCCGCAGTCCTTCTGGCACCGTGGCAGACTCAAAGATCGAGTCCAGGCGACTCTCCGCCAGCTGCCTGGCAAGGAATACATGGTCGAGGTAACCTCGTCCTTGCGGAGGGGTAATCACGATGTCTTGATATCGGTGGCTCATCTCTTCTGGGCAACCTTTGACGTGCTACTGCGGCTTCACTCGCCGCACCGACCCACTATGATACGAGGGAGTTCATGAACGTTAACTTAACGAAGTTCGGGGATCTTAACTGCCGATTGGTCGGTGCGGAAGGCCAATCACCGCAAACCCTTGTGATCTTATGCCATGGGTTCGGAGCTCCCGGTCATGATCTTGTGGGTTTGGCTCCAGCGGTTTTTCAGCTCGCACCCAACCTGGTCGGTAAGGTCGCATTCGCATTTCCTGAAGCTCCGTTGACGTTAGATTTCGCAGGCTTCGGCCAAGCTAGAGCATGGTGGTATCTGGATTTAGAAGCCATCGAACACTCCCGAATGATGGGGCTTGAGCGATCCTTAGCCGAGGAAGAACCCGAGGGACTGGAAAGAGCCTACAACCTTCTTAAAGAGACGTGCATGGGCCTTCTCGAGCACCTTGGGCTTGGGCTGGAACATCTTATCCTGGGAGGGTTTTCGCAAGGGGCCATGGTCACGACCGACTTGGCACTTCACCTGCCGGTGGGTCCCCAAGAACTCTACATCTTTTCGGGCAACCTTCTCCATGCGAAGCGATGGAATCCAAGAATAGCGGCCCGCGGTAGCATGGAGGTGTTTATCAGTCATGGAATGCAAGATCCCATTTTACCGTACACAGGTTCTGAAGCGCTTGCGACAGTTCTTCAAGACCATCAGGCAAACCTTGAATTCCTACCCTTTGAGGGGGGACACACCATTCCACAGGAAGCTGTGAGACGCCTTGCTGAGCGACTGTCAGAACGTTGCGGAACAACCGGTTAGACGCAGGAATCCCTTTAATCGGCTCAATGCGCCTCTTTCCATATCATGCACATCGAACGTTTCATCGAAGACCGTCTGCGTGTATACAGAGATCCAGGCAGTCGATCCCATGAAGAAACTATCCCTCCCAATCGCAGTCCTCGTCGCAGGACTCTTGCTAAGCCTTCCAAGCTCCGCGCATGAACGCAATTGGAGTGTGCAGAAGGCACCGATGACCTGGGATCTGGGTTTGTTTGAAGACGACGCTAGCCCGACTCAAACAAATGAGATCGACCTCAATGGCATTCTTCAGACGGTGCCGGTGATCGTCTGGCGATCCAACGAAGAGATTAACCAGGAATGGGCCTCACTCAAGAGTATCAGCGACCCTCAAGAGCAACTGGCCAGCATTCGACGCTCTCATATTCTTGCCAGCGTCTGCGATGGCTTAGTGGATTTTCGTGCCCTGACCAAAGACCGCGATTTACCCTTGCGATGGCGCGACCAACACCGCGGTCGAACGTGGCTGGAACCCACGACCGCCAGCACCCTTCTCTACGCCTTGGATCTCTTCAAGGGCGCTCAGCCCGGCTACATGCTTACGCTTGGCGACATGACACAAACCGGGTGTGGCCAACTGGAATACGGCACGTTGATTGAACATGTTCAGGACTCCGATCTTGAGCAATCAGCAAGCCAACTCATTAACAAGGCCAGACTCTACGGAGGTGAGGTGAGTGTCCGCACAATCCATGCACAGGGAGGCGCACGCACACTGATCGAAAAAAATCTGATCGGCCGTAGCTTTAGCGCCGAGGGCGATCTTTTGATTCGAGTCGCAACGCGGCGCTACAAGCGACAGGGAGTCGGCCCCACCTCACGTGCTCGCAAACGTGTCCAAGGTTGGGATCGCGCGATCGAATCCCGGGTCCAACTCGAAACTACCCGGGTAACAACCACGCTTGAAAATGGTCGTTCTCAACGACTTTGGCGGCAACACTGGGTCTCTCCGAGCACGGAAAAACAGATCATTATCTTCTCACGAAGACGCTTGGATCCCACGCTACCGATCGCCGACCAACTCTCCACCGTAGTCGAGATGCGTTTCTCTCGCTGGAATCTCAAAAAACCACTTAGCTTTAAATCAGAGCAGAGATGGGTGAGCCGTAAAGGGCAGCACAGCACGCGCTGGGAAGCATGGAGCATGGCTCATGAAGCCGGTCACCAAACTCACACTTCCGGCCGTGACGTTGATATTTCTTACGTCACGAAAGCGAATCAACGCCACTTCAACGGCTCATGGAAGACCCTTGACGCCAAACGGACATGGGAATGGTTTCAGCTTCTCGCGCAAGCCGCCCGCGATGCCGATGGGCGAGTGGAGAAAATACTTGTCGGGCCCAGGACATACCGACTCCTGCGTCGACGACTTTCTAAAAAGGTGCGGCACTCTGCGTTTTTTAGAAAAACACTCAAAGTAGTCGAAGGGCACGACGCTCACCATCACCTCAGAATTGCTCCGACGGAAGGACTTGGTCTCGCTATTGCTCCGTGGATATGGCGCATTGATGAGCCATTTTTTGACCTGATGGCCACCAAGTTTAGCGAGCTTCTTCACGTCAGAGAGGACGGCTCTCCGTGACTTGTGTGTGCATGTTGGTTATGTTTCCAACATGAATCGCTTCTTCTTTCAGTCCGTTTCGTCCCTCTCTGGGGCATGTATCGCGTTCAGCCTCGTCATGTTTCTCTCATCTGCTTGTACGGAAGCGGAGAGAAAGCCTGCGAAT
>Ga0233439_10005103_pt1 | contig 12367 bp, 8 predicted proteins | sample SI_123_September_6_FD_182713 | JGI IMG/M metagenome (GOLD analysis project Ga0233439, IMG submission 182713) | Seawater microbial communities from Saanich Inlet, British Columbia, Canada - SI_123_September2016_100_MG | ecosystem: Environmental > Aquatic > Marine > Inlet | place: Canada: British... | reverse complement strand
GGAACATGAGTTCCAAGTCTCCTTCTCCACAGGCAGCATCAGCAATTTCATATCGAACTTGCTCTTCGGCACTCATAAGAGGTTGTGCAGCCGCAGCCGCTACGCGCAGCTGCTGCTGCTGCTGCTGCTCCTGCTCGCGTAGCTGCAGTTCAAGCTGCTGCGCGCGTAGCTGCTGCAGTTCAAGCTGCTCCTCCTCCCGCTGCTGCTCGAACTCCAGCTGATGCTGTTGAAACTGCTGCTGTTGAAGCTGCTGCTGCTGCGCTTGCTGCTCCTCCCGCTGCTGAGTTTGAGCGGACGAACGTTTTATCCGGGGTGCAGGTATCGGACGGTTGCAAACCAGAGCCTGAGCCTGAGCATCAACCTGAGCTTGCAAAGCCTCAACCGTTTTGTTCAGAGCCTCGAATGCATCAAGGGCCGCCCCGACCCCGGCCCCAGCCGTTACCGCCGTGGTCTTTGCCTCAGTGGCTACCTGTTCTACAGATGCAAGCCTGGCTTCCAACGCGCCAATCTTGACAGCTTGAATGACAAGCTCCTTCCCTTGGTCATCAACAACTGCGCCAATCTTCTTCATCCCTGTTGTCACAGCAGCAAATTGTCGTCCGACTTTGGCCTCAAAGGCGGCCTCAAAGGCGGCGCGCCTTGCAGTCCTTTCGTCCCTTTCGGCCTTCCTCTGGGCCATCTCATCCTTCCCCAGTGACCCCGGTAACCCCGGTGACCTCCTTGATGAGTAGTCAGAAAGGGTATGGACATTGGCGCCGGACATGTTCCGAGTTGATTGTATTTCTGCTATAGGGGAAATCCGATTTCAATTTTTGTTATTTTTGTCGATTTTTGAAGTTTTGGGGGGTAGTTTTGGCCGTTTTTCAAAAACCACGAGTAAATAAGTTTCCAAGTTGATTTAGGCCAATTTACGAGTTTTCTAGTTTTTAAAAAATAATATATTATCTCAAATAATAATAGGACTTAATAATAAAACTAAACAATAAAACTAAATAAAATTATCAAAAATGACTAAAGTCAGTGATTATCAACGAACATACAACAGAATCAACTTAAGTATGAGTATAGAAAGAACATATACCTCATATTTTAGAAATAGTATTATATTATTTTCATTAGGTTTAACAGTCCTGGGACTTACCAAGAAAGGAGAAAAGGAAAAAATGGTATTAGGCCTAAGTTTAATATTAGGTGGAATAACACTAGGTTATGTGGCTGTCAAAGAATATTACGAAAAAATAAATTTAATCAAGGAAGAAAAATATGATATTTATCCAAAGAATGTATCTAATACAATCTATATTGTAGGCTCAATCTTAATTATATTTACTGTATTATTTATAATCAGACTTATGAATATGAATAATGAGCATAACCTATTTAAATTTTATTAAATTCTATAAGATTTCACTAGATTTCATTATTTTAATTTTTTTTTTTAGATAATTAATAAAGATGTCCGTATCTTGTATTAATAGACCGAAAAGGGTTAATATGGTCATAAGTAACTTCAACATCCATCTGATTCATCAAGTCAAGTATCAATCGATTTTCGTAAGTATTATATATTCTATTGAATCCCTTATAACTGAATGTATCAAGTGATATAATATGATGAAGTCTTTCTATCTCATTATAATCAATGTTAAGATTTTTAATTCTGACACCTTCATTAGCAAGACCCGCCATATTTGTTAATCCTGTAATTTTATTAAGAGATAAAGATGTAACACCAGTCAATTTACCCAGAAATATTGCCTGATTCTTACTATCTCCAGATATGGTTGATTCTGTAATAGACAAAATATTATTTCTAAATCTTGGAAGCGTTTCAACAATATCAATATCAAAAGTATTGAAGTAAATTCCCGATAGGTGAAGTTCTTCTATATTCTCTAGTCCATTTAAATTCGTATCTTTATGGCTTTGATAATTCACAAATGCAATATTCAGACATTTCAAAGAATCCAAACCAGATAAAAATCCAAAACTAAAGTATGCTACACTGTTAAGAGTTAGTTTTTCAACATTTTCCAACTCTGGATATTCGCTGAATTCCGTTTTATTAAATTTTAAATGCCTAACATTCTTAAATTTGCAAAAGGTGCGGAAACTACAGTAGTCAAATACCATAAAATCACAAAACGTATCATCTGTATTATGAAAACTAAAATCATCTAGACTGTATGAGTTAACAGATAGAGTTTTCATATTTTTAAATGACAGTGTAGCGCAATCTAAAACAGGATTATATCTTGATTTTCCTGCAATAAGTTTAAGTTCTTCAATATGTGATGTATTCAGTGTAAGTGTAGGGTATATAACCGTATATATTACCAAAGATTTAACATGTTCAGGTAATTTTAACATATTAAGTTCATGTGTAGGCCATCCACAAGGAATGATGATTTTCTTTAAATTAGACTCCTTCTTAACATCCTTTTTCAAAACACTTTCATAACCATACCTGTTATAAATAAAATATATTAGATACATTTCAAAATTCAAAAACGTCCAAGCCTCCAAGGCCTCTCCTATACAGTTCAGATATTGTCTATATAAATAATCTGATTTAATCATTGGTTTAACCCTCCTACTAAAATAGTCAGACATACTATCATTCTGCAAATACATAAAATCTGTGATATTACAAATAGATGTGTCACTAAAATACCTACATTTGTGTGTATATGTGGGAAACTGTTGCAACCCTTCAAACCTGTTATTAAACAAATACGCCAAATGTTTAAATGAATGGACCAAGTTATAACTATACTTTGATACCTCACTCAGTCTTATCAAGTCACGCACATTCACAATTCCACTCTTATCTTTATTAAAAATCAAAATCAAATAAGAAAGTATTGTTTCAAGCACAATGTTAATGCTAAGAATCCTGTAGATTGGCGACTCCTCTTTTAGAATAGAAATGTCACGACTCTCAAAATGAAAAACACCCATTGTTTTGAAACAAAAACCTTGAATGTCCCTGGTTGATTGACCACTTTATTATTTAAATTTAACAATAGAATATTCAATTTTTTTTTATCAATATAAAAAATTGATTTATTGATGCTTTTAAGATAAAAATAAAGGTAAAGGTAAAACGCGACATAACTGTTGAATAATCCACTGCAAAATGTTTGACAAATATGCCCCCCGAACCTTTGATGTATCTAAAACACAATCAAGTCCATCATTTGAAGAGATGAAAGAAATTGATGAAGTCCAGGAAATTAGAATCAAAGCGTGGAACAAAATCAGACAATATCAGGGTCTAAGCCATCAAGAAATAATTGATGATATTAACAAATCTTTTGGGAATTCAACAAATATCACATTTACAGATGCTATGATAAAAGTTGGGTTATATGGTATTTTGACAAAAGAATGCTGCGAGTCAATCAAAACTGTCTATGAACAGACAAACAGTCAGGAAATACACTTTCACGGTGTTGGAAGTGGTCACGAAGTTTGTTCGTTAATTAACAGCAATGTGTTTGACTATCACAAAATGCCTATAGTCAAAGCATATGATAAAGACTATCAGGCAGTGACAGAGTACTTGCCTTATTATGATAATATTATACCTGTTAATATTAAAGATAGGTTATCACCCTCACAATCAACAAACCCTGATGGAAGCCTTAAACGAATTCTGGTTGTTATATTTAATTCAACACCTGATATGGAAAACGATATCTTAGGTGGTATGCTGCGTAACAACACCACATATACAGGTGTTCTTATGATAGGCGAGTTATTCTCAGGATTTTGTATTCAATCGAAATTTATTCCAACTGCAGAAAAAATGGGATATCCCGTAGTTGGTTTGACTAATTTTCCCGGGATTTCATATAGCGACCCTACTTGGAACAGTGAATATATAGAACAAAAAAACCGATATAGCAAGGTCACTAATAATATGTTTCAAATGTTTCTTAAGAACGACAAACTCATCAATGATGATACTATAGAACCTGATTTGGGTATTTACTTTGACCTGTGTGTGAGCCCACATAGAGAGCAAATAATATGTTCTCTAATTATACATATCTATAAGTTAAATAATGAACATTTCTCCAATTATCTAAATACGGAAGATTTGATTATTTTAAATAATATTTTAATCAAAAATGTAGAAAGAGAAGATATTCCAAGGGAACTTGTAATGGAATATTTTAAATCACTGAGACGTAACGGAACCGAATTTATGATTCTTTTAAAATTTAATTATGGAATTGCTAAACTTGTATCAGACCATTTCCTAGAAAGAATTAGATTAGTAGAGCAGAGAACCGACTATACAATTAAATTAGCAATGTTTCAATTAATTAGAAGAAACTACTACTTCTATTTAATTGAAAAGAACAACATAAACGTTCAGGGCTGTGAAGGTATTTATATAAAAAATGATGGATGTATATTATGTTATCAGGTCGGCAAGATAAAATGTAATAAATGCGAAATGCTATATTGTAGCGAAGAATGCCAAGTGTTTGATGAAAAATATCTTAATCACACAGAAGAATGTTATAATTTCATACCAATTAGGTTTTCTGTAAATGGTCAAGTCATACAAATCAGACATTGGAAGATGCTTATTGAAGATAATCAGTTAAAAGATGAACTAGCATCTTTAATTAATGTTGAAAGTGTAACTTCTGAAAGTATTAAGTTTATTACTTCCCCATATGAAAAACCCATTGAACTAGAGAAAGATATTACAAAATTATCAGATGGACAAGAATTGGTTGATGAATTGACAATTCAACATTGCATTGATATAATAGATGAAAAAATAAACATAATGTTGTTTGTTATAGGGAAATAGAATATTATATTACCATATTTTCATAAAAAAAAAAATTGATTTTATTTTTAAATGATTCTAGTAGTATTTTAAGCATATAACCTAATTCTGTTATATATAACCTCATCCACAAATTCAATTCATTATCAATAATAAAATGATGAACATTGCAGACATTCAACAGCAACAACAGCAACAACAACAGCCAAGAAACAATATGTTTTTAGGCGAGGATATGTCGCGAATGACAAAGCAAGTATATGTTACAACCTATATAAAAAATGATGAATTGCTTCAAAATTTCATACGTGAAAATAATGCAGAAAAATACATTCAAAAAGGATGTTTTCTTGTTATGGAAACATATAAAATTTTAATGAATTTTGGAGCATACTATAATGAGAATAATATTATTAGAGAGATTTATCCTAAACTAAATCATTTCTCTTGTTTATATGAATTAATGGAACTTTTAAATAATCAAGATTACTTATCAAACAAAATATATGAACATATTAGTTCTTTTAGTTATCAACAAGTAATATCTATTAAGAGAATACTAACAAACATTGATTATAATAATACGTACGAACAAATAAATAACCCTCATTTTAATACAATGTTATCTGAACCAGATAACATCGAAATAGCTAATAATATTGCAGATTATAATGACGACAGATATAATACATTATGGTATGCATTTAATAACATTGATATAAATCACAACAATAACAACAACAACAACAATAACAATAACAATAACAATAACGATAACAATAACAATGACGATAACAATAACAATAACAATGACGATAACAATAACAATAACAATGACGATAATTATCAACGCTTTAATAAACTAGATTGTATTAGTTTTACAGTATTAGAGAATCCTGAAATGACACAATGTCATATTATAAATCATATTAAAAATATCCTAGAGATAAACTATTCATATGATAGCAATGCCCTATATTTTACAAAAGACCAATTTGAGTCTATATGTTCAATTCTTGCAAACAGGGTAATTGATTTAAAAACAAAGTTTAAATGGATTCTTTTAAATTTGAACTACGAACAACTAGACCATCTCGGTTTTTTGAATGTTCACTAAACTAATCAATTTCATCTAATCAATTTCATCTAAATTAATAGTTTCATTATTAGTTGTTTTATGCGATTCTATATTATAGTAATAGTAAAACAATGGTATTAAAATATCTAACTCTTTTTTTGTCATTAGATTATGATGATTACTGTTTTTATTACCATTAGATGTATTAGCACTGTTAGAACTGATGTTGATGCTATTTAAATTAACAGGATTCTCTTTTTGATGGAGTTTTATTTTAGTATTGTTATATATTTCACCCAAGTCAGATATCTCGTCTTCTAGTAGTAATAGCGTGTTGTCTAATTGTTGGAATTTATGAGCATAATTTACATACATATCTAATCCAATTTTTTTATTATTGTTTATTTTACTAATGATACTAGTCATTTTCCTTCTTATTTTATTAATATATCTTATGTAATAAATTTTAATTTCATCCATCCTTTTTTAATTTGCACTATTTTATATATTTTAATAGAATATTTACCTAATAGATAAATAAGACTCTTATATAATTTGTGATAGATATATATTTTTATTATTCTTTACGCATTTTTAAATCTAATATAATTATAAGTTATACATTATACGTTATACTTTATACACGCAAATTTATATAATGTCACGTAAATCTATACATAGTTTAAAATTAGGTAATAAAAAAAAAACAAAACTAATTTATGAATTAGATGTTAAAAAATCATCAACTAACATGGGTCATCTTAGGAATGTTATGGCTGTATTTTCCCTGTTTTTAGACTACTACAATCAAAAAATATCTAAGAAAGCAACGCATAATTACATTAAAATTGATGACAAAAAAGTTGATGAAACATTAAAAAAAGATGCATTTTTTATAAGTATTTCAACTGTTCCTCTTAACAACCATCCATTTATTGTTTATGGGTATTATAACAACACATCATTCAAAATACTTATACCACTTGGAAACCAACCAGGTCAGGTGAATATAAGACACGTTAAACCGATGGTTAATAAAATGAAATCTATTGATAAATTAGCATTACATCACTTACTCAGGTCAACATTAACTATACGTGAAGTAAATCTTTTCAAATATACAAAAAAACTTATTGATACTCCAGATTCTATATTTAATTGTTCAAACATTAAAGCCTGTCAGGAAAGTATCATAAAAATACATAAAATGGACATACCATATAATCAACAAACTGAATTAATGAATGCCGTATACGGCAAGATTAAAGAAATTATATTCGCACATCTTAAAAAGTATTTCAAATTACTTAAAACACATAAGTTTAATGAGGCTGAAACATATTTGAAAACCCAATTTAATAATATTTATTATAATACCAAAGGGATAATGGGACATCTTCTTATTTTTATTGATGTATATAAATTAATTGAAACCATAAAAAAAAATATTTAACTTTTTATTTGTTATCAAACAAGTTTATATTCAAAAAATAAGAACCATACCACAAACATATATGTTTATCAATTATTATTTAAAGATTTTAATTAAAGATTTTTAATGTAATCTCATAATACATAATCTATTTAGTCACTCTCGCTACCATCGTCACTGTCACTATCGCTATCGCTATCGCTATCGCTATTGTTAGAATCGTTGCAACTATTATAGGGCTCATTGTCACTATCATTGTCACTATCATTGTCACTATCATTGTCGACATTAGTATTATTAGCATTACCATTGCTACCTGAGCTATTGTTACCTTGAATAATATTAATCATACTATCCAACTGGGAACTCTCTTCAGAGGCTTCTGCTTCATTATCACTATTCTCCTCGTCCGTGCTAGCATCATAAATATTATCATTGTTTTTAGAGTTTTTAGAGTTTTTAGAGTTTTTAGAGTTTTTAGAGTTTTTAGAGTTGTTATCACTTAAACTCTCTTTAGAACTTTCTTTATCAGGAGTCCCATTCTTCTTTTTATTATATTCCTCCCATTTCTTTAGTTGAATGGTATATAATTTGTTGTGCTCATCTGCCATATTTACGTATTTACTTTTCTTAGATTCACCTAACTTTTCCCATTGCTTGGCAATATATGGTATTCTCGCCATATTATCCAATTTTTTGAATGATTCTTTGTCCTTATATTCATCTGATTTAATTTTAATAAACAGGTTATAAGCTGATGATTTTTTAGGTTTTTCGATAAAGCCGGAGGTCTGTTTCTGCCTTTCAATTTCCTTCATAATTTTATCATTTTCGTCTGTTGCATTTTTAAACAATTTCTGGTATGTTTTGTGTGATGGGTCCTTAATTTCTTGCCATTTAAGGTTAATATAAGACATACTATTGAATTTCCCATTTTTAAAGTATTTTGTATTATCCTTATCTTTATCTCGCAAATAATCTTTATAATTTTTCTGGAAATAAATTCGAATCTTTAATTCATTGCTATTATTCAGATAACTCTTGAGAGGTAGCTTCTTATTTTTCTTATCGAACACAAAATCGCCACTAGAATTAACTTGAAAAGCCTGAAATTTTTCTTCCTTCCTCCTGTCTTTCTTCCTTACAATTTCCATAGCCCTACGAGTTTGAGTTTTATAGTCTTCATAGTCACAAGAAATCATATTATTGGTTAAATCATTAATACTAATATCATATTTTTCAGACACCGCAGTAAAAACACTTAAAATAGTCACGCCTTGTGGCTTCATTTTCTGGGGATTTTGTGTTGCATCAACAAGTAGATTATGGATTCCTGACTCATCATCACTCATATTAATTTTCTTTAATTTAATTGAATTTGTATTTACAGCTTTCTTTTCGTTATTATGTTTCTGGGCTGTTTTGCTCATATTACTTATGTATTACTTATGTTTTAAGTTTATAAATAAACTATTGATTATCTTGTATTATAAAAATTAGTATATTTCAATTTTATTTTTTAAGGATTTAGTTTTAAGATTAAATTTTCGTTTTTTTTTTGATTTTGGGGTGTAAATGATGGGAACTGATTTTATTATAGTGACCCGCATTCAATAATCTTCCCCAAATAATGTTTCAACATAGTTTCTGTGAATGGGGGAAGTTGTGACCCACCATTAGGTTTATGAGGGATTGATTGATGAAGGTTTCCAGGAGCAGCCAAATACTCGCGAAGAGCCTCAACCAATGTAGTCTGAGGAGTGATAGTAGTGAGTTCCATAACACGAACAGACCTGTGTTCAAACCGCTCTGGCATCTTAGACTTAAACAAGATGCTATTTGACAATGCAGCGTTTGTCACTATAACAACCAGTTTTCCATCATCGTTCCACTGCTGGACTTTCTCCCGTGTAAACTCGCTACTGTCATCTCTTAAATACACAGTATCTGACAAACTTGCGCGTTTCTCAATTAAATCCATAGACGAAGAGGTCTCACTTTTGTATTTTGAGTCTGGTTGCTCTATAATAATATTTTGAATAATATCAACTGGCCTTTGGATTTTACCATTACCCAACTTTGTAAGCAATTCATCAACATGCGCTTCTGGATTTTCAACACGCTTTTGAAGAGAACTATGGGAAAGTTTGGCACAGGAGTCGCAAGTGCATTGACTCTCAACAATACTCAAAATGGTCTGCGAACTAATGTCCTTATCCTTATCCTTACCCTCGCTCTTCAGGTCTTGAGGAATCATCCACATCAAAACATCATTGATATCATCAGTCTCAGGAAGGAGAAAGAGCATATGACACGCATAAATGATTTGGAGGAGGAGAATCTGCACATCGCTGAAATGTTTGCTCAGAGACTTGGTGAAATACTCAATCGCCAACGCGCCCATAGAGCAATGTGAGGGCCATCCTCTTCCATTGAAGGTGTACATTTTCATCAGGTCGTGATTGATACAGAGAAACCCAACATACTGCTGCCATTCTGGAGTAAGATCCTTTTCAATTGCCTTTTGGACTCCCAAAATCATACCCACGAACTGATGAATCAAAAGTGTGTCATAGGCATGTGCTGCGTATTGAGGAGATTCCACAACATTTCCGCTTTTGTCGGTATGCGGGCAATAACTGTGAAAGTCTTCCAGAAATTGCTTGCTCCATTCCTCAAAAAGGTCAGTGTCCATCAGAATAGTGCAAACACCCATCACACTCGCAAGAAGGTCTTTATTGTCGGTGAGTTCTCTTAACACCTTTTGCTGTGTCTCCTCTGAATCATACTTGTGTTCGACAAAATACACCAAGATATTAGACATTGCTGTCTTTGCTGATTCATCATCTCCAGTCAGGCAGGACATAAAGAAGAGAATAATCCACATGTGGACCACAAACTTCCCTTTCAGGTCTTCCACCTTTGGAGATTCTTCCACCTCATTTAAGGTGTTTATTTTCAATTGAAGACCGTCTCTGTTTTCCACGAGAATTTCCATTGAAGTCATGTTCAATGAACCACAAAAAGGGAAAGTAGAAGTTTCCCTATGTTTATTAATTTATATTTCAAAAAATTCAATTTTTTCACAATTTCTGAATTTTAAAAACAAATTTAAACCATTTCACACCCTTTAATGTAGTGTTTGTTATCATTTAAATTACACGCGTAAATAAAAAATGGGTATTCCAGGATTTTTCGGTTTTATTAAAAAATATAATAATCCAAAAAATACAGATAGTTTGATTAAAACAAAAATACCCAATAAAACAGAAATATCCAATAAAATCAACGACGATGAACATCCCAATATTAGGAGTAATAACATCATAATAAATAACTACCATTTTTATCTAGATTTTAATGGAGCCGTATATACTGTAAATAATAAATACAAACCAAAAACAGAGGAAAGTCTTGTTATACATACTATATCATATCTGGATACTCTGGTTAATATATATATGACTGATGCAAATGTTCATCTCAAAACATTGTTTATTGCTATGGATGGAGTGCCACCTCGCTCTAAGATTGAACAGCAACGCCAGCGGCGTTTTCACTCAATTAATCAAAAAAACAGCCAACGAAAAATAAATGAAACATACGGAAATGATGAGCCCTCGTCATTGGAAAGTAGTTCGCTAGACACCAATATGATTACACCAGGAACGCAGTTTATGTCTCTCCTTAAGACGAAATTAGAAGCGCATTTGAATGAGAGCACATTATATAACACCATCGACACTGTTATATTTAGTTCAAGTGATGTTCCAGGTGAGGGGGAGCACAAAATATTGGAACATATAAAAAATACAAAACCCACAAATACCCCAAATAACACAAACAATATAAATCATACAAACACTATTATCATTTATGGACTAGATGCTGATTTAATAATGTTATCATTAGTTTCTCATAAAGACGATATTTATTTACTTAGAGAGAAGACTGAATATGGTTCTTATTCATTTGAGATGGGAGATTACAAATTCCTGTATTTAGATATTAACATTTTAAAATTATATATACTTAACGAGATGTTGCCTATGATACCAGATATTAGTATGTTTATTAATAATAACGACAATGCTCATTTGTTGATTAAATTAATAAATGATTATGTGTTTATAAATTTCCTTCTAGGGAATGATTTTATTCCAAAACTTCCGTGGTTTTCAATCAGTAATAATTTCAATGATACATTACTACAGATTTACTGTAGGTGTTACAACCAACATCGTCAATTCTTAATCAATTATGATGACAATGGTAATATGACTATTAATTCACAGATGTTTTATGTATTACTTGACGCGATTTGTCACATTGAAGAGGATGAATATCAAATATATTATGAAAAACGACAACGTAGAAGGATAAATATGAGAGATGTGGAGACTGAAAAAGAACGTCGAGAAAGACTATTAAAATTCTTCCCTCTGCAACATCTCCATATAGAAAGGGAAATAAACCCCGCCCAAAAAGATTGGCGACATAACTACTACAAAATTTGTTTTAATATCGACTATACTCATAATAATATGGATGATGTTTGTTCCAATTATTTAGAATCTATACTTTGGACTTTTAAATATTATTTTAACGGTGATATCAATTGGGATTGGAGTTATAAATATCATTATGGCCCAACCGCCAAAGACATATTGAATTATTTAGATAGGGAAATTACAGCATCTAATAAGAATAAATCTCGTCAAAATGCTTATTATAATATAAACAAAATAAAATTTAAAAAAAGCCAACCTGTCACACAACAACAACTACTACTAATGGTCCTCCCAACCGCAAGTAAAAAATTGTTACCTAGAAAATATGCAGACTTAATTTATAATAACATTTACATTAAAAGATATTTTCCAACATCTTACAGGTTAAGCATCCCATATCATAGTTTTTACTGGGAGTGTAAGCCAATACTCCCTTTTGTAGACTTAACAGTCATTAAGAGAGAAACAAAAAATATTAAAATGACAAAACCAGAAGAACAGCGGAATAAAACTGGTACTGAATACAAAAAAAC
>Ga0233439_10005101_pt1 | contig 12368 bp, 10 predicted proteins | sample SI_123_September_6_FD_182713 | JGI IMG/M metagenome (GOLD analysis project Ga0233439, IMG submission 182713) | Seawater microbial communities from Saanich Inlet, British Columbia, Canada - SI_123_September2016_100_MG | ecosystem: Environmental > Aquatic > Marine > Inlet | place: Canada: British... | reverse complement strand
AAATGTGAAAAAGACAAAAAAATTGCTCTCTGTTATGGAGACATAAATACTTTGGTGGTTTTGGGTGGAGTTGAGGGAGCGGAGGTGTCGAGGAGGGGTTCTGGGGGGAGGGGGTTCTGGTCTATGAGGTGCCCCAGTAAAATTGATTTCTTTTGTGGAGAGAGGTATATAAGAGTATGAATAAACAATCAAGTGGTTTTAATTTTAATGTTCCTTCGGTTCAAGAAGGTTTCGATTTTCAAAAACCTTACGTACCATTGGTTTTAAGTGAAAATGAACGTAAGGAAGTCGAAGAAATGGAAAAAATAATAAAATTGTGGTATAAAAGTTGCGAAAAAGATTAATTTTTTAAAAAAAGATGACCTTTTTGGTCACAAAAATACTTTGATGGTCTTATTCTCCCTAACTTTGAGAATTATATGTGTCTGAATTTTATGGATTTACCCTCAAAAAAATATTTCCTATTATTATATAATATGACAGAAACAGACGAAAAAATAATATCGAATGCACTTAATGTATTCATTTACACAAACGACCTTTTGTGTAATCCTACAGCATATGATTTGAAATTGATGGAACTTAATTATAACAACGTTGTTGCAACGTGGGTATTTTGTAACCTTTTTTTCTCAGAATATATAAGCAATATAGAAAATATACAACTTATGTTAGACAGAAATTTATGTAAATCAAAGACGGCAACAGCGGAAGACCACATTAAAAATACACATTTATTTAGTATAAAAGTAGACGTCAATGGTTTAGCTACATTTATGAATGATAATGTTAATGATGAAGGCTTTATAAATTTTATTGAAAATAACAAAAACAAAATACTCATTGGTCCTGTTGGAGTTTCTTATCCATGGGGATTACATGAAACAGCTCTTATTATTGACCCATCAAGAAAAACAATAGAGTATTTTGATCCAATGTACGACATCAATGATAATGCAAAAGTTATATATAAAAAGGTAAATCAAGTTTTAAATAAACAAATCCTTCTTCCAGGTACAGGTTGGACGTGGTATAGTATGGAACATCTCGGTAACCATCCAGGTTGGCAAACTATGAGTGAACCTTTTCGTAAGAACGATACTGCATTAACCCAAGATTATATAGTGGGTTATTGTGTATCTTGGTGTATCTTATATGCTATTTTAAAATCTATTGTAAGCTATGCCCCTAACATTGTCAACACAGGAGAAATGATATTGCGATTATTTCCAACAGTTGCATATAGTTTCAGGCCATCGGACGACATGGGATTAACTATGCATATAATAATACGTAATTTTGCTCTTGAACTCGTATTAAGTTTGTTTGAAAAAGACCAAAACCACGCCGTTTTTGGATTAAAAGATAGTCAAGAGAAAAGAATTGAACCAAAAGAATATTCCTGCGGTATAGACAGAATTACGCATGCAACACAAGAAATAATCAAACAACTGAGAAAAGAGAATATGAGATTGAATTCTTCTCCTGCACATAATACAAAATCCAAAAATGTTTTACCTCCAACCCCTTATTTCCAGACTAATATTGTATCTCATCCTAACCTTTTCAAGAATACTAATTCTACCGGTTTTGACTTTACAGTACCCAATAATAATGAAGGCCATAAAAAATTCAAGAATGATGAATCCGAGTATTTTGTAGGATATTTTAATATTAAACCAGACGCTAACCTTAACACAGTATGGAATAACTTAAGTAACAAAGACAAACAAGATTTTAATAATTTTTTGACAGAACAAGGACTCAATCCATTGCCAACGACAGGTTTTATAACTAAACTTTTATAAAAATAAAATCTTTTTAAGAATTTTTTCTAATAAAAATATTTTTTTAGAAATAAATTAAACTATTTTAAAAAATCTTACGCTTCTCAGAAAACTGATTGGGTTATGGATTAAAACAAGTTTAAAAATGTCAAACTACAATAAGAATAATCGCTCAAAAACTTTTGATAATAAAAGTTCAATTAATATGTTTAACAAACAACCAAGTGTTTTCAATGCACAAACAAGTACATTTGGTACTCAGCAACCAAGTGTTTTCAATGCTCAAGCTCCTCCTCCTCAAACAAACAGTTTTGGTACTCAGCAACCAAGTGTTTTCAATACTCAGGCTCCTCCTCCTCAAACAAGTACATTTGGTACTCAACAATCAAGTGTTTTCAATACTCAGGCTCCTCCTACTCAAACAAACAGTTTTGGTACTCAACAATCAAGTGTTTTCAATGCACAAACAAGTACATTTGGTACTCAGCAACCAAGTGTTTTCAATGCTCAAGTTCCTCCTCCTCAAACAAACAGTTTTGGTACTCAGCAACCAAGTGTTTTCAATGCTCAAGTTCCTCCTCCTCAAACAAATGGTTTTGGTACTCAGCAACCAAGTGTTTTCAATACTCAGGCTCCTATTAAACAAGCTGAAAATAAGGATTTCAAAGAACTTGAAAATAAAATCAATGTTCTTACATCTATGGTGCAAGAATTGCAAAATAAATTAATTCCAAAAATAAACACAATACATACAGGTATACATTGTGATGTGTGTAAAAAAACTGATATTGTTGGATTGAGATATAAGTGTATGTATTGTGCAGACTATGACTTATGCCAAGATTGTTGGAATACACCAACTATTAAATACAGTCACGAACACAAAGCTTGGTGTGTTATGGAAGAAAGTCTTGGTTCAATAAAAATAAATTAAAAAAGATGACCTTTTTGGTCACAAAAATACTTTATTTCTTTGAATTGTGTTAATTTTCAAAGAAATATTTTTCTTTTTTTGAAAAACTTTTAAAATAATTAATAAAAATCAAAATTTAGTATTTTATCTTGTTCATATGGTATACGTTTTGATGGAGAATGGAAAGAGTAACCACTCATATTGTTGCGAACATTACCACTTTGTATATCCTTAAGATGCAAATATACTTTATTTCGCCAATTTTTTGCTTCTTCAGTATTTTCTATTAATTTTTTGATTCTTCCGGTTTCGTATGAATTTGAGATAGGATTTTCTTTTTCGACATAGTTTACTAAGATTTTCAAAGCTTCTGGTGTTTGTAATTTTTGGCCCTCTTCGAAAATTTGCATAGAAAGTGTTGCTGGACCTACAAAATTACTTTTGGCAATATCATAAATTGTAACCACCGAATTATATGTTCTTTCTGCATTATAGTTTGCTCTTTTAAGATTATATTCTTTAAGGAGTGAGTCAAGTTTCTCAACAGCTTTATTTCTCATTTTCTGTCTTATTTCCTTCTGAAGGGTGTAAACATGATCTAAGACATTTTTCGAATGTTCGTACGTCCATTCGTCACAAGGACTTTCATAAATCATATTATCTAATTTTCTACTATTTATTCGCAATTCTTTCATGTTTTTAAATGCCTCTTCTCTTATATTGCAAGATAATCTACGTAATAAGGTAATATTATCATTGTTAGTTTCTTCTTGTTGACTGTTGTTAGAAGAAAATATATTCCACCAAGAAGACGACGGGTTTGTTTGTTTTGATGGAACTGTTATACTATTATTAACACTTGACAATGTCTCAGAGAGTGATAACAAATATTTTTCGTTGTAATCGATGTTATCTATTTCTTTATGCAGATCATTAATTTCTTTTTGTAATTTTCCTGTTTGACGTTCAAAATTTGTTATGTAAACACCACCACGTTGTTTATTTTTATACTTTCTTTTAGTGTTTCGCTTAGCAGGTGAACGCTTGGTGGACTTTCTTTTAGTGTTTCGCTTAGCAGGTGAACGCTTGGTGGACTTTCTTTTAGTGTTTCGCTTAGCAGGTGAACGGCGCTTAGAAGAACGGACTTTTCCTCCAATCATCATATATAATATAAAAAGAAAATATCTTTATTTCTCTATATTATAATGCCACGAAGAAAAAAGACCCCTTTGCTTCAGCATGGTGGAGCAGGACCAAATGATGATTGTCCTATATGTTTGGAATCGGGTTCCATACAATCAGATATTCTTGGTATAGATTATCCAATGATACAATATTGCCCCAAAGGTCACTGGGCTCATATACCGTGTATATCAGAATATTTTGGAACATTTTCGACATCCGTAGATGAAGGTAAAGAGTGTCCATTATGCAGAACAGATTTATCAACTACTGATTTATGGTTAAACAGCAACAATAGTTGTAAAATATGTGTTGAACAAGGAACTGCTCGATTGCTTAATAAACCAGATAATAATAATTATCCAATGTTACCACATTGTCCCAATGGTCATTGGAGTCACGAACCATGTATTTCAACATGGTTAAATGGTTCTTACAGTTGTCCTAACTGTGAAAGAGACTTAAGAAATACTACTGTATGGAAAAAGGTCAATCCTAATGGTAATACAAGCTTAAAATATCAAAATAATATTACTAATTCTTTAGAAAATATACAAGAAAAGATAAAAAGTACTGGTAAATGGAAAAGTATTCGAAATATTGGAAGAAATCAACCTGCTCCAGCTCAGGAAAGTTTAGGGATGAGGAGAACGGAAAGGGGCAGGAGAGTGACAAGAGAAAGGATAAGGGAACAACAACTTGAACAACTTGTACGTTTGAAAGAAATTATCTCTATAAATGCAGCAAGAAATTGCGATGGTGTATGGGAACGTTTTCCTCTTATGGTCGGTACTGAAGACTGTGCAGATTATGCTACTTGTTACATGAACATTTATCTTCCAAAGTTACAAACCCAGTTAAGAAATATGGGTATCGAAGAAAATCGTATTCCAACCAGGAACAGACTTGAAGGTTATGATGTTCGATTATATGGTCAACGTAAAGCATTGGGATTAGCAGGTGACGATAATATGCACCGGCAACGTGAAATTGACTCTATATTAGAGAATATAGAATTGGGAGAACGATGGCCAGAGTTTTATAAACGTATTGGTAGTGGTGAAACATTTCGTTCTTATATTAGAAGAATAGGTGGCGACGAAATGGTATTCATAAATAATTGTCAGTAACCGTCCATTTAAGTTCTTCAACAAAAACTATTTTTTATTTTATCCATGGATTTGGATTACAATGTGTTGTACCTTTTGTTTGCTGGTACATCACAGGGCAGTTTTCATTTTCTTTGTAGCTTTCGTGTCCATAGCCAAGTATATGTCCTGCTTCGTGTTGAATTAAATATTGTCTGTATGTTTTTCGTGTTCCTGTGAAGTTTTTTGGTGTTTTTGTCCAATTTTCGCTATTTATCCATATTTCTGGCGTTTTAAATATTCCTTTAAAAGTTACTGAAAGATTATATAAACTTTTGTCATTTATTTGTTGTTTTATTTCATCTTTTGTTTTCTTTTTTATAATAAAGTCATAATTTTTAACTCTTTTTACGAATTTGTAACCAAGTGAGCTCCACCCTCGAGGGTCGTTGAGTGTTTCGTGTATCAAAGTTTGTTCGTAGTCTGTGAAATTTTCTATAGAATACCTTTTTATCATTTTATTTATGGTTAGAATTTTTTCTTTTCTTTTTATATATGGGTTCCTCTTTTTCGATGATTGGTGGTGGTACTTCACCAGAAGACATCTGTGCTATTTGCACCGAAGCTGGTCCAGATGAAGACACGGGTCTTGAACAGGTGCTTATTTGCCCCAATGGTCACTATGCGCACGTTGACTGTGTTTCTCTTTGGTATGCTCAAGCAGATAAATGCCCTGAATGTCGTGTTGTTGTTCGAGATTTTCCTCTTTGGAAAGAGATAAATCCTCCTGCTCCTGCTCCTGCTCCTGATATTCCTGTTCTTCCTGGTGCCCCTGCTGCTCCTGCTCCTGCTGCTCCCTTACCAACAGGTAATATTTTAGCTGATTTCGATAATAATGAAGGTTTTGAACCTAGTTATGATTTTAGTGACCATGAACAATCAATCATTGCTAATCGAAATTTTATGAATATGCGTGATGAAAATGAGTATGATACAGCGCTTGAATATTTTTATAGCGATGAAGGGGAAGCTTATGTGAAGTATTTGATTGACGAAGATATGAGACAGTATTCATACTTGATAAATGTCGAAGACGAAGACCCAGAAAACGTGATTATGTTTTCTCTTATGCATAGCATTATTCGAGATGGTAAAATGAACGTGGCAGAAGCACTTTATGACTATGCACGAAGAAATGACTTACTATCGGATTTGCACGAAAGTTCTGGAGCCATAATAAATAAGTTTGCTGATAACTTTAATTATGACCGAGACACAGTATCTTGGCTATGGTCTAGAGGTTTCGGTGTTGGTTTTGGGTTCTTGGAAACTGCAGCACTTGAAACTAAAAATGCAGACGCAGTACAATGGTATCTTATACACGTTGAACCATCTGTATACGATGAACAGCTCATAGAGCTTTTTGATACTGTCCGTTCCGATACAATGGATGAACAAGATGCTGTTTATACTGTACTACAAAGATACTTTAATATGAATATGCAGGTAAACCGGGTACAACAGGGTCAGGGAAGAGTTCAGCAAACAGGAGGAATGTGGCAGCGCGGAGGCTTTTTTATGACGTGCTCTTAGTTTTATTTTTATTTTATTTTTTGCAAAAAAATAGCTGGTATTGTTATATGGGTGCAGAACAATCTTTAATTGGTGGAAGAAAAAGAAACCGAAGTGTTGACAGCAATGACAATAAAACATTTGAAGCTTATAAAACAATAAAAAAAATGCTTGAAGAGCAGGGTAAGGATTTTGAAAAGCAAGTTTTTCTTGATTTACCTGATGCTCGGGTACTGAAAAGGCTTGGTATACTTGAAGATTGTGACATCGGAAGGTTTGATGACAAAGACTGTAAAAACAGCATAAAAAATATTGTTATCAATGCACATGGTTCATTAATGGTTGATGAAACAGAGGGTCCATTGTCTGTAACAATTCCTGAAAATATTGTTGTTCTTTTTATGGGAGAATTGGGTTATATTACTTGGATTTCGGGCCGTAGGAATATATCAAAAGATATATGCAATAAAGAACTTGTTCCAAATCAAATTGGTTTGCCAGGTAGTACAATTCCAAATGTAAGTTTATCTGCGGAATACAATGAAGATCATACTTATTCAACCGGTATTTACGACTGCGATTTAAACAAAAATGATATCGTAAATCAATTTGAAGGCTTTGAACATTACCTTATTCCTACTAAAGAAAAAGTAATAAAAAGTATGAAACCAGAAGTAAAAGAAATGTTAAAAAAAGCTACAAAAGAAGGAGAAAAAATAATAAATCGTGTTACTTTAAATGAAATTTTACCAAAAATATCAGAAAAAATACCAAAAGATAAATATGGCTTTGTGTATGTTTTCTCTTGCCTTGGTGTTTGTAACTGGAAAACTCAAGACGAAATTGAATTATATACAAAACCAATAGGATTGTCTTCAGTACGTGGCTATACAGTTAAAAAAATACCAGCTAGAACTGATGTATCTCGATATAGTATAGGAGATGATAAAAAATGGAATCCAGTATTGACAAATGATAGAAATTTTATTGATGCAAGAAATTGGTTTGTTGATGCTTACAATGATTTGCGTTTCGATAACAAAAAATTTATAAATAAGTTTCGGATTATGTCGGCTTTTGATTTTGATGAAAATTGGAGAGACCATTTACCTGAGGATTTTATCCAAAATAACGAAAGTAAATTACGAAAAAGTGCAGTTGTTAATCATTTTAAATTTATTGACTTGCTACACGAAGGAGATTTGGAAAAAATAAAAAAGGCTTGGAATATGCAGTTCGAAGATAAAACTAAATTTTTATTGCCGCGTGATAAATACATTGATTATTCGAAAAAAAGAAATTTGGGTGAAGAAATTATTGATTTAATTGATAAATTTGAAGACAATAAAGAAATAATTGAAAATATTGATGAAAACAATAAAAAAATATTGGATTTGTTTAAAAAAGATGATATTGAAACTGCAAAAGTATTATTGTTTGATTATATGAAGAAAGGTGCAGATGATGTTGATGTTTGGTATATATATAGAAAGTTGAGTGACTATCCTCAAAACATACAAGATATGGTGTATATGCACTGGAGTTATGACGATTTGATACGAATTGGTGAAGAAGGTGGAATAGAAGATTTTATTGCTAATATGGAACCTCCTTATGGTGAGGAAGAACAAATAATTTCATACAGAAATGCTCTTGATATAAAGCCGTACTTGGACTATGTGAATAGTGCTGAGTATGTTCATCCTGATAAAGACTATGTCATTGAACAGATGAACAAATTGAGAGACGTTCTTGGTTTTCCTGCTATTCAGCAGGGAGGACAGGCAGGACAGGTAGGACAGGTAGGACAGGCAGGACAGGCAGGTCAATACGGTGGTATGTGGCAACGCGGAGGCTTTTTTATGACGTGTTCTTAATTTTTTGATTTTTTTTCAATTTATTATTTGAAAATTTATATTTTATTTTCAGTTTATAAACAAAAATATTTTTACAAAAATATAATCCTATTATATAAGCAATGGGTTCGTCTTTTTCGATGAATGGTGGCGGTACTTCACCACAAGACATTTGTGCTATTTGCACTGAAGCTGGTCCAGATGAAGAAACTGGTCTTGAACAAGTGCTTATTTGCCCCAATGGTCACTATGCACACGTTGACTGTGTTTCTCTTTGGTATGCTCAAGCAGATAAATGCCCTGAATGTCGTGTTGATGTTACAGAATTTCCGTTATGGCAAGAGATAAATCCTGAACTTGATTGGCGCAGCATTGACGACCCTTATATTTACGGAGGACGTTTTGATCGTCTTAATTATTACGAAGAAGCACTAGCTTTATTTAGATCTCCACAGGGAAGAGCATATGTTGAATGGGTGATTGATGGGAATATTCGTGAATATATAGAAGCATTAAACAATGCAAATGGAATTGTGGAAAATGTAGATATAGGCCGCATTAATCCACTAATTAAGGATATTTTGGACATTCCAAATTTTGAAGTAGCACAAGCACTACACGATGTATATCGTGAAATTAATCAGGAAAACCGGTTACGTGAAGCCACTGGAACAATAATAAATAGTTATTACTTTGACGACGATTTGATTATTGCACGATGGCTATATGAACACGGTTATAGTGTAAGTATTAAATATCTTTATAATGCAGCTATTGGTGAAGAACCCAAACAAGAATCAGTGCGTTGGTTTTTGAATAGACGTCCTATTAATCGTTGGTCTTTGGATAGACATCATAGTATTAATGAGAATGAAATTTTGGATATATATATTAACGTTGTAACAAACGAAGAAACACGAGCTATTTTCAGAGAATATTTTGGTAGTAAAAATTTAAAAATTATTGAAATGACACATGGTGCTCATGACACAGAAGTATTACAAAATCTTAAAACTATGTTGCTTGATTACACTAAACAGCGTGTCAAAGACGTTGATTATGATTACATACTTGAGATATTAAAAAAAGATGAATATATTGCTGTTGACATGACTGATATGATACAAGATATGATATATATTCACTCAATTTATGACAATTTGATACAAGATGGAACAGTAAATGGCATAGAAGATTTTATTAAAACTTCGCAATTACAGGGTTATGAACATTATGAAAACAAGTATAATTACAGCTATGCTCTTGACATAAAGCCTTACATTGACTATGTCAATAGCGATGAGTATGTTCATCCTGATAAAGTTTATGTCATTGAAAAGATGAACGAACTGATAGAGATTCTTGATTTTACTGGTATGCAGCAAGGAGGACAAGCAGGACAAGCAGGACAAGCAGGACAGGCAGGACAGGCAGGACAGGCAGGACATACAGTACAGACAGGTCAGTACGGAGGAATATGGCAGCGCGGAGGCTTTTTTATGACGTGCTCTTAGTTTTTATATTTTATTTTTTTGCAAAAAAATAGCTGGTATTGTTATATGACTGAAAACACCTGTCCTGAAGTCTTGCGACCATCGCTTGATAATAATGGAGTGTTGCGTTGTAACAAAGAGGACTACCCTGTTGAGTTTTTTACAGGCGACGGAAATCCTTGCTGTGGTAAAGACCCAAAAGTCAGAAAAGAACTCGATACAAAAGCAATACATAGGTTTAGTGGTAATGTAGCCCAGGACCGCGGTTTTCCTATTTTGGACTTTGAGCCATATAAAAATATTGATGCATTTATGGCTGCAAATAATATTGACTGTCCAGACTTGTATTGTAACACATACGGTTCAAGTACTACAATGCACTTTTCGATGGAAGAAGAATGTGAAGATAAAGATAATGATTTAAATCCTATTGAACTTGGTGTTGAAACTTTTAATCGAAGCATACCTATCACTGTGGATATGTGCGATAAGCTGGTATCTGAAATGCCTTCACAACAATGGTTAGACAGTCAAAAACGTTATGTTGATTCGTTGTCGGAAGAGCAAAGAGATTACTTAGAGCTTTATTCATACAATGGTGACGTGGTTTTAAACTTGTTCATACGTAATGGGTTTTCCATAACAGAAGAAGAATTAGGCTATATGCAAACAGAAGACCATATGCCAAGTTTTTCTAAAACTTTATCAAGATTTATCCAAAAAGGTGGGCAAAGTTACCAAGATTATTTAATGGATTTTTACAATTCTATTACTATGAGCATAATGAATTCACCTGTGCTTGACAAAGACATTGTTTTATACCGTGGGCACACAAACGATAAACGTTTTCACGGATTGAAAAAGTACTTGTATCGAAACTTGGGTATAATGTCTTCTTCTGCGCTTACGCATATTGCGATGGGGTTTGCTGATGGACAATATATGAATCGAATTGTTGTGCCAAAAGGCTATGTTTGTTTGATGCATGCTGTGTCGAAATTATTGCCTGAATTTGAATTTATATTACCTAACAACGCGAAGTTCTATGTGACCAGGTCTTTTTCAAATAAATTGTATGTTAATTCGCTTTCTATGGTCCCGGTTAGTATCAGAACTAACGAAATTGTTTTGGTGCTTGAAAGAGACATTGAAGTTCCAATATTAATTAATATTGCGAATATACCACAAATTGTTCAAGAACAAGTAGCTCGTAAGCAAGCCATTGCAGACGGTAGTCTTGAAGCATTGTTTGATAACAGTTCGTTAGAATCTATTAAAACTACTTTATTTACTATGTTCAACGAAGCACTTTCTGTATGGGAAAAATATAATTATGAAAATATTTTACAAAATTATAACGAAAAAAGACAATTAAATCCACATTTTGAAGAAATTTATTATTTACTTGAAGCACAGAATATGTATGAAAAAATTGTGTTAGACAATATGTTTGACCTTTCTGATACATTGATGAATGCAAGCATAAAGTATATTGAAAATGTAAAAAAGTTACCAATTGGTAGCTATGTAACTTACATTAAAAATAATTATAAAGGACAGAATAAAGATGAAATATTGGGTTCTTTTTATGAATTACAGATTATGTTTTCATTTAATGAAGAAAATTTCAATGAACTTTTATTAAATTTTACAAAAAACAATATAAATACTATCGAATATTCAACATTAATTGAAAGATATACAAATATTAAGGATTTCTTAAAAGATTATGAAAAAACTTTTGAAACAGATACAAGTGATGAAATATTAGATAATTTTGAAAATAGCTTTAACGTAACTGTTGATTACGTTTCTCAATTACCTTTTATACTTGGAAATTTGCTTTATAGTTATGAAAGTGTTATAAGGAAATTGACTATACATTCTATCTTGAACGACTTAATACTTACTAAGGATGTAATTACAGCTGATAATGAATTTTCTTCTATTCAAACACAGAATGACTTTGATTACTACAAAAATGCTGTTGATATTGATGAGTACATTAAGATTACTAATGATGTTGAGGTATTAAGTATGCTTGAAGTAATTAAAGATGCGTTTTATGACGATGATATGCAAATTGGAGGAAGAGGAAGAGAAGGACTAGGTCAGGGAAGACAGGGAGGACAAGAAGGAGGAATGTGGCAACGCGGCGGCTTTTTTATGACGTGCTCTTAGTTTTATTTTTATTTTATTTTTTTTTGCAAAAAATAGCTGGTATTACTATATGGGTGCAGAACAATCTTTAGTTGGTGGAAGAAAAAGAAGCCGAAGTGCTGGCAGTAATGACAATAAAACATTTGAAGCTTATGCAACAGTAAGAACAATGATTGAAGAGCAGGGTAAGGACTTTAAAACACAAGTTTTTCTTGATTTACCTGATGCTCGGGTACTCAAAAAGCTTGGTATATTTGAAGATTGTGACGTTTTTGATGACATAGACTGTAAAAACAGCATAAAAAATATTGTTATTA
>Ga0233439_10005095_pt1 | contig 12379 bp, 9 predicted proteins | sample SI_123_September_6_FD_182713 | JGI IMG/M metagenome (GOLD analysis project Ga0233439, IMG submission 182713) | Seawater microbial communities from Saanich Inlet, British Columbia, Canada - SI_123_September2016_100_MG | ecosystem: Environmental > Aquatic > Marine > Inlet | place: Canada: British... | reverse complement strand
AGGTATTGCCTGGCCCGATTGCACCGTAGAACACTGTGCTAGAGTAAATCCAAAAGGATGTTAGAAATTTCTTTGAAGTTACTCATCCATAAACTCAACAATGCTTAGGCGCCAACGCCCTATATTTTAGGTTTATGTCCATACCCCTACTGTTGACAGCGACAACAAATCCTGGCAGCACCATCAATGTTACAGTGAATTCAACTGCAGAGCGTCGTCAACAGTACTTAAGTGCTTTGGAGTTTTACGTGGAATCAAAAGTATTTAAGAAGGTAATTTTTGCTGAAAATTCTGGAGACAACTTAGAATTCTTAGTTCCTTTAAAAGAAAAGGCAAAGGAGTTGGGAACTGAATTAGAGTTACTAGAAAAGTGCGGATCTAACGAATGGCCTGCTTACGGTAAAGGCCGTGGAGAGCTTTCCATCATTCAGCAAGCCTTTTCTCGATCCAAATGGCTACAGGAGGAAGGGATACGGGCACTTAAAATCACAGGACGATATACGGTCAAGAATGTTTTAGGGCTAGCGGAGAAGATCAACCAAACTGATGCAGAGGTAATTTGTGATCTACGGGGAAATCTCTCAACAGCCGATGCACGTTTTTTTGTTGCAAGTAAAAGATTTATCGAAGAAGATTTTTTTCCAAAATTTGAGCTAATTGATGATCGAAAAGAAATCTACTTTGAACATGTGCTAGCACAAGCTGTTCACTTCAATTTAAGTAAGGGTTACAATTGGGAACTATTGCCAGAGTTGCCAATTATTGATGGAGTAAATGGTACTACTGGAGAAAAGATAAGAACATCTCTTTCTAAGAAAATAAGATATCAATTAAAGAAAAAGCTAATTAGGTACTAAGACATAAGTTATCTACTTAGATAAGTTATTAACATAAAGAAGAATATAGTCATATCCATCAACTAATTCAAAATCTTCTCTCGCTTCTAAACTGCGCACACAATTATCTAAATTTTCAACCATAAATGAATTAGTTCCCTTCGCCAATAGCCAATAATTCCTTTTCAATGCGAGTTGATGAAATTGGTCCGCTTGCTTCTCCCCACATGGATACTGGTTGGAGCCTGCAATGTAATTCACTTCTCTTTGCTGAAAATGAACCCCTAGCGAACTTTGGACAGCAACTCCATGGTCAAGAGGATACTGCTTTTTAACCTCGCTCAATTCCTGATGTATTTCAAAATGCTCCGCTGTCGGCCAAGCACTTTTGAGTTCCTGACCTATACTAGATGGTATCAAGAAGGATGTCCCAACAAACCAAGCTATTAGAAATATTTGTTGTGTCCTATTTGTTATGAATTTCAAATTATTCTTCCAATCCTGAGTGCTTAAAATTAAGAGAACAGCAATTAATAGCAGCGTCCCAGCTACATCATCATAATGGTAAGAGTTACTTCGCATTGCTTCTCGGGCTGCGATCAGATTCACCCCAATCGCAGGACCAGCCATAATTCCAATTCGAAAATAGAGCAAAGGTAGGAAAGCCAGAGGAAACAGCAGTTTCCAGCTGTAGGTAACCTTTCCTGGAATATTCCCCAAGAAGTCCAGAGCAGGTACAGACCAACTTGGTTGATTCCCACGAAAAAATGGCATTACGCTATAAGTAATCGCGAATAAGGCAGTTAGTCCGAGGACAATCAAAACAAGCCCAGTCCAGAACTGCTCTTTTCTTTGCAAAACCAAGTAACAACCAAATCCGAGTGGCACAATCCCCATGTGCTCTTTTAATCCAAGTAAGAACAGAAGTCCTAGGCTGAATTTGAACCACTCTTTTTTCTCAAGCCACAGGAAACAGAAAACAATAACCGGAGGTGCCAAACAGGAGGGTTGCCACTCGTACCATAGACTGGCCACTGTTGGTTTGTACCAGAGTAACCAGGCTGAACTGACCAACAGGGTTAGAACAATAGCTCTTTCAACTTGTTGGTTCAGATATTTGGCAAGTTGCCAGAACCCCAAAGGTACTAAAGTGTATGAGAGAATTTTTGCTAGAGCCACCCAGATAAAGTGCGGATAGATCCAGAAAAAAGGAGCCAGGATGCCGATTGAGGGTGTGAAATGGTCAGCCCAGGGATGGACTTCGTAGTGAGACCACCTCAATTCTCCCTGAGAAATATTATAGATAATGTTGCTGAAAATACCGGAATCCCAGATGCTCCATTGGAAGCTCAGATAGCGCAGCGTAGCTCGTAAGCAACAAAGTAGAAAAAATATTCCAAGAGCCCACTTCCCATACACGAAGGCCTGATTGATTGGTCTTTCCGATGGCCAGTTGATCGTGAAAACGCTCTTATCTTGCCACAAACGCCACCCTGCAAAGGGCAACCAGCAGATCAAAGGAAGTATATAAAGATCTCTCCCCCCAATCCCCAGAAACCATATCAGGGCAGTTCCACTAAGCGCAAAGATAGTTCCGAGGTCATAGCTGAACTTTAGAGTTGAGTTCATCGCAAGGCTGTTTTTGGTATCTTCTGAAGGAGATGACCATTATGAAGAAATAAGGTGGAACAAGCTTTTTCATGAAAAACACACTCTGCTAAGAGTGAAAAATCAGAAAATGAAATTACTACGCCAAGCACAAGTGGATGATTCCAGTTCAGCCCTAGGCTTGATAGCATTCAAATTACTGGAGCACGAAGATCCCTCAGTTTCTGTTTGAATCAATCAAACTCTAAACGACCACCACAGACAAAGCTGTCAAACCTCCAAACCACATAAATTTTTTGAAATTCAGGCTAAAGTTCTTCAGCAAGCTGTCGATAACAGGAACATAGAACATTTTGGATTGTTCACCGTAACATTCACCCTGGAGTCAGGCCATGCGCATCAAGCACAACATTTCCTCACTTAATTCACTGCGCCATGCAGGTAACACGATGGATCGTGTTAAGGATTCATTGCAGAAGTTAAGTTCGGGACTCAGTATCAACTCTGGTGCAGACAGCCCCGCGAATTTGATTGCCTCTGAAAGAATGAGGGGACGAATCATTGGTTTGCAGCAAGCACACGAGAACGCATCGCTGTCTGTTTCGATTGTTCAGACCGCTGAAGGTGCTTTGAACGAGATCAGCAGCATTTTGCTTCGACTAAAGCAACTAACGGTTCACGCTGCTAACGAAGCCACCAATGACAAACAGATGCTTGCCGCAGATCAGCAAGAGATTGAACATCTGTTGAGCTCGCTGGATCGAATTGCGAAAAACACGGTCTGGGGAACGAAAAACCTTTTAGATGGATCGATGGGCGTCAACGGAACAACCGTTGGTGAAAATCTTCGTTTCATTTCAGCAGAGGCCTACACCAACATGTCTCCTGAAGATGGGTTTGAAATTGATATTACTCAGGTGGCAACTCGAGCTGAAAAGAAGGGGACCATTCCGATTAATGTTGAAAATATGGGAGAAGGCTTAGTGCTCTTCCTGAATGAAGGGGGTAAGAATGCTACCATTGACACTCGCTTTGGGGATTTTAAAGTAGAGATTGAAAAGATTCGCAAAAACGCCATAGAAAATCCCCAGAGATTCCCTCCTGAGGATATGTCACGTGATATTCGAACTATCGTTGTTAATCGGCTTCAATCTGCAATTGATGAAGCAGGATTGGCACTGCACGCCTTCATGGATCCTAATGGGTTACTGACAGTTCGCCACAACGATTTTGGGGACAAAGCTATTTTCTCAGTGACAAGTTCTATCGCTGGTATTGGTTCTGAGGAAGCAAATGTGGCTTCTTTCTCCAAAGCTGGCAAAAATGTAGAAGGAACGATCGCTGGTCAAATTGCGATGGGTGATGGTCAGTTCCTGACGGCGATTGATGGTACAAAAGCCAGTGGAGTCACAGTGGCGTATGAGCGAGAGATTGGCTTGAAGGAAGTGCCAGTATTAGATCAGCGCGGTGTTCAGGTTGGGACTGAGTTTATTGAGGAATCCAACGAGGAAGTCGTTGGTGGTGGCCCAGAAGGATATGTTCACGTAGCTCAGTTCTCGAATGAGTTTCAGCTGGGGCCTAATGCTGGACAAAGTGAGCGGCTATCCTTGAAGAACGTGAAAGCAAACATGCTTGGTCAAGGAATAGAGAACAATAGTGGGTTTCAAAGCCTTACAGATATTGATGTGACAACCTCACAGGGAGCTCAGGACTCTAATAAAGTTGTGGACGCTGCAATTGATCAAATTTCAACACTACGAGCTGATCTTGGGGCGTTCCAGAAGAACGCTCTGGAAAGTAATCTGAACAGTCTCCGAATCGCAGAGGAAAATCTGACCAGCGCAGAGTCAACTATTCGAGATGCCGATGTGGCCCAGCAGATGTCCCAGTTGACTGGTGATCAGATCATGCTCTCGGCGAATACCGCCATGATCGCTCAAGCCAATCAGGTTCCGCGAACCGTTCTTGGATTGATTGAAAATTCGTCTTTCTAAGCTGACCCCACAGGAGCCTGATAACCTTCAGGCTCCGGCCTCCTACCTCATTTCTCTCTTCTTCTTCGATCTCCGTTTCCCAGCAAAGAAAAACAGTTCCAGGGAATAGAAGACGCTATTCTGGTTGCGTTTCAAAATCTCTGAGAGTGTTATTTGATTCGAACAAAGGTGAGAGCCGTGACTGACCTAGCCAATCTCAGCTCTGTATGGTGATGAAAGCAGAATCCTTTAGCAGTAGCGGACTTCGCTGAAACGGGAGCGAAGTTGGATTACTTCATTGGTCACAGATTTTTGTTTGGCAATTACTGCAGTCATCAACTCTGCCAACTCCCCCATTTGTTCGGGCCCCATGCCACAACGAGTCATCTCTTGTACACCGATTCGTAGACCGGAAGGGTTGCGAGGATCCTGATCTCCAGGGAGCATGTTGTAATTGCTGATGATGTTGCTTTCAGCAAGTCGTCGAGCAATTTCCTTCCCTGGTCCAAACGAAGAAACGTTAATCGCAATCTGGTGGCTCTGCGTAAATCCAAACTCTTTCGCCTCCACTGGAACTCCAGCTGTATCTAGCGCACTTCCAAGGGCTTGTGCGTTTCGAATAATATCGGCGGCATAGTTTTTTCCATGCACCTTCATTTCTCGAATTGTCAGGGCTAGTCCGGGGATCGTATGCAGGTGGTGGTTACTGGAAGATCCTGGCATCACTCCACGATCCACACTGCTCCACCATTTCAATTCTTCTGGTGAAGTCATGTTGCCAAGAATGACTCCTCGTTGTGGTCCCGGAAAGGTCTTGTGTGTACTTGCTGTGATCAGATGTACACCTTCGGCAAATGGTTGCTGGAACTGTCCTCCCAGAATCAGTCCCAAAACATGAGCCGCGTCGTAAAGTACTGGAATACCATGGGCTCGACAGACTTCTGCAACTTGCCCCACTGGTTCTGGAAAGAGGAACATACTCTTGCCAAGAATCACCAACTGTGGCCGCTTTTGCTCCACCAGATCTACACAGGCAGGTCCATCTAAGTGGTATCCATCTGGCTTTGTAGGCCAAAAAGCCATGTTGATCGAATTTTCTTTCTGTAAAGCCAGCACCTGTCCACGCACTTGAATTCGCCGGCCAAAAACCCCAATCGGATTATGGCTTATGTGGCCTCCAACATCGATAGAGTTACAGAGAACCGTATCTCCACCTCGTAACAATGCCAGTGCAACAGCTGTGTTGGCCTGGTTACCGCTGATTGGCCGAACATCTGCCTGCTGGCATCCTGCTAGTTCAACCATTTCCCTGGTTGCCAGAGCCTCTACCTCATCAATGAAACGAGTTCCCTCATAATATCGCTGATCGGCTTCTGGGGTGTTGGGGTGTCCTTCTGCGTAGCGACACATGAAGTCATTGCCTTCGATTTGTTGAACGGCAGGGGACTGAACATTCTCACTAGCAATGAGATTGATACATTCCTGACGACGCCAGCGCTGCTGGTTTTGCACAATATCGAGGATGTCTTGTGTTACGACACTCATCAGATTTCTCCGCAGGGAATTTGGAAAGAACGGCAGGGGGGAGGCAGGAAGTCAGGGTGCTTGCGGAACCAAGCACCCTGCTTAAGATCAATCGTCTTCGTCGCGAAGCTTCTCGGCACGTTCCTTCATTACTTTCTCTTGAATGAAGGATGGACAAGCTGTGTACTTCTCAAACTCCATTGAATATTGTGCCTTGCCGGCAGTCATCGAACGAAGTTCTGTCGCATAGCCGAACATCTCACTCAATGGCACTCCAGCAAGAATGACCGTTTCGTCTCCTTGCACCTCTGAACCATAAATGACGCCGCGTCGAGAACTCAAGTCTCCGATCACAGAACCTTGGTAGTCACTTGGTGTCTCTACTTCGACCTTCATGATTGGCTCGAGAAGAATAGGCTGAGCCTTGTTAACCGCTTGCTTCATCGCTTGTCGTGAGGCGAGGCGATAGGCCAGGTCACTGGAGTCCACATCATGATACTTACCATCAGTCAGGGTGACTTTAATGTTCACCATCGGGAATGCTGCGATAGGCCCCTTGATCATCACATCCTGAAAGCCCTTTTCACATGCGGGGATGTGTTCTGCGGGAATAGCACCGCCGAAGATGCTGTTGATAAATTCGAAGGGATCTTCACTGTTATCTGGAAGTGGCTCAATCTTTCCGCTAACACCGGCATACTGACCAGAACCACCAGTCTGCTTTTTGTGTAGATAGTCGAAGTCCGCTGCAGCCGTGATTGCTTCACGGTAGTTAACTTGAGGGGCTCCCACGATAACGTCAGCATTGTATTCGCGCTTCATCCGCTCAATGTAGATATCGAGGTGAAGCTCACCCATTCCAGAAATGATAGTTTCGCCAGATTCTTCATCTGAGGAAACTCGGAAGGTTGGATCTTCACGCATGAAGCGGGAGAGTGCCTTGCTCATGCGCATGTGTGCATCGTTATCTTTGCCTTTGACGGCCAGTGAAATTACTGGGTCAGGGACAAAAATAGATTCACAAGCGACTCGTGTATCTCCTCCACAGAAGGTGTCTCCAGAGGCACAATCCACACCTACCATCGCAACAATATCTCCAGCCTCGGCAACGTCAATATTCTCACGATCGTTGGAGTGCATACGCACCATCCGGCCAACTCGGAGTTTTCTTCCAGTACGCGAGTTGACAACCTGATCACCCTTGCGCAGACGGCCCTGATAAATGCGGGTGTAAGTCAATTGACCAAACTGCTCTTCTGTCAGTTTGAATGCCATGGCGACAAGGTCTCTATCTGGATCGCATTTCAACTCCACTTTTTCCTGCTCCTCATCACCCCCTTTGACGACGGTGGCCACATTGGCGGAAGCTTCCAGTGGAGATGGCAAGTAGGTGTTTACTGCGTCCAATAGTTTCTGCACACCTCGATTTTTGAAGGCTGAACCAAGATAGACTGGAACAAATTCAAGGCTGTTTACACCCTTCTTGATCGCTTCATGAATGGCCTCTTCCGTAATTTCTTTTTCTTCCAGCAAATCTTCCATCATTTGCTCATCAAACATCGAGACGGCTTCCAGCATTTCCTGGCGCTTCTCTTGGGCTTCATCAGCCATGTCTGCAGGAATCTCTTCCTCACGCACAGTCTCGCCATTGTCTCCATCAAAGAAGCAGGCCTTCATGGTAACAAGGTCCACCACCCCATCATGATTCTCTTCCAGACCAATGGGGAGTTGCATGGCAACCGCGTTCAAGCCGAGGACATCGCGTATTCCCTGGATTCCTCTCCAAGGATTTGCACCCATCCGGTCCAACTTGTTGATGAAGGCTAATCTGGGTACCTTGTAGCGCTTCATCTGTCGGTCTACCGTGATAGACTGCGATTGCACACCAGAGACACCACACAGCACTAGAATGGCACCATCTAAGACACGTAGTGAACGCTCTACTTCTACGGTGAAGTCCACGTGTCCAGGAGTGTCAATGATGTTTATCTTCTTGTCTTGCCACTGCACTGTAGTGGCTGCAGAGGTGATAGTGATTCCTTTTTCGCGTTCGAGGTCCATGTGGTCCATCGTTGCGCCGGACCCACCACCGCGGACTTCCTCGATTTTGTGAATTCGCCCAGCATAGAAAAGAACGCGCTCTGTCAGAGTCGTCTTTCCGCTGTCGATGTGTGCCGAAATACCGATATTACGTGTATTCTGAAGAATTTTCTGAGATGCCGCATCCATAACAGTTATACTGGCTCGCGTGAGGTATGGGATTGGGCCATGACAGTTTTCCAACTTGGTTGGTCAGCAAATCGGGGGAAGCACCAAGTATCGGCAGAGGGGAGAGACCGTGGTTGCAGCAGGTTTCTTCAGCGTCTGGCAGGGTCACTGATGCCCACTATGCTTAAGGGAAGTGTCAAGTGGCTTGGAAAAATAACAATCTATCAAAATAACAAAAGTCTCTACTGCAAGCAAGCTTTTTGTCATCGGGAAGTCAAGACCTGAGCTTCTGTCCAAAAACCAATAAAATCGTAATCAGTAAGCTACACGCTTCAAAACCAAGCAATTGAAGGGTGAAAGTGTCATCTGGTTGATCAAGCAGAATCCCGGCAATACGCCCTGCAGTGATTCCTCCATAACACGAAAGAAGTAACCAAAGCCCAATTCCTGACCAGTTTGCCCGAAAACTTGTGACTACTAGAAAAATCCCCAAGGCGATTTCCAGGCCCCCGTAAACAGCCCGTAATTCAGCTAATCCAGCTGGGCTTTCGGGTACCAGACCAATCGTACTAGCCATGGTTGTGGGTTCAATCAGAAACCAAACTCCGAGAACAAAAAATGCGATACCCTGAAGCAGTAGAAATCCTTGAGCCAGCTTGGTCAGCATAGGTGAACTCATTGAAGGGTGTCGCGCCGTAGATCTTCACTGAGTGATTCCCGCAATTCTGAAGCAGGTAACTTTTGCAGTTCCTCTTGGAAATCATTTAGAAATCCGGCATAGAGTAGTCCCAGTTGCCCTTCCAAACGTTGCTTTGAGCGTTCATAGGCTCGTTGAAATCTTGGAAGCACCTTTGTGCGTTGTTGACGAAATTGGTCAGCGATTTCTTCCAATTCCTCAGGATCTAACAGGCGCTCTTTGGCTTCAGGGACTTGCTGCAAAGCGTTCCACTCTTCCTGCTCAAGTTCGCGCCGTTGCTCTTCTAGTCGATCTTCCCAGTCCTGTAACTTGCGCACAAGAACTTGTAATTCCATTGGTTCGATGGAGTCAATAATTTCAGTTAAAAATAGCAATCAATAGGCTGAGGATTACCAGAAGTAACAGTGTAGCGTATCGATTCAGACAAATTATTCTTGGAATGAAGTTGGCACTAACCTCGGTAGAGTCATCAGGATGACCCAGCCAGGCGTTGTGTTGAAGTCTGCCATTTTTCCATTTTTTACCCACTAGCCGAACACGCAGTGCACCCGCTGATGCAGCTTGTCCCCAACCAGCGTTGGGCCCGGGCATATCTTGATGTTGAGACAACCCAATCAACCATGCCATACGGGCATCGTAGCCCGGCAGAATCCAAGCCGAAATACTTAACAGCAACCAGGCCAACCGAGCCGGCATCCAATTCATTAGATCATCCACTCTTGCTCCAAACCAGCCAAAGTGTAGGTAGCGCTCATTACGATAGCCGACCATTGAATCCATAGTGCTGATTACCTTGAAGGCAAGCATGCCTGGAATGCCTCCCAAAGTCAGCCAGACTAAGGGAGAAACAACTCCGTCAGACAGGTTTTCGCTAAGACTTTCCAGAGTTGCTCGGTTACAACCTGCGAGATCAAGTAACTCTACATCTCGTCCCACCAGTTGGGATACTTCCTCCCGGGCTTTCATCAAATTGCCATCGGCAGTAGCTTGCCAAACGCGTAACCCATGTATCTCCAAATCTCGCAGGGCCAGTAGACTGTAACCCAGAAAGACATCCAGACTCCAACTGAGGACGGAATGTAAGCTGCCGAAAAGTTTTTGCAAAATGAAGTAACATCCCAAGACAATCCCTAAAAGCAGCAGACCAAGCAGGATGCCTCCCTTGTAACCATTCCATCCTCTGGCAAAGAGCCATCGCTCCAGGTAACCCAGCAAGGAGCCAATCAACCGAATTGGATGAAATCGATAAACGGGATCTCCGAACCAAAGATCTAAAAGGAATATTGACCAGAGCAATAGCAGAGAAGTCACCCAACTGGTAAGGGTGAATTCAGCAAAGCCCGTCAAGAATCCTCGACAAGTTACAGTAACGCTCAATCAAGTCAGCCAATCGATCCAACTCTCGCAAATTTTCCTGTGCATGATCCGGAATGGGCTTAATTTGCTTGCCAGTAAGCTGCAACAATCCGTTCGCCACCTCACCTATATCGAAGATGCCGTGCAGATAAGTTCCTAGAATTTTCTGCTTTTCATCCCAGACACACAATCCTGGTGGCTCCAACAAATCCATCCATTTTGCTCGCTGTAGTTGGGATCTTCCTGAATGAATTTCGTAGCCACTCACTTTAAGTCCTTTGAGAATTTCCTGACCCTTGTATTCAGCTCGCTGCAGAATCTTGGTAGCCACCATCTCAGTTCGTAACGGAAGGACTCCCAGACCAGGTGCACCATCAATTGTACCTTCAATTCCTTCAGGATCAGTAATCCAACCTCCTAGCATCTGGAACCCGCCACAGATTCCTGCCAGCAGGAAGCTTCCCAGATGCTGACGAATCCAGTTTTCCCATCCTCTTTCTCGGAGAATTTGCAAATCGGACAATGTATTTTTGCTGCCTGGCAGGATCAACACGTCCGGCAGTCGGCCATTTGGGGGCTTCTCCACATATTCTAGAGAAATATCTGGTTGACGCTGTAGTGGAGCAAAGTCGGTAAAATTCGAGAGTTGCGGTAAGTGGACGACATGAATTCGCAGGGATGCGTCTTCACACGGAGTTGAACGGATCTGCTGAGAATCCTCCTCGTCAAGTTGGAAGGAATCGTAGGGAATGGTACCTAGTACCGGTAGCGGGACCTGTTCCTCAAAAAGCCGGATGCCTGGTTCGAGTAAAGTGTAATCTCCACGGAACTTGTTGATTAGGCAGCCATAAAGCAATGGGCGATACTCTTCCTGGATCAGGTCATAAGTCCCCTTCAGCCAAGCGAAGACTCCTCCATGATCAATATCCCCCACCAATAAAACCCGGGCGTTGGCATGGTGAGCCATCCGCATGTTTGAAAGGTCGGTCTGCTGAAGGTTGATCTCAGCAGGACTACCTGCTCCTTCAAGAATCAGCAACTCGAAATCACGGGACAGGTCATCATAAACCTTCCGGACAATCTTGAAGTTTTCTTCTGCCAGTTGATAGTAATCGCGATAAGTGTAGTTCCCAATGGCCTTGCCTAGGCGCACGAGCTGGGATCGTCCCTGTCCTTGGGGTTTGAGCAAGATCGGATTCATCCGAACATCCGGTTCCAATCCAGCAGCTTGAGCCTGCAGAATCTGAGCACGTCCCATCTCCTCTCCAGAGCGAGTGACTCCTGAGTTCAACGCCATATTCTGTGCTTTGAAGGGAGCTACCCGAACACCACGTCTTGCAAGTAGACGACAGAGGCCGGCACAGAGAAGACTTTTACCTACTCCAGAACCTGTTCCCTGCAGCATTAATGCTTTGGCCAAGACTCAGCGCTCCAATTGCTTCAGGACGGAGAGAAATCGCTGAAGTCCCTCGTGATGTTGAAGCGAAATCCGTAGATGGTTCTCAGTTAAACCGGAGTAATGCTCGCCCCAACGCATTGTGAGATTTTTTGCAGAGCATTGTTCCCTCAGAGAAGCGAATAACTCTGAGGTGATCTCAAAGAGACTGTAAGGAGCGTTGCCAGGAATGATCTTGAGGCGGGAGTGACATTGTAATTGAGGCAGGATTCTCTTGCGTAGATCATCAAGTTTCTCACGCTGAATCTTTGGCTCCTGATGAACTAGTTTCAAGCCGATTTGCTGGAGCCATCCAGGAATTGAAGTAGCAGAAAATCTTTTTGCAAGAACTCTGAGTAGATCCAGATTACCTGTAACCAAGTAACTTGGGCCTAGCCCAGGCCAGCCGTGGGATTCAGCCAATGTTCTTAACACGATCAGATTGGGACGAATCGTGGGGACCAAGCTGTTAGATGAATCCAGATCCACCAAGGCAAGATCTGACTCATCAATCATGAAGCAGGTTTGTGGATTATCATCAATGAGTAACAATAAATTTTTTCTGGAAAAATACTGGCCGGTTGGGTTGTGTGGATTACCCACCATCACCAAAGCCACAGAAGATAACTCATTTTTGAGTTGGCTTTCATTGAATTGAAAATCCTCTTCCTGCCTCAGATCAAAAGAAATTTGACGTAATCGGCATAAGGTGGTTACCCGTTCGTAAGCAGAGGAACAAGGT
>Ga0233439_10005094_pt1 | contig 12381 bp, 12 predicted proteins | sample SI_123_September_6_FD_182713 | JGI IMG/M metagenome (GOLD analysis project Ga0233439, IMG submission 182713) | Seawater microbial communities from Saanich Inlet, British Columbia, Canada - SI_123_September2016_100_MG | ecosystem: Environmental > Aquatic > Marine > Inlet | place: Canada: British... | reverse complement strand
TGGCGGGCTGTCGGGTGCTGTTAAAAAAGCCATGGCTGCCAATGAAAGCCGCCGCGTCGAAGAAAATGAACGCAGTTATTTTATTCTGGTCCTAAGCCAGCCCTTGCGATTGGCCATCATTGGTGCGGGCCATATTTCGCAATATCTTTCTTCCATGGCGGCCATGGCCGGGTTTGAGGTAACGATCATTGATCCGCGCACGACCTATGCCACAGCGCCCCGTTTTCCCGGTGCTGAGCTAAACCATGATTGGCCCGAAGAAGCGCTGGGGGCCCTTGGCATTGATCGGCGTATGGCGGTGGTTGCCTTGAGCCACGATCCAAAGCTGGATGAACCGGCCCTTGCAACGGCAATGAAGTCTGATGCGTTTTATATTGGTGCATTGGGGTCTCGGAAAACCCAAGGTGCCCGGCGCGAACGCATGAAAGAACAGGGATTTAGCGATGCCGATCTAGATCGCATCCATGGCCCCGTGGGGCTGGACATTGGCGCATTATCGCCGCCGGAAATTGGCATTTCCATCGTTGCCCAGATCATTGATGTGTTGCGGCCAAAGAAAAAGGGCATTGCCCCTAAATGACGGCATCTGTACCCAAGATCGCGGGTTTGATTTTGGCGGCAGGGTCCAGCCAGCGTGCGGGTGCGTTAAATAAATTAATGGCTCCCATTGGCGACAAACCGATGATTGCCTGCGTTGTTGATCAGGTTTGCGCATCCCGCGCGGATAAAGTCGTGGTTGTTTCGGGGTTTGAATCAGGCCGTATCGAAGATGCGCTTTTGGGCCGGGATATTTCATTTGTCCATAATCCAGAATTTGGCGAAGGCATGGGCACGTCCATTGCTGCGGGCATTGGGGCTTTGGGTAATGATATTGACGGTGCGTTGATCTGTTTGGGTGACATGCCAAACCTGAATGCCGATGCCATCAACCAATTGATTGATAGCTTTGATGCGGATGGCATTTCGGTGCCGGTGGCTGACGGGCGGCGGGGAAACCCGGTTTTGTTTGCCGCGAAATTTTTTCCAGAACTGATCGCCCTGAAAGGGGATGGGGGTGCCAAAGCCGTGGTTGGTGCCCATCCAGATGCAGTTCGCGAGATTGCCATGACCGGGTCAGGGACCCTATTGGACCTTGATACCGCAGCGGCCATTGACGATTTTAATAAACCTTCCTCTAACTAGTCTTGACTCAATGCCCGCGTGGGGTAGAGAATTCATCAACGGGAGATGACGGACAACAAAGAGCAGAAACAATTCTGCCTGTGTCCGATTTAATTCACCAATTTGATTATCACGCAAATTTTGCGTGTTCATAATTTAAAGGGATGTCCAGCCTGTGGCTTAACGGCACAGGGCATAAGAAGCATCCACAATTGGGGGGCCTGCCTTTTTGCATGGCCTGAAGTTGACAACGTTAATCAACCTTTATGGAGGCGGTTCATGGCCAAAAAAGAACGGATGAAACTCAATGTAAATGGGGGGCACTACACGGTCAGTGTGGACCCTGAAATGCCCCTGCTTTATGCGCTCCGAAACGATATCGGGCTTAATAATCCTCATTTTGGTTGCGGGCTGGCCCAGTGCGGCGCCTGTACGGTCCATGTCAACGGCAAGGCCACGCGATCTTGTGTGACGCCGGTTGGATCGGTTAAGGGCAAGAAAGTGGTGACCCTTCGGGGCTTGGGCACGCCGGAAAAACCCCATCCATTGCAAACGGCATACGTTGAAGAGCAGGTGCCGCAATGTGGCTATTGCGTCAACGGCTGGATCATGACGGCGGCGGAAATGCTGGCGAAAAATCCAAAGGTCAATGATGCGGAAATTCGCGAGGGGCTAAAGGGGCTTAAATGCCGCTGTGGCACCCATTACGCCATCATGAATGCGGTTAAACGCGCTGCCAAAGCCATGGCATCTTAGGGAGGGCCCGGAAAATGACGAAAATGATTTCACCAAAAGATTTTGATGTTTCGCGCCGCGACCTTCTCAGGGGTGCGGGTGCATTGGTGGTTGTCATGGGCGCACAGCCCATTGTGGCAACCAAAAAAGCTTCGGCAAAAACCATGGCGGCCTTTGGGTCGACCAAAAAGCCAAAACTGATCCCCGATCAACTGGACACGTTCATTGCGATGACGTCAGACGGCAAAGTCACGGCGTTCTTTGGCAAGATGGATATGGGCCAGGGCGTCGATGTGGCGGTTTCCCAGATTGTCGCTGAAGAGCTGGATGTTAATTACGAACGGGTGACCACCTTGATGGGTGATACCTTGCACACGGTCAATCAGGGCGGTGCATCGGGATCATTCGGGGTGAAATGGGGCGGCAAGGCCATGCGCGTCATCGCCGCCGAAGCCCGCCGCGTTCTGGTCGAAGAAGGTGCGAAGCGATTAAAGGTTGATGCGGCCACCCTGGAAGTGAATGACGGGGTTATCAGCGTCAAAGGGAATATGTCTAAAAAGATTTCCTACACCGATATCCTTCAGGGCAATTATTTTAACAGCAAGCTCAAGTGGAACAAAAAGCTGGGCAACCGATTGTATTCCCACGGCAAGGCCAAGCCCAAAGCGGTGAAGGATTACCGCGTTGTTGGCAAACCTTTCCCGCGCGTCGATGTTGCCGGCAAGGTGTTTGGCACATCGGACTTTGTGACCGACGTCAAGGTGCCGGGCATGGTTCATGCCCGGGTGATCCATCCCACCCAGGCTGGATCAAAGTTAAAGGGTTATGACGCGGCTTCCATCAAGCACATCAAGGGCATTACCGTTGTCCAGAAAAAGAACTTTTTGGCCGTGGTTGCCGATAATGAATGGGATGCCATTCAGGCGGCAGAAGCCATCAAGGTCAATTGGAGCGGCGGTGGCAAGGCACCCTTTGGCGATCAAAAAGATCTTTACGATCACATCCGCAAAGCACCGGTGATCAAGAAAAAGAACAAGCACAAAAAAGGCAATGTGGATAAGGCCCTGAAAAAGGCCGCAAAGGTTCTGACATCGGAATATGAATTTCCGTTCCAGTCCCATGCTTCCATGGGCCCGGCCTGTGCGGTGGTCGATTCCACGGCGACCCCTGTGATGTTGTGGACCGGGTCTCAAAAGCCCCATTACACGGCCCTGGGCGTTGAAAAAATGCTGAAACTGCCAAAGGGTTCCGTGCGCGGGATTTGGATTCCAGGCCCCGGTTCATACGGTCGTAACGATGCCGGGGATGCTGCCATGCAGGCGGCGTTGATTTCCAAAGAAGTGGGTAAACCGGTCCGGGTTCAGGGCATGCGCCATGAAGGCACGGGCTGGGATCCAAAGGCGCCGGCCTCTGTACATTCTTGCCGAGGCGGCATTGATAAAGACGGCAATGTCGTTGCCTATGAATTTATTTCAAAGGCGTTTGATCGGCAAAATGTGCGGTCCAATGAATCCAAGCCCAGAGATAATCTTGCGGGTCAGGCGCTTGGGGTAAAATTGAACCCCCGCAAGTTCTTTTCTGAACCCGATAACATTTATGACGTGCCCGATTACAAGCTGGGCTGGAAGGTGATCCCGCCATTTTTAAAGCGCAATTCACCGCTCAGGACATCACATCTGCGCGACCCCATTGGGCCCCAGATTCAGTTTGCATCGGAACAGTTCCAAGATGAACTGGCCGAAACCGCAGGGATGGACCCGGTTGAATACCGGCTTAAATACCTGCGCACCCAACGCGACCGCGATGCCATCACGGCGGTGGCCAAAAAGGCCGGGTGGAAGTCAAGGGTTGGTCCACGCAAAGGCCAAAAAAGCAAAAATGTGGTAACCGGTCGGGGCATTGCCTATGCCCGTCGTTCGGGTTCGTTCGTGGCTGTCATATCCGAGGTCGAGGTGGACAAACGGACAGGCCGGATCTGGCCCAAAAAATTCACCGTTTCCCACGATTGTGGCCTGATCATCAATCCCGATGGTCTGACCCGGTGTGTTCACGGCAATGTCGGTATGGCCTTAAGCCGGGCACTTTATGAAGAGGTGATGTTCAGCCCCGATGCGGTGACCAGTGTCGATTGGGAAAGCTATCCCATCGCCGAAAGCCCCGACACCCCGGAAACCATTGATGTGGTGTTGATCAATCGGCCGGACAAACCGGCCATGGGGGCGGGGGAACCCTCCACCCGGCCGGTGGCTGCGGCCATGGCGAATGCCTTCTATGATGCCACGGGTGTGCGTCTTCGAACCGCACCCATGACCCCTGCGCGGGTTAAGGCGGCATTGGCCAAAGGATAAGGTTAAACACCCTGAGACGCATAAGACGGCGGGCCATATTGGCCCGCCGTTTTTCTTTTGTCTGATGCTTGCCCAGCGAAAGCGGATCGCTTAAATTTTTGCGTGCTGTAATAAAGGAGATATCCATTTGCCAAGCGTAGAAACCCGTGGGGCATCCATTGTTTATGATGATACCGGTGACGAAACAGGGCGTCGCCCTGTTGTTGTGTTGGTGCATTCCGTGGGCCTGTCCACCCGCGAAGGCTGGCGCGGGCAAGTGCCGGTTCTGGCCCGCAATTACCGGGTGATCACCTATGACATTCGGGGGTTGGGCGAATCATCGTGTGGTGATGCGCCCATGGGTGTTGAAACCTTCACTGAAGACCTGATCGCATTGTTGGATCATTTGGGCATTGATAAAATTATTCTCATGGGCGTGTCGCTGGGAAGCTTTATCGGTCAGGCCTTTGCCTGTGCCCATGGGAATCGGTTGACCGCGCTGGCGTTGGTGTCCACGGCGTGCCGGATCAAGGGCGGAAATTCCGGGGTGCGTGCGGCGCGCAACACCGCCATTCGCGAACACGGTATGAAAATCGCCGCTGGCCCTCAAATTGACAGCCATTTTCCCGATGATTTCCGTGCCGCCAATTCAGGATTGATGGATTGGTATCGAACCCATTACATCAACAATGATCCAGACGCCTATATTGCCATCATGGAAGATTTGGGGCGCTTTGATTATTGCGATCGATTGGCTGGCATTGCTTGCCCAACCTTGATTATTGCTGGCGGCGAAGATGCCAGTTCTGTCGCGGGGACTAAACCGGGTGAAAGTGCAAGATTAGTGGCTGCAAAAATTCCGGGTGCCAGGCTTGAGATTATCAAGGGGGCCCATCATTATCCCCAGATTGATCATGAAGCGGTATTTAACGCCGTCATGTTGGATTTTTTTAAAACCGTCACACAGGAAAAACCATGACCGATAAAATCACCAAAACAAATGAGCAATGGCGCGCGCAACTCTCAGCGGATGAATACCGGGTTGCCCGTGAAAAGGGCACTGAGCAGGCCTTTACCGGGCGCTATTGGGATTGCCACGATCATGGCACCTATCATTGTATTTGCTGTGGGACGGCACTTTTTTCTTCTGAAACAAAATTCGAATCCGGTTCTGGCTGGCCCAGCTATACCGCTCCCATAGAACCGGGCGTGATTGAAGAAGTGCGCGATAGCAGTTTCGGGGCGGTGCGCACCGAAGTGGTGTGTGGGCGCTGTGATGCCCATCTTGGCCATGTGTTTCCAGATGGCCCGCCGCCCACTGGTTTGCGCTATTGCATCAATTCCGTATCTTTGAACTTTGAAAAGACCGACGCATCGTGATGCCTGAAAGGCAAATTTATGAATGATCCAACCACGCTGGTTCTGATTGCCATGGCCCTTTTTTGTGCTGGCGTGCTTTCAGGGCTGGTGGCGGGGCTGTTGGGCACAGGCGGGGGCATTGTTTTGGTGCCGGCCTATTATTTTGCCCAAGGGTTTTTAGACATTGATGTGGCCGTGCGCATGCATTTGGCGGTGGGGACATCGCTGGCGGTGATTGTGGTGACGGCGGCAACCTCTGCCAGGACCCATTGGCGTATTGGCGCAGTCAATTTTTCAATCCTGCAAAGCTACGGGCCGGGCATTCTGGCCGGTGTGGCCATGGGCACGGCATTGGCATCGGTGGTGTCTGGCACGGCATTGGCGGCGGTTTTTGCCAGCATCGCAATTTTGGTTGCCGGAAATCTGGCAGCGGGTGAGCCCCGCGTTACCTTGGGCGACACCATGCCCGGGCCCATCGGCAGTTTTGCCTTTGGCAGTGGCACCGGGGCGGTTTCTACCATGGCTGGGATCGGCGGCGGTGCGGTTACCGTGGCCATCTTGACCGTGTTTTCAACGCCCATTCATATGGCCGTTGGCACGGCGTCTTTCGTGGGCCTGTTGGTGGCCATTCCGGGCGCGTTGGGTTTTGTTGGCATTGGCTGGCAAACCGCTGGGTTGCCGCCGTTTTCGGTTGGCTATGTTAATCTGGCGGGCTTTGTGGTTTGTGCTCTGCCCGCCATGGTGATGGCACCCATTGGGGCGCGTCTTGCGCATCGTTTGCCGCGCCGCCATCTTACCCGTATATTTGCATTGTTTCTGGGCGCGGCCGCATTGCGGATGTTCTGGGATATATTTGCTTAAGGCATAAAATAAAAAAGGGGGGCAATCATGGTTCAGTGGGATAAAATTCACGGTCATCGCGCGCGTATTGGCTATACGGTCGCAGCAGTCACCACAGAGGTGTATCCCATTGATTGGTACCGCATTGTGCCCGATGGCGTGTCGTTGATGATGATCACCCTGCCGCTTGGGGATCGTTCCAAAAATGACGTTGAAAAATGTTATGAAATTTCCATTGAATCCGCCCACACCTTTGCCCGTGCCGGGGCCGATCTGGTGCTTTTGGGCGGGCTTCCCATCAACATTTCAAAGGGCGAAGGCACCATTGAAGAATTGATGGCAGGCTTGGAGAAAGAAATTGGCGTGAAGGTTTCATCTTCTGCATTGGCCCAAGTCCATGCCTTCAAGGCCCTTGGTTCCAAAAAGGTGGCGGTCGTTCACCCCTTCTTGCCGGACCAAAACCCGCGCCATGAAAAAACCATTTCTGAATTTTTTGGCCTGGAACCAACGGGCGTTTATTCGGGCGGTTCTGCTTTGGTGTCGCTTGGCACCCTTACCCCTAAATGTGCGTTGGATTGGGGGCGGGCCGCCATGGCAGAAAACCCTGATGCCGATACGCTTTATTTTGGTTGCCCCCACTGGACGGTGATTGATGCGATTGCGCCATTGGAAAAAGAATTTGGCATTTCAGTCATGACATCGCTTCAGGCCATCGCCTGGGAATCCATGCGCCAAACCGGCGTTGATGATCGCGTTGACGGGTTTGGCCGTCTGCTAAATGAATTTTAAAAAACAATAAAAGGAGAATCCCCATGTATGGACATCGTGCAAGGATCGGCTATTGCTCACCCCCCTTTGTGACCGAAACGTTTTGTTATGAATTTTATAAAATGGTGCCCGATGGCGTGACCTTGATGATCACGACTTTGGAAATCCGCACCCGCACCAAAGAAGAGGTTGTTGGCTGTCATGAACGCTCATTAGAGGCGGCCCAGTACATGGCTGATTCCGGTGCCGATGTTGTGGTGCTGGGCGGCAACCCGGTGAACCAGTCCTTAGGCGTTGAAAACCTGCCAAAGCTTTGCGAAGACCTCGGCAATAAAATTGGCACGAAAGTGGTGACCTCTACCCAGGCCCAGATTGAAGCCATGACGTTACTTGGGTCCAAAAAGGTGGCCTCCGTCCATTGTTACGAGCCGGAACATAATGACCGCCATGAACAATCGGTGCGCAATATGGGGTTTGAACCCACAGGCATTATTGCCGTGGGTTCAGATTTTAAACATATCGGTGCCATTGATGTTGATGTTGCTTTCAAGCTGGCATCTCAGGTGAAGGAAGAAAATCCCGAAGCCGATACCATTCATCTGGGCTCGGCACACTGGGCCGTGGCCCATGTTCTGGACAAGATCGAAAAGGAATTGGGTGTTTCTGTCATGACATCACAACAAGCCATCACCTGGAAGGCCCTGCGCACCGCAGGGATTACGGAACCCATTGAAGGCTTTGGCCGGCTGCTGCGCGAATTTTGATCTGTAAAACAAACCAAGTGATTGTAGAGGGTTGGCAAAGCAACCAAGGGGGACTGTATGCCTAAAAGTAACGCCAATGGCGTTGAAATTCATTACGAAGTAACCGGTGAAGGCCCGCCCTTGGTGTTGCTGCATGCCATTCCATATGATCATACCTTGTGGCTGTATCAGGCCGCCCATTTTTCCACCTGGTTTAAGGTCATCTCCGTTGATTTGCGCGGTTGGGGGCGGTCTGAAAAAGTGACAACCCCTTATGATTTTGAAGAAATGAGCGACGATATCATTGGTGTTATGGATGATATTGGTGCCGATGATGCCATCGTGATGGGCTGTTCCATTGGTTCTAAAATGGCCTTGTTGCTGGGCGGAAAATACCCAGAACGGTTCCAGGCGGTGATACAGGTGGGCGGCAATTCAGCGCCTCAGGATATGGACCGGCGGATCAAAGGCTACGGCGAAGAAGATTTTCCACCGTACCGCCATGCCCATCTGCGCTATGGGGTGCGCGAAACATTCGCCGATTCACCCATGGGCACCTATTTGGTTGATAATTTCTGCGAACGCCATTCCTGGCATGACCCCAAGGCCGTGGTTCAGGTATTTGAGGCATTATGCCGGGGGGATGCACGCGATTACCTTGCGGCGTATACCCGCCCAACCCTGATTATCAATGGTGAATTTGATGGCGCGCGCCCAAAGGGTGAAAAAACCGCAAGCCTTATTCCCGGGTCCCATCATCAGGTGCTGGCAGGATGCGGTCATGCCTGTATGATCGAAGACCCCGCCGCATTTGATGCGGTTGTGATTGAATTTTTGAAGGAATACAGCCTGATGCCCCAATTGCCGGGTGAGGGTGAATAATAAAAAAACAAACAAGGAGAAACATCATGCCCATTTATGGTCACCGCGCGCGCATTGGATACACCTCGCCACCATCGGCCACAGAGGTGTTCCCATATGAATTTTATAAAATCGTTCCCGATGGCGTGACCTTGGTGGTGCACACCTTGCCCTTGGTAGAACGCAATGATGAAGAGGTGGACCGTTCCTATGAGGCGAGCCTTAGGGCTGCAAAAATTATGGCACGGGCAAAGGTCGATATTCTGGTCTTTGGTGGCCTGCCCATCAACGTGTCAAAAGGGTTTGATAATCTGGATGTCTTGATCGCAGACACAGAAAAGGAAGTGGGCATTCCCATTACCACGTCGGCCACGGCCCAGCGCGAAGCTTTCAAGACTCTTGGCTGTAACAAGGTGGGCATTGTCCACCCCTATGACACCTCCCATGATGAACGGCATATGAATTACATGCGGGAATTTGGCCTTGATCCTCAGGGCTGTGATCGGGCAGAGGCCAAATTTATAGAGCTGGGTTTGGTCGAAGAAGAAAGGGCCTTGAAGTTGGGGCGCTCGGTCAAGGCCCAGCATCCCGACATCGACACCATTTATTATTCCTGCCCCCACTGGGCCATGATTGGCGCCATTGATGTTTTGGAAAAAGAATTGGATGTCACAGTGGTGCAGCCCATTCAGGCTATCATCTGGCAGGCATTGCGGCGCACCGGTGTGACCGATTCGATTCCTGGATACGGGCGCTTGCTTGCAGATTTCTGATCGGGTTTTCCAGATAGAATAGCAAAGGGCCGGAGAATTCATTTCTCCGGCCCTTCAGTATGCTCAGCAGCGCTACTTGCGCTCAAAAAATTCTAGATCAACCTGGTTCTCTTTTTGCAAAGAGCCACATGATAATCGCGATGGCTATTAGGCCAACAAGGCCATTATTTCCGAGCGCCTTGATGAGTGTCAGCAAATTGCCAACGACATCACCAATAAAGGCGACCTTCGGACCGATAAGAATCTGGACGACAATGCCCAGGGCGACAAGTAGAAGGCCGACTTCAGTAATTTGGCCGAGCCAACCTTTTATTTTATCAAGGAATGTCATACATCCCCCTCCTTCGGATCTCTCTCTTTCTCAGGCGACAACTATATCTTTTTGGGGGGCTGTTAATATGCCGAGAATGAGAGATTTTTTGGTTTAGCCACCCCGAGAACGCCACAAGTTGTGGCCTCCAGCTGTTATGCCACAATATATCGTGTTGCTTGTCAACAATATTTTAACCATGATTCATGCCCTCAAATCGGTTTTGGGCGGCAATCATGTGACAGAACGCATGGAAAACGCCATGATAGACACCATAAAAAGATCAAATAAGGGGGGCTATTTGGGATGACGATTATAATTACCGATGATGACATTGAGCGTCATTTATCTATGCGTGAATGCATCGATGCCATGGGGACAGCGTTCGCTGATTTTTCTAAAGGGGATGCTGTTAATCTGCCGCGCGCCAGATATCAGGCGCGCCACCGGGATCCCAAACAACGCTATTTCGCTAACGTCCATGTCGGTGCCGTGCCATCGGTGGGGCTGGCATGCGTGCGCGCGGGATCACAAATCATCACTCCGCCCACACCTGAAAATAATCGCCGCATTTATGAAAACCCCCGACCTTTCAATTGGGGGTTTGTGATTTTGTTTGATATTGAAACGGCCGAACCCCTTGCCTTGATGCATGAATATTATCTATCCGGGATGCGGGTGGGGGCCACATCTGGTCTTTGCGTGGATCAGGTTGCCCCCAAAGACGTGAAGACCCTTGGGCTGTTTGGGACGGGAAAACAGGCAGGCAGCGCTTTTGATGCCATCAATACGGTCCGCGATTTTGAACGGGTTATTGTTTACAGCCCCAATCCGGAACACCGGGAAATGTTCGTCACTGAAAAGCGCAAACAATGGGGCGATAAGGTTGAGGTCATTATGGCTGACACCCCAGATGCACCGGTGAAGGGCGCCGATGTAATTTGCTGTTGCACCACGGCGATGGAGCCGGTGTTTGACGGTAATTTGCTTGAAGACGGCCAGCTGGTTGTTTCCATTGCCAATTCTGATTCCACGAATAAAAAACGCACAGAAGTGGACGAAGCTACCTACGCCAAGGCCACCAACATCATCGTCAATGATTGGGAAAGTGTGATTGATAACGATCAGACGGAACTGCTAGAGCCCCTTGATGCGGGCACCATCAAACGCGAAAGCATTGTTGAACTTGGCGATATTATTGCCGGGAAGGAAACAGTGAAGTCCGGCGGGGAGGGTATCGTTTATTACAAAAATAATTCAGGGCTCGCCATTCAGTTCGCCGCCACGGGGCGCATCGTCTATGATCGGGTGATGGCAGAAGGCACCAACAAACAAATCCCCACAGAATGGCTGGGCACTGATCTTGGTGCCCTGTATGAGGCCGGTTTCAGGCCTTCACCATGATCGGTATTGATGCTTAGCGGCTTCGGCAACATAACGCGGGTTCTGGTTAATCCCAATTACCGTTGGTATCTCGGCGGTAATTTCTGCACCAGCACGGGCAACTGGGTCCAGCGCGTGGGCATGGGCTGGCTGACATGGGAATTGACCCATTCCGGTGCCTGGCTTGGGGTTATCGCCTTTGCTGATCTGGCCCCGACCATTCTCTTTGGCCTTCTTGCCGGTGCCATCATTGACCGGGTCGATTCCCTGACGGTGTTGCGCGTCACACAGGTCCTTTCTGTTCTTCAGGGAATAGGGCTTGCGGTGATGACCTTGGCTGGACACATCACCATAGAATGGCTGGTTTTCTTTGCCACGTTGCATGGGTGTATCAGTGCCTTTAACCGGCCCGCACGAATGACGGTCGTTTATAATCTGGCAGGCCGTGAAATGTTGTCTTCTGCCATTGCCTTGAATTCCATGATTTTCAACACCAGCCGGTTTACCGGGCCCGGCATCGGCGGGGCCGTCATCGCATATGGGGGTGTGGGATGGGCATTTGCGTTGAATGCCTTGACGTATTTATTTTTCTTCATCGCCCTGATGGCTATCAAGCTGGCATCGGACAAGCCCGAAACCCCCGCCCGCAAAAGCCTGCTGTCATCAACGGCGGAAGGCTTGCGCTATGTGCGTGGCCATCAAGGCGTTATGTTGATGATGTTGATCATGATGATATCGGGCATGCTGGCAAGGCCATTTACTGAATTGCTTCCAGGATTGGTGGACGCGGTCTTTCATCGGGGGGTGAATGCCTATTCTACCATGCTGATTTTGCACGGCAGCGGTGCCATGGTCGGGGCTTATTGGTTGGCGCAGCGGGGGTCCATCACGGGCCTGACCCGGGTCACCATCGCATTTCTATGTGTGACATCCCTGTCCCTGATCGCTTTTTCACTGGCGCATTCATTTTGGTTGGCACTGCCCGTCATGTTTATCACCGGTGCCGGGTTTGCCATCATGGGAACAGGCATACAGACCCTGATCCAGACGGCCATCGATACAGAAATGCGCGGCCGTGTTATGGCGCTATACGGGATTGTTGCCCGCGCCATACCGGCATT
>Ga0233439_10005093_pt1 | contig 12383 bp, 11 predicted proteins | sample SI_123_September_6_FD_182713 | JGI IMG/M metagenome (GOLD analysis project Ga0233439, IMG submission 182713) | Seawater microbial communities from Saanich Inlet, British Columbia, Canada - SI_123_September2016_100_MG | ecosystem: Environmental > Aquatic > Marine > Inlet | place: Canada: British... | reverse complement strand
TCCGATACAAAATTGAGGATCTTTATCCTGCCGAATCTATTGACGGCAGGAAACCTTTTCTGCGGATTCCTGGCTTTGACCAATATTGTACAGGCAGATCCAGCTCGCGATGATTTCAACAGTATCATTCTCAAGGCATTGTTATTGATCTTGTTGGCTTGTTTGTTTGATCTTTTTGATGGCCGCGTGGCACGTATGGGGGGGGTAGAGAGTCCATTTGGCCGTGAATTCGATTCTCTGGCCGACATTGTGTCTTTCGGGGTTGCACCGGCATTTCTTGTCCACCGGATTGTGTTGAAAGATGTATTTATTCAACATCAGGAGATCGGATGGTTCATTGCTTCGGTATATCTTATATGCGGAGCTTTGAGATTGGCGCGGTTCAATGTCATGGCGGCAGAACCAGATTCGGGGTCTAGTAAGGAATTTTTAGGTTTTCCCATTCCTGCGGCAGCTGGCCTTGTCGCTTCGCTCACTCTCTTCCTGATGTGGTGGGAAGATAAGGGGTTTTCAACTGGGCAGTGGAGGTATGTTTTACCGGTTTTATTAATCTTTCTGTCGGCAATGATGATTAGTGAGGTGCGTTATCCATCATTTAAGGGAGTCGGTTTTCGAACTCGTGGGCGTTTTCTTACAATTGTAGCGGCGATCCTTTTCATCGGTCTCGTATTTATTCTACAAAACAAGATCCTACCCATTATTCTACCCATTATATTCACTGCTTATCTGATTTATGGGTTCATTCGGCTTCGATTGCCCCGCAACCGATTGCGAGAGATTGAGGAAGAAGAGGATTTGGAACTTTGAATGATCCAAAGCGCGATTGCATCATAGCCAAAGAAACGTCAACGACGCATGATTTCGATTAACTTTGACATTAATCGGTTCGATCATTAAGAGATTGGTATCGTCTTTGCTACACCGAGAACATCATGGAGGCCATTTTGAAATTACGAAATTTATTTGGAAAGTCATTTTTGAGCGCCTGTGTCGCGTTGTTGACTGCTACTACGTTATATACACAAGCCCAGTCCGTAGGCGTTGGATTTCACTTGGTGGATCTGCCGCAAGGTAGTTCCTTGGTATCCAATCCATTTCAATCTGGAAGTAACTTGGTTTCGGACTTATTCACGGATGTTCCAGACGGATTTAGTGTTTCCAAGTTGATCGCTGGGGAGTGGATTGCCAGTGCTTGGTCCACGGGAGACAGTGCCTGGTCATCTCCAAGTATGAGCCTTACTCCTGGTGAAGGGGCTCTAGTCGATTCTCCCGAAGCATACCAATGGTTTACTTTTGGAAAACCACTTGTTGGCCTTTTAAATAACTTTGTGCCTCAAGGCGAATCTGCCAGGGGGAGCCGTCTCGCCGTCGCGGGCCTCATTTCTACTGATCTTGGATTTAATCCCGCTAACGGTACCACCGTGGGTGGCATCAATTTAGATGGCACTGCAGCTGATCCTGCCATCTTCGTAGCCGGTGCTTGGTTGCCAGAGGAACCCACCATTGGAGTAGGGCAAGCAGTCATCATCAATAGTCCTGAAGCCGTTGACTGGGAACAGAATTTTGCCGTCGATGGGATTGATAATCCACTTAGTTTCACTCAACAACCTAGTGATCAAGCTCTGACCGAAGGGGGGGCTTTAACGCTTTCCGCCGAAGCAGCCGGTGCGGATAACATTGTTTATCAGTGGCAATTAAACGGCAACGACATCTCTGGAGCCACCGGATCTTCGTTGACTATTGATCCCGTGGTCGTTGCGGATGCTGGTCAGTATTCTGTCCTAGCTTCCACAACAGATGCTTCATTGCGTAGTTCTTTCGCCGTTGTGACTGTTGAACCTGTCGTGGTTGAACCGATGAATGGTCCATCTCTTAGTGTGTCCGTATCGGAAGATGGAAGGATTCTTACAGTTTTAGTGACGGGAACTATTGGAGAGGTTTATACGATCGAGGCCACAGACGATTTCGTTGAATGGTCCACTCGCGCTTCAAATGTGACGAATGAAACCGGTACCGTCTCTCATCGTGAGCGTATTGCCCCTCGGCGTCATCGCGTCTTCAGAGCCATTATACAAGAATAAGATCCCCGATGAATTGGAGCACTGATTTAATAAATTTAATTTAAACAAACTGGCGTCCACGAAAAAAGTGGGCGCCAGTTTGTTTTGTTGGGCGAGGGGACAATTCACATAGCGCAATTTATTGATAATTTATAATGTAACTTTTTAGCTAACCTCTGTGTCAGGTCTGCTGAAATTGGAAATTTTTTTGGAATGGGTTATTTACCAACAAATAAGCTGAATCGTTTACCACTGCTGCTTGCAGCGGTGTGTTGCTCTGTCCTAGTCGCATGTAAATCTTCGTATTACAAAAAGAAGACCGACAAAGATGTTTATTCTATCATTGAGCAGATAGAAGCGGATCTGTTTGGGGAAAGCTCCGAGTTTACGGTTAACACTCGATACTCTGACCGACAGCCGGATGATATTACATCCCAAGAGATCATTGACGATCGTAACGTCAAGGAGGAAAAGGACATTGACGTTAACAAGGCCATTGAACTCGCGATTGAATCCAGCCGAGATTATCAAAATCAAAAGGAATCTCTTTACCTTACCGCATTGAGCTTGAGTGAAACGGAATTTGTATTCAGCCCGAATTTTCTCGCACGATCAACGATTTCGGGAGACCGAAGTAGCAATGGAGAGCGAAGCGGAGGTGTTAATTCTCGCTTGAGCATGAATCAAGCTCTTCGCACGGGTGGCAGTATTGGCGCCTCTTTTGCCAACGATCTTCTCAAATTCTACACGGGTAATCCACGGCGTTCAGCGGTCAGCACTATTTCTGTGAATTTATTCCAGCCATTACTGCGAGATGCAGGTAGTCGTGTTGCTACTGAAAACTTGAAACAGGCTGAGCGAAACGTTGTTTACGCGATTCGTGACTTCAGTCATTTCCAAAATCAATTTGCTGTGGATACGGTTTTGGACTACTTCCGGCTTCTTCAGAACAAGGATATTATCCGCAATCGTTATCTAGATTATCAAAGTAGAACCAATCAAACTGTAAGGTTGAATCGCCGATTGGATGCAGGGTTGGAAACAAGTGTGGGTATTGGGCAGGCACAACAGGCCGAACTTTCAACGCGTAATAATTATATTAATGTCATTGCCAATTTCCAGACCACTTTGGATCGTTTTAAAATCAATCTGGGATTGCCACTGGGGGTAGATCTGAATTTGGATGACAGTGCTTTGGAATCCTTATCGCAAGAGGGACTGCCTTTACTGGATATTGATCCAGTATACGCCTTCGAATTGGCTCTGGAGTATTCTTGGCCCTTGATGAATGACATTGATCGCTTTGAAGATTCCAAACGGAAGGTATATATTGCTGCCAACCGACTTAAAACCGGCATCGATTTTTTTGCAGATGCTTCATTATCCTCAGATCGCCCCACCGATTACACAAGCTTTGATCCTGATGATATTAGGGCGGGTATGGGAGTGGAATTGGATTTACCGATCAACCGATTTCGAGAGCGTAATCAATATCGCTCAACAATAATTAGTTTCGAATCAGCACTTCGACGCTTGAGTTTAGCTTTGGATAATAAGCGTAATCAAATTCGGTTGGGACTTCGAAATCTGAAACGGATCGAACAAAATTATCAAATTCAAAAACTAGCTGTTGAGTTGGCGGCAGAACGTGTGACGGGCGCCGACTTAAGTTACCAGGCAGGTCGTGCTACGATTCGTGACATTCAGGATGCACAGGACGATCTTGTGGCGGCTCGCAATTCGCTGATTACTCTGATGGTGGATTATTTGGAGGCTCGCATGTCCCTGTTGCTCGATATTGGTATTTTGAGGACCAGCAATGATACATTTTGGAATAATGAATCCGCAGTTATAGTGGATCTACAAACGGGTGAACATAGACCCGAAGATCCTCTCGTTGAGAACCCAGGTGATCAGGGGGAACATACATTGATGACACCAGAAGAGCTTTTCGAACATTAGAATTTTTAAGGTATTATTAAAAAGTTATGAGTCAGAACGCAAAATCTGCAGACAAATCGAGTCCCGCTAAGCCCAAGGTCATTTTGGGCGTGGTCATAGGCGTTATCATCGTGGTCTGGTTCCTGTCAAGTTTGGGGGGGGGCAGTGATCTTAAGGAATCCTATTACGAAGTTAAACGTGGGGATTTTCTTGTTTCCGTGACAGCGGGTGGAACGCTCGAAGCGGTCAATCAGGAGGTCATCCGCAACGAGGTCGATGGCAACTCACGAGTGATCTTTATTATTCCTGAAGGTACGGTGGTCAAGGAAGGCGATTTGCTTGTCGAACTGGATGGAGCGGAAGCGGAGGAACAGTTGAATCAACAAAAGCTCAGTTACGAAAAAGCCGTGCAGGATTTTCAGGCCGCCAATGCTAATTTGCAGATTGAGCAAAGCCAGGCTCAAAGCCAGATTGACGCTGCTATATTAGCTACCAACTTCGCCTACATTGATTATAGAAAATTTATTGAAGGCGACAAACTTCAACAACTGCGTAATGCTGAAATTTCAATTCAAACGGTTGGAGAAAGCCTGAAAATCGCACAGGATCGATTGTTTTGGTCCCAACGTCTGTTTAAAGAAGGTTTCGAAACAAAGACCAAACTAGAACAGGATCAATTGTCCGTCACCAATTCCTTGCTTAATCTTGAACAGGCAAGGACGGAACTTTCCATGCTTCAGAATTATGATCTTCCCAAGCTAGAAGAACAGTATGTGTCTGATTTAATCGAGGCTTCGAATCAGTTAAGTCGAGTCATTCTTCAGTCAACCAATACCCTCAGCAAAGCGATTGCAGATCTGACCACTCAAAGTAACTCTCTGACCCTCAACCGAGAAAGACTCGATAAAGAAACCCAGCAGTTGGAGTTATCTAAAATCTATGCACCCATGGGCGGCATGGTGGTTTACGCAAAATCGAGGAGTCGTTTCAGTTCAGAATCCATGATTGAAGAAGGAGCCACAGTTAGAAAACGGCAAGATCTCATCACATTACCTGATACTTCACAAATGAAGGTCGATATCAAGGTCCATGAATCACAAGTCAACAAGGTCAAAAAAGGCCAAACTGCTTTCGTTGTTCTTGATTCGATGCCAGACAAACGTTTCAAAGGCATTGTCAGTAAAGTGGCACCACTACCGGATTCAGCTTCTTTTTTCAGTGATCCGAACCTCAAGGAATACGCCACCGAAATCTTGGTCACCGATCAATTACCCGATCTCAAACCAGGTGTTTCAGCGCGTGCTGAAATTGTGATAACAAACATCACCAGCACACTCAAAGTTCCTATCCAATCCGTCACAACTATCAATAGTGAGCAGGTCATTTTCAAAGCCGGTAGGAGTGATCCTGAGCGTGCGGCGGTTGAAGTTGGATTGTTCAATACTAAGTTCATTCAGATTCTGGCCGGTGTGAATGAAGGGGACAAAATTTTGTTGGCCCCACCTTTAGAAATGGGAGAGGTTGATCTTGCTGGGGAGGTATTTGATGATGGCGAAAAAATGAGTGATGCTGATCTTGCACCCGATTCTAAGGCACTGGAAAATCTCAATTCAAAAGACCCCGAACGACCTGGCCGTCCGCAAGGTCAGGATGGTGGAGCTGGAGGTCGTGGAGGTCGCGGTGAAGGTGGTATGGGTGGTCGTGGCGGCGGAGGTGGTGGTGCCGGCAGAGAAGGAGCTCAAGGAGGAAGAGGGCAAGGTGCAGGTGCGGGGGGAGGCGGTGTTGATCGTGCCGCAATGATGAAACGCATAGACACTGACGGCGATGGCAAAATAAGTGATGCTGAGCGATCCGCTGCCATGAAGCAATTCCAGCAGTCGCAAGGTGGTGCAGGCCGCAATCAATGATCCGTTCAAACAAAGATTTTAACGTAGAAGGGGAGCCACTTGGATTCGGGACCAATCATTAAGATCGAGGGTATTGAACGAAAATACGTGATGGGAGATGACATCGAAGTCATGGCCCTTCGTGGAATCAATGTCGATATTCATCAAGGCGAATACGTGGCCATCATGGGGCCTTCAGGTTCAGGTAAATCCACCATGTTGAATTTACTCGGATGTTTGGATCGACCTACTGCTGGAGCCTATTGGCTGGGTGGTGAGGACGTTGCCCAAATGCCTGATGATGCACTTTCTGATGTGCGAGGTCGTCGCATTGGATTTATTTTTCAATCCTACAATCTTATTGCACAATTAACCGTTCTGGAAAACATTCAAGTGCCATTATTTTATCAGGGTAAGAGCATGCAGGAGTCTTACGATCACTGTGCTGAATTGGCTGCATTGGTGGGTTTAGGTGATCGACTCACGCATCGCCCCAATCAACTTTCAGGTGGACAGCAGCAGCGTGTGGCTATTGCAAGGTCACTCGTCAATGATCCATTGATGATTCTGGCTGATGAACCTACAGGTAATCTGGATTCAAAAACTGGATTGGAAGTGTTGGATCTGATCGACAATCTTAATGATGGCGGAAAGACCATTGTTTTGGTGACGCATGATAATTACGTGGCCGAACGAGCTCATCGGGTGATTCATATGAAAGATGGGCTTGTTGATCGGGTGGAAGTCAAAAGAGCTCGAGGCGAAGCTCGCAACAAGGTCAACAAGAGACGCTGATAATCATGGTGGGATACCAACATTTCATGAGCACGGTGCAATTGGGGATCAAGACCCTGTTGCTGCATAAGCTCCGTTCAGGCCTCACCATGATGGGGATCATTTTTGGTGTGTGTTCCGTGATTGCCATGTTGGCCATTGGTGAAGGTGCTTCGTTTGAGGCTCAAGAACGAATTAAAGCCCTTGGTAGTAACAATATCATTGTGCGGAGCGTCAAACCTCCTGAGCAAGATCGTGAATCCAATAATTCTTCAGGGAGAAGCAGGGGCATTCGCTATGGCCTGACCTACGATGATACTGCACGCATTTATTCCACTATTCCTGGTGTGGAGCGTGTGTTGCCAATGCGGATCATTCGCGAAAAGATCCGGTTTTATGAAATGGAATTGTCCTGCCAGGTAGTAGGCACTCTTTCGTTTTACCCTGAAATCGTTAGCATCGATTTAGCAAAGGGGCGGTTCATCAGTCCCATGGATGAGGTATACAAACAGAATGTATGCGTCCTGACAACTTCACTTGCCCAACGTTTGTTTCCTTATCACGACCCTTTGAAGCAGATCATCAAGATAGCAGGTAATTACTACAAAGTGGTTGGTCTGGTTCGCGAGATTAATACTCCAGGAGATCGCCCTCAATCCGGAGAGACAGAAGGTGAAACTATGGAGAATAATGTTTACATTCCGCTTTCGACTGCCAAGTCCAGGTTTGGAGAGACCATTATTAAACGCACCGGAAACACGGTTAATTCTGAAACAGTTGAGGTTCATGAAATCAGAGTTCAAATGAAGGATCACAACGCGGTTGAATCAGCTGATCCTCAAATCCGTACTTTACTTACTCGATTTCATAAGGATGTGGATTATGAGATAACGGTGCCGCTTCAACTCCTTCGACAAGCAGAGGCTACCAAGCGCATGTTCAATATCGTGCTTGGTTCGATTGCTGCCATTTCATTGTTGGTGGGTGGTATCGGCATCATGAATATCATGCTTGCCAACGTGACCGAACGCACCCGTGAAATCGGTGTGCGGCGTGCACTCGGTGCCAAGAAAAGTGACATCACCACTCAATTTCTTGTTGAAACGGTGGTACTTTCCGTGGGCGGTGGTTTAGTAGGAGTGATTGTTGGGGTGATTACGCCTTACGTCGTGACCGCCATGACGGACATGAATACGATTGTAACGCTTTGGTCCGTCTCATTGGCATTCGGAATCTCGGGAGCGGTCGGGGTCGTGTTTGGTATTTATCCAGCGAACGCAGCTGCTAGTCTCGATCCCATTGAAGCGTTGCGCCATGAATAATTTAATTATTTCCCAATCTAGTTCTCGACGACGTAGGAATCACTTCGGATTTACCCTCATTGAGCTTCTCGTCGTTATAGCCATTATTGCTATCCTCGCTGGTATGCTACTGCCGGCACTTAGCGCAGCAAAAAACAAGGCGCATCGTGTAAATTGCATCAATAATTTAAGGCAACTTGGGATTGGCACGTTTTTATATGCCGACGATCATGAGGACAAACTTTACCCATCACTCTTCAACCCAGAACAACTCCCACAAAGCCAGCCGTGGTGGTCTTATCGTTTATTCGCGGGTGCAAACGGACAACCAGCCGATGTGACGACTCCTTTCAATCATGGATTTTTATTTGCAATGAATTACCTCGCAGAGCCACGGATGTATTTCGATCCTGGATTGAAAGGGGCGGATGCTGAATTGGAGGGTAGGGGATATGAGTTGAAGGATTATCAAAGTGAGCAGTATCCTTTCCCTGTAGCCCAAGGAGCCTGGGTTCGTTCCAGCTACATCTATTACCCCCAGACCCAACAACCTGCCATCCGCGAACCTGCCAACGAAAACGAACGCCAGTGGGGCTTGGTAGCCAACAAGTCTATCCAGCTTTCAGCAGAGAGAACCCTGATCACCGGATTCATATATTCATTCAAAACCATTCCCCACAAAACCAATCGGAATCCTGTTGGGCTCAATGTGCTTTGGGGAGATGCCCATGTTTCGTTTTCGAACACAAGACAAGCCTTTGACCCTTCGCTCTGGGATGACCCTGAAGGCAGTACTGATGGCAGTCTGAATCCTGGAGACAATCCAGACCGATTCCGCTCCATCGTCGGTTGGCTACGCCCTTAACCATTAGGGGTCGGTCCCAACTATTGAGACTTTTTCCTTTTTTCAATCCTGATGACGAATCAGTTGCTTGGGTTGATGACGGGTCGGCTTCAGGCTCGCGAAACGTCGTGGGTTTCCCACGTTCCGCATTCTTTGATCAAGGTGGTTTTCGAGGGGGAGATATGGGACTTCGCGGGAGCTCATCCCTCCGTTTTGTAACATGAGCACTACGCCTTCTCTCTTGAGCAGCGATATAAAGCTTGTTCGAGTCCTTACCCAAAGCTAACCTTAAATGACCTATGATACTGATCATTGGTTCGCTCTTTCACATCAGTATGTGCTAATTTTAAAGCCCTACTTATGCTCGTGTTGAAATACTATCCTTGAACCGTAATAAAAAACATGGGGCACCACGCCTTAGGAGTCGATCCACGTCAGGCCTTGACTGGAAGTCGAATGTCGGCGGGCCAGTCCCACCTTTATGTAACACGTTCCAAGGAACCGTTGCCCACGGCACTAGCGGGGCTTTTTTTATTTCAAAAATCGGATAATCTGGAGGTAACTGTCTGATTTTCTTTACCAATGTGAATGATGATTCTTTGATTTTTTATGCGGTTATTGAAGAGAACTCGCATCCATTCAGAATGGACTCTACAATTCCTGCATGAGTCAGGGTGATCTGTTCCAATCCTCTCCCAAATCAAAACCAGAATGTGCTCATTCTGGAGTTGCTGGCAATGTTGCGGCTACTCCATCTGCTTCGGCTCCATTGGCGGCTCGAATGCGTCCTCGTACTCTAGAGGAATATGCGGGGCAGGGTCATATCCTCGCACCTGGTAAATTGTTGCGTCGGGCCATTGAGGCTGACCGGATTCAATCCCTTATCCTTTACGGCCCCCCTGGCACAGGAAAGACGACCCTTGCACAAATTATTGCACACCGCACTCAGGCACATTTTGAACGGCTCAGTGGGGTAGAATCCAATGTAGCTGAAATGAGGCGAGTACTCGGTTCTGCTTCGAATCGTTTGGCCAATACCGGAAAATCAACACTTCTGTTTGTGGATGAAATTCATCGGTTTAATAAATCACAACAAGACGTGTTGTTGCCCGATGTTGAAAGTGGTGTGATTAAACTAATAGGCGCAACGACGCATAATCCCTTCTTCTTTGTGAACTCGCCGTTGGTGTCCAGATCACAAATCTTCGAACTCCAACCCCTCGAAGAAAGTGCGATTCACGTATTGATTGAGGCAGCTATTCAAGATGAGGAGCGTGGTCTTGGTAAGATGAATTTAAAAGTAGATGCTGAAGCCGTACAACATTTAGCAAAGTTAGCTGATGGGGATGCTCGAAAGGCGTTGAATTCTTTGGAGATCGCCGCATTGACGACTCCTGCCGGAGAGAACGATTTGATTCACATAGATCTTGTTGCTGCTGAAGAGTGCATTCAGAAAAAAGCAGTCGTTTATGATGGGGATGGAGACGCGCATTATGACACTATATCCGCATTCATCAAATCCATGCGAGGCGGAGATCCTGATGCGGCCCTTTATTGGTTAGCCAAGATGATTCATGCTGGGGAGGACCCACGATTCATTACACGACGCGTGACGATATGCGCTGCCGAAGACGTTGGTCTTGCGGATCCGATGGCTTTGGTTTTGGCGCATGCGGCTCATGAAATCGCATCCTTTATCGGGTGGCCTGAAGCGCGCATTCCCATCGCCGAAGCAGTGATCTACATAGCGTCAGCTCATAAAAGCAACAGTGCCATGGTAGCAATTGACAAAGCGTTGGATGATGTGCGCACGGGAAAAACGATTCCCGTTCCAGTGCATCTCAAGGATGCTCATTACCCGGGGTCCAAACGGCTTGGACATGGCAAGGATTACGAATATGCACACGCTCATCCAGATCATTTTGTGGCACAAGAATACCTGGGTGTTGAGAAGTGTTATTACGAACCGACAGAGCAGGGGAGTGAGCGTAAGATTCGTGACCGTGTGTTGCTATGGCGCGAAAAATTCCAAGCTATGCGACAACAAAAAAAAGATCCTAAATCATGAGGCAGCAACGGGCCGAAAAGCCTATCGAAGCGGTGTTGCAGCGCGTTTTTAAAAAGCTGAAGGATTGGTCGGTTATTTGGGGATACACGGCATTACCGCGCACGCTGAATATTGAATTTATGAGTTCCGACGGCTCCGATTTGGGCCGATGTCACTTTGCTTCCAATACTCTTTTTCTCAATGCCTCCCTCTTAGATCCTGAAAAAGAACTCCTATTATTGGAGACTCTTTGTCATGAGACAGCTCATTGGATGGCTTTCCGGCGTTATGGATTGGGCATTGCTCCCCATGGTCCCGAGTGGGAGGGATTTATGCGAACGGCAGGTTTTGAACCTCGTGAGTGTATGAGTTTTAAATAAGCAACTTTACTTGGAGCTGAACTGATCTTCTTTGTTGCGGAATAATACGTTGAACGTGGTCATGGAACCATAGCAACGTGAGATGTATTGATGCATGTCAAATTTGTCTGCTTCACTGAGTTGCTTGGAATTGTTGACTCGCTGTTCGAGGACGCGGAGGTTGTTTCGCATCATCACAATCTTGTGAAAGAAAGTTTCGAGGTCGACTTCCTTAGGTTGGAGTTGCGTATCTTTTGGATGCAACACCATTCGCCCATCCTGCCATTTCTGTGCCAGGTCTTCTACTACTGTTCCGGGTCGTTCCAGCTCCAAGGCATCCACGGTAGACTGAACGACTTCCTTCACCAGGTCTTCCAGTGGTAATTTCAATCCATTCAAATGGGCTTCTGACTGGAGTGGTTCGATACTGCTGTTTTCCGGGCTAAGTTCACGCTTGCCGGTTTCAAATTCAACCTCCGCCATGCCGTGGCCTAAACGGATCACTTCGCCCACACCCAAATCAGGGTGAGTGATGTGCATGCCGATATGCATATCTTGTGTTTTCATTTATTCTGCTCCTTTAAACCTATCGTTCCCTAAAGCCTGCTCTTGATCGAAGCAAGGCTGTTCTCGGCTGCCACATAGGTGATTTCAGCGACCAAATTCATGGCATTCTCTTTGAATTGTTTCTTAACGTGCAATCGGATCATGCCTGCTTCATGTCCTGGCACATCTTTGAGAAGTTCCATCTTGCCAACTTGAAGCAATATTTTCCCTCCACCAAACCATGATTTCTTGAAACGGATATCCATTATTTCCGTCAGAGGAATAACGGTCTTTTTCACATCCGATTTAACCAAGCCAACAAATCCGTCCTTGGTCTGGAATTCCATATTCAATGTTTGATCTACCAGCGAAAGAATGCCGTTGGAATTGGTGAAATCACCGGGTATCTCAAAAGGTATGGAATAGGGATTCATGATCAACGGAATCATCCACTGGCTGTGTGGGCAACTCAAGTGTTTTCGATATGACAATAATAGCAAAAGTCAATGTATTTGCTCGTTTCAACCAATCTCAGGATATAGGAGTTCGTCTGAATGGTGATTAATGAAGGTAGATCGTCCCTGTAGCGTGTTCAGGAAAGGGTGTTGGTTATTGGGTATTCATT